>SMVA01122212.1_pt1 | contig 11178 bp, 7 predicted proteins | sample 2456451 | NCBI WGS metagenome assembly SMVA01 (sample SAMN11095933, study PRJNA526329) | marine sediment metagenome | biome: Marine sediment; feature: Surficial sediment; material: Deep marine sediment; isolation source: Hadal surficial sediment | place: Pacific Ocean | collected 2014-05 | depth 0-1...
AAAAAGAAAAAATAGAAATTTCTCCCGGAGGACCGACGTTGCCGGATTTAAACACCGAAGGAATAGAACCAAAAAAAATACTGCTACTATTGATCCACGAAGATTAATTAAACGGGCAGTAGCCACCGAACTAACAGAATTTTCCCCTTCCCAGTCTTTTGACCAGATGCCCATCGATTTTAAATTGAAGGCCAACCTAAGAATCAAAGGATACACTTACCCTACTCAAATACAACAGGAAACTCTGGAGTTTCTTAACCATGGTCGGGATTTAGTGGGGGTTGCCAGTACTGGAACCGGGAAGACAGCAGCTTTCCTAATTCCAATAATTAATCAATTGCTCAATAAGGGCCGCAACAATAAAGCGCTAATTGTGGTACCTACCAGAGAATTGGCTTTGCAGATAGAGGAGGAATTCAAAAGCCTGACCCGGGGTCTGCGGTTGTTTTCATCAACTTTTATTGGTGGTACCAGTGTGGGACGGGATATTTCCAAGCTGCGTAGAGAAAGTCAGGTTATCATTGGAACACCAGGTCGACTATTGGATCTGACAAATCGGGGGTCACTCCGCTTAAAAGAGATTTCAGTACTGGTGCTTGACGAGTTCGATAGAATGCTGGATATGGGTTTTATTAACGATATCAAGAAACTTCTCAGGTCAATGACCAGCAGGCAACAAACTATGCTATTTTCCGCCACAATTGATACTACACAAAAATCTTTGATCAATAGTATCTTAAGTAACCCGGTAGAGGTAAGTGTAAGTAGTGGCAATAGTCCCAGTGATAATGTGGAACAGGATGTAATCAGGGTTCCACCGGAGCAGGACAAATTTAATATTTTGCTAAACCTTTTAGAGGGTGAGTCGTTTGAAAAGGTACTGATTTTTGCAGAAACCAAAAGATTGGTGGACAAGGTCAGTAAAAGACTTAATCAATCAGGGGTGGCAACTGAGCTTATTCATGGGAATAAGACTCAAAATTACCGGAGCAAGGCCCTCAATAAATTTAAAAAAGGACAAGTGCAAGTACTAGTAGCCACCGATGTTGCCGCCAGGGGCATTGATGTAATTGACATAACCCACGTGATTAATTATCAAATTCCGTTAACTTTCGAAAGTTACATCCACCGAATTGGCAGGACCGGCAGGGCTGGAAAAATAGGTAAAGCATTTACTTTTGTAGATGCTGCCTGAATAAATTAAGAATGTATTAATAACAAATTTTTAAATAAGTATAATAGTAATGAAAGAAGGAGTAGTAAAATTTTTTAATAATACCAAAGGATTTGGTTTTATTAAGCCGTCAGATTCAAGCGAAGATGTTTTTGTACACGAAAGTGGACTTATTGATGACATCCGTGAGAACGACAAAGTAAAATTCGACCTGGAGCAGGGACGCAAAGGGTTGAATGCAGTAAGGGTGGAAATAATAGATTAAGTCTTAACTTTTACCATGTTAAAAAAGCCATTTTACTACAATGGCTTTTTTTTATGGACGCGGATATTTGTATCATGCACTGAAACAATATGATGGCAAAAAAATTTCGCATTTTTTCCATTAACCTTCTGGTTCCTATTTCACTGGGACTATTGCTATTGACTGATTGTGTCAGTGATAGTAAGAATACTGATTCCGATGAAATAGTTGTACACTCAAGAGTTAATCCCCAGCGACCCAATATTATTTACATTTTGGCCGATGACGCGGGATATGGAGATCTCAGTTGCTACGGCCAAACAAAATTCAAAACCCCGAATATTGATGCTTTAGCCAAAAATGGATTGAGGTTTACCAATCATTATTCGGGAAGCACGGTCTGTGCCCCCTCTCGCTCGGTATTGCTCACGGGTTTACATACTGGCCATACACCGATTAGAGGCAACAAATCAATAGGCACCGAAGGGCAATATCCCCTGCCTGATTCCTTAACCAATTTAGCTGAGATTCTTAAGACGGCGGGATATGTAACCGGGGCCTTTGGCAAATGGGGTCTGGGCCCTCCTGGTTCTATAGGGGACCCGCTGAATCAAGGATTTGACAGGTTCTACGGATACAATTGTCAACGTTTTGGTCATAATTATTATCCGCGTCATCTGTGGGATGATGGCGACAGCATCATCATTGAAGCCAACCAAGGCAACATGACCGGGGCTTTTGCTCCTCAACTAATCCATGAACAGGTATTGGGTTTCATTGAAAAAAATCAAGACAGACCATTCTTTTTGTTTGTACCAACTATAATTCCACATGCTGAATTGGTGGCACCCGAAGCCTATATGGAGAAGTTTCGGGGAAAATTTGGCACAGAAAAGCCATATCAGGGAGTAGACGAAGGAGAGAACTTCAGGCAGGGACCTTATCAAAGTCAACCTGAACCCCGGGCAGCTTTTGCAGCTATGATGACTCTTTTAGACCAACAGGTGGGTGAAATTGTTCAAAAAATTGAAGCACTGGGATTGTCCGAAAATACCCTGATCATATTTACTTCCGATAATGGTCCACACCTGGAGGGAGGGGCCGACCCCGATTATTTCGATAGCAATGGACCGCTTAGGGGTTATAAGCGGGACTTATACGAAGGAGGAATCAGAGTACCCATGATTGCCTATTGGCCCCAAACTATTCAACCCGGTGTCACGGATCATGTGAGTGCTTTTTGGGATGTGCTGCCTACGGTGGCCGATTTAATTGACCAACCCATTCCACCCATAGATGGTATTTCTTTTTTGCCTACCCTGTTGGGCAAGGATGAACAGTTAAACCATGAGTATCTTTATTGGGAATTCCATGAAAAAGGAGGGCGGCAAGCAGTAAGAAAGGGGCATTTTAAAGCCGTCCGCTATGAAGTATTCAAAGATCCAAATTCCGTTCCGGAGCTATACGATCTTTCCTCTGATATAGGGGAGCAGCACAATGTCGCTGAATTACACCCAGTGGTTTTAAAGGAAATGGACTCCTTAATGCGTCATGCCAGAATACCATCTAAGATTTTCAAATTTGGCGAGGAAACCTATAGTTTGCCTATTTTAAATATGGAAGGGAGATTCAATTGAGCACTAAACCCAAAATGGTGGAATCAAAAATTTTGATCCCCTTTGTTTTGATCACTTCACTGTTTGCACTGTGGGGATTCGCCAACGATATTACCAACCCAATGGTTTCGGCATTCAAGAAAATTCTGGAACTAGACAACTTTCAAGCCTCGCTGGTTCAGATGGCTTTTTATGGCGGGTATTTTACCATGGCCTTGCCAGCGGCCGTTTTTGTGAACAAATACTCCTATAAGGTGGGCGTTTTGATTGGTCTGGCCCTGTATGCTGTCGGGGCTTTGCTTTTTTATCCAGCTACCGCTTTTGAAGAGTACTATTTTTTCTTGATGGCCCTGTATATTCTAACTTTTGGATTGGCATTTCTGGAAACTACCGCCAATCCGTATATCCTGGCCATGGGCGCTAAGGAAACGGCCATACAAAGACTTAATCTGGCTCAATCATTTAATCCCATGGGTGCTTTGTCAGGTTTATTTGTAGCACAAACTTTTGTGCTGGGCGCATTGCAATCGGACAACCTTGATGCCCAGGGGAACTCTATATACGACACTCTTTCAGAGTCAGCTAAAGGGGCCATACGCACAGCTGACCTAATGGTCATTAGAGACCCGTATGTGGCTTTAGGCTTATTCATCATTTTGATGTTTGTACTGATCGCCCTGGTTAAAATGCCAAAAAATAATCAGACCAATGGTAAGGTGCATATTTGGAGTTCCATCAAAAGACTCTCCCATATTCCCCGCTATCGAGAAGGAGTGGCGGCCCAGGTATTTTATGTGGGAGCCCAAATCATGGTCTGGACCTATATCTACCACTATGCCGAGACATTGGGAATCAATAACCAGGATGCAGTCAACTATGCTTATTGGGCTTTGGGAATATTTCTTGTGGGGCGATTTGCCTGTACATTTTTGATGAAATATGTGAATTCAGCTAAGCTGCTTATGACATTGGCCATCGCTGCCATGATTTGTACATTGGGCGCTATATTTATTCAAGGGATGAATGGATTATACAGCCTGGTGGCCATTTCCTTTTGCATGTCGTTGATGTTCTCCACCATTTATGGAATTGCTTTGGAAGGGGTAGGCATTGACATCGAGTACGGAGCCGCTGGTTTGGTGATGGCCATTGTTGGAGGCGCCTTAATGCCTGTCTTACAAGGACTCATTTTGGACATTGGCGGTAAAGGATATACCGATGTTTTGATCTTAGGAGTGCCTGAAGTAAATTTCTCCTTTATTCTCCCATTTGTATGTTTTTCGTTTGTGGCTGTATATGGATACCGCATGTTTGCCATTTATCCCACCTCTCAATAGTTTGAAATAAATCATACAACCTCATGAGCAAAATACCATTCTCATTAACGGGTCATGTGGCCTTAGTAACCGGAAGCAGTAAAGGATTGGGAAAGCAAATAGCCCTGTCTCTTGGCAAAGCCGGCGCCAAGGTTTGTATTAACTATGCCAATGATAAGAAAAAGGCTGAATCAACATTTGAGGAATTCCAGAATGCCGGATATGAAGGTATTCTGGTGCAGGCAGATGCAACCAATGAACAATTAATCCAGCAAATGGTGCAGGAAGTGGAAGCAAAACTAGGTGCCGTTGACATTCTGGTAATAAATGCCACACCGCCCCAGCCCCAAAAGCCGATTGAAGATTACCACTGGGAATTTTATCAAACTATGCTCGACTTCTTTGTAAAGAGTCCATTCCTGCTTACCAAGGCCGTTGTAAGGAATATGAAGCAAAATGAATGGGGCCGTATCATAAATATTGGCAGTGAAGTTTTTCAAATGGCGATGCCCAACTTTAGTGCCTATGTGGCTGCTAAAGGAGGCCAAATTGGGTGGACCCGAAGTATGTCCAAGGAATTGGCCCCCTATGGTATAACCGTCAATATTGTAAATCCAGGATGGATCCCACTGGAGCGGCATGTAAACGATCCACAGGAAATGAAAGATGCCTATTTTGCTAGAATTCCCGCTGGTCGTTGGGGTACACCCCAAGATGTAGCAGATGCCGTGGTTTATTTTGCCAGCGAGGAGTCTGCTTTCATTTCAGGTCAAACATTGTGTGTCAACGGAGCAAATACCCCTTGGTAGCAAGTGGGTTGCAGTGGAGCGCCAGGCCGGGTTATTCAAAGAGGTCCAGATCATTTCCGAAGGCCAGTTCCCCTTTATAGTTAGCCCTGATCTCATCGATCAATTTAGTTTTTGGACTATTGTATAAAATTTGATGGGTCAACACCAACAAACCAGGGTTTACCTCCTGTGCGATCCTGCCTAACTCTGTTCCACTGGTGTGTACTTCTTTAAAGTATTTCCTAAACCCCTGGGGAAACTGCTGAATTTCAGCTTCACAATACACCTCATGGATCAATATGTCGCAATTGGCTGCTTTTTGGTAAAGTTTTGGTACCGGACGGGTATCTCCGGATAGTACAATGGTTTTGTCCGGGGTATTGAATTTAAAGCCATAGGCATCAAAAGTGCCATGCATTACCTTTATGGCTTCGACTTCAACTAACTCATCTTTGTAAATGACCCCTTCAGTGAAATCATTAGCATCGACCCTGAGGTTATCTAATTTTTTAGGGCCATGATATAGATGTTCATTGATTCCCTTTTTGAAGGTTGTTAATATACCTTCGATCATTTCTTTGGTACCGGTTGGACCAAAAACATCTACTACCCTTCGGCCCCTGATCCAGGGGCTAATTAGGAATCCGGGAAGTCCCACGGTGTGATCCGGATGAAAATGCGTAAGAAATAATTTATTTAACTTTTCAAAGGTTAGTTCCCGGATTCCATTAGACCTGGCTTCAACTATTCTTTCCAGACAGCCGCTACCGCAGTCTACAATGTAGGGCTGGTCATTGACAATGATCGCAGTAGCACTTTGATATCTGCCGGGGGTCAGGGCAGGAGTGCCAGTGCCCAACAAAATCACTTTGGTATTGGTCATGGCATAAAATACGGAATTGTAGGCAAAACAGAATAGAAGATTTGAAAAGTCTTATATTGATAAAGTTTTAAAACCTGAAATAGTTGTCCTAACAACCACACATTGTGAAAACCAAATTTCTCAGCTTATGGGTTTTTGTCCTCCTGATTGGCTTTAATTGTTCTAAACCTGATCCAAGAAAAATTGAGATACTTTTTTTAGGACACAATAGTGTACATCACAATTCTGAAAAAAACCTGCCACTTTTGGCAGCGGCTCTGGCTAATAAAGGAATCAATTTTACCTACACTACTAAAACAACGGATTTAAATACTGATTACCTATCTAAATACGATGCATTGATGATTTATGCCAATCACGACAGTATCACCAGCGATCAGGAATCTGCGTTGCTGAATTACGTAGCAAGTGGAAAGGGGTTTCTTCCTATTCACTGTGCAAGTTGGTGTTTTCGAAATTCAGAAAAGTATGTTAAGCTGGTAGGCGCCCAATTCAAATCTCACGGGACAGGTGTATTTAAGGCGGAAGTCGTTAACTCAGAGCATCCGGTTACCAGTGGTTATGAATCTTTTGAAAGTTGGGACGAAACGTATGTAAGCGATAAGCACAACCTGGACCGTACATTGTTGATGGAGCGTACAGACAGTACGCATAGCGAGCCTTGGACCTGGGTACTCGAACACGGAAAAGGGCGGGTGTTCTATACGGCCTCGGGTCATGATCAGCGTACCTGGAGCCATCCTGGTTTCCATGATTTAATATTAAGAGGGATTCTCTGGACTGTAGGTGATCAGGTAAAAGGTTTATGGGAACAGTTGGAAATTCCAGAGCATCGGTATTTAGTGGCTGATAACATTGCCAACTATGAAAAACGGGCTCAACCATTGATGTTGCAGGAACCTTTTGAACAACCCGAGTCCGAAAAATTCATTCAGGTACCTCCTGATTTCAAATTAGAAGTGTTTGTCACTGAACCTGATATTATCAACCCTATATTTATAAACTGGGATGAAAAAGGACGTCTGTGGGTAATTGAAACCCTGGATTATCCCAATGAGGTTAAGGAGGGTGGTATAGGAAACGACCGGATTATAATTTGTGAAGATACCAATGGAGATGGCAGGGCGGATCAATTTACGGTATTTGCCGACAGTCTAAATATTCCTACCAGTTTGGTATTTAGCAATGGTGGGGTAATTGTCTCCGCCGCGCCTGATTTTCTATTTTTAAAAGATACTGATGGGGATGACAAAGCTGACCGGAAAGAAATATTAATCAGTGGATGGGGCACGTTTGATACGCACGCCGGCCCCTCCAATCTTAAGTACGGTTTTGACAATTACATTTGGGGCACTGTAGGTTATTCCTCGTTTAAAGGAGTAGTGGCAGGAAAAAATCACGAGTTTAGTCAGGGCCTTTACAGGTTCAAACCTGATGCTACTGACTTCGAGTTCGTTACACCTACCAGCAATAACACTTGGGGTTTAGGGTTTTCTGAAACATTTGACATTTTTGCTTCAACTGCAAATAATGCGCAAAGTTGGTATATGGGAATTCCTGAACGATATTTTAAAGGTGTTCTGGGAATTCCAAAAGTGGGGAGTAAGAAGATAGCTGGATACTATGCTTTTCATCCGATAACCTTAAATATACGCCAGGTAGACGTTTTTGGAGGTTTCACAGCTGCAGCAGGTCACAACTTGTACACGGCAAGGGCATTCCCAAAAGAATATTGGAATCGTATAGCTTTCATAAACGAGCCCACCGGTAATCTTCTGGCGAAGGGTATCCTGGTCAAGGACGGTGCCGGATTTATACTGGAAGATGAATGGAATTTTTTATCCAGTTCGGATGAGTGGGTTTCACCGGTCCATGCGGAAGTGGGGCCCGATGGGGCTGTATGGGTAGCGGACTGGTACAATTTTATCATACAGCATAATCCGACACCCACAATAGAAAGAGGTGGCTATCCGGCTGAAACAGGAAAAGGTAATGCGCATGTCAACCCTTTAAGAGACCGTTCGTATGGACGTATTTATCGGATTGTACATAAGAATACTCCGGTTCAAAAATCACTGAAATTAAGTAAAGAAGATTCCAGAAGCCTCATAAGAGCTTTAAGTAATACCAATATGTTCTGGCGCCTTACTGCTCAACGGTTATTAGTTGAAAGGGGTGAACAGGATGTTTTACCAGAGCTGATTAAGTTAGTGAAGGACAATGGTGTAGATGAATTGGGCATAAATGGCGCTGCGCTTCATGCACTATGGACCCTGCATGGATTAGGGGTTTTGGATGGTACTAATACCCAGGTAAATGAGGCGGTGATAAACGCTCTACAACATCCGTCTCCTGGAGTCAGAAAGGCCGCAGTTCAGGTGTTACCTAAGGCGACCTGGGCCCTGGAGGCAATCATGGATGCAGGCATCCTTAACGACCCTGATCCACATACTCAGTTGGCAGTATTGTTGCGCATATCGGAAATGCCTGAGGACCCTGAAATTGGTTCGGAGTTGTACGCATTGAGTAAATCAGAGCACATTGCCCAGGACCTTTGGCTATCTCAGGCCTTGTTTGTAGCAGCAAATAGTCATAGCGAAGGTTTTTTCAATGCTTATGAGGCCGACCCATTTGCGGCCACTTATCAAAGAGTTAACCAAGAAAAGAAGGACCAACCTCCTTCGGTTTGGACCAAATGGGAGAATCCCAGTGAAATAACCAATGATTGGGCAGACTTTAGGGCAGGTACACCGTGGGAAGAAACGGTTTTACCAGATTTCAATGGTCGGGTGATCGCCTATAAAGAAATAGACCTCAAAAAAGTCCCCAAAGAAGCATTTCTGCATCTGGGAAGAGTTGGTCAATCAGATCGGGCTTTTATAAACGGCACTATGCTTCATGAAACCCGCAATGATCCTGAGAAACTAAGAAACTACGAGGTACCGGTTGAGGCGCTTCATACAGGTATGAACTTTTTAATAGTGACCATTACCGATGATAAAGGGCCCGGAGGTCTATTAGGACCAGAGGACGAGCTGTATTTTGAAGCTGATGAAGCGATCATCCCTATAAGTGGAATCTGGAAATACTACGTTCAAGAAAAGAAAAGTCGTGGCATAAATTATTCGGAATTCAACGATGGTGGTGAGTTGGCGGCTAAATTTGTCGCGTACAACTCAGGAATTCAGAACGAACAGAATATTTCGAAAATGGATGCTTCTGATCCCGATCTCATTCGGATACAGCTCAAAGCTGTTCGCAATGAGATGAAATATGATCAAAATGAGCTGGTAGTGCCAGCCGGGAAAACAGTGGAGATTGTGTTTGAAAATCTTGATTTAATGCAGCACAACCTACTAATTATTGCTCCTGGTAGTCTGGAAGTGGTGGGAAAAGCCGCCGATGCATTGGCCCAACTTCCTGAAGGTCAAGAAAAACAGTATGTTCCAGATATAGCACAGGTATTATACTCATCAGCCCTGATAGATCCGGGCGAGTCTATCGTGCTTCAATTTACTGCGCCTCAGGAACCCGGTGAGTATCCATTCGTGTGTACTTTTCCAGGTCACTGGCGCACCATGAACGGTATATTAAAAGTTGAGGGTGCTGTTAATTGAACAAGCTAATAATTACTAACCGATTGAAAGTTGCTTTATTTGTTCCCTTTATTTGTGTGTCGTTTTATAAAATTGATCATGGAGGGAAAGAAATTAGCTTAGAAGCAGTTGTAGACGACGAAATGAACACTGCCGAAAATTATTCTTACAACGATAAGGTGCAACCGCCCAATATCATTTTGATCATGGGCGATGATCTGGGTTATGAAACACTCAAATCCTATGGAGGTGAAAGCTACAATACTCCAAATTTGGATAAGCTTTCTGCCACAGGTATGCAATTTCAAAATTGCTATTCCACACCGCTATGTACAACCTCTCGTGTGCAATTGATGACAGGAAAGTACAACTTTCGGAATTACATAGGATTTGGCCTGCTGGATCCAAATGAACGTACCATCGGTCATGCTATGAAAGAAGCAGGCTATCAAACCTGCATTGCAGGAAAATGGCAGCTTTATGGCAATGAACATCAGCAGGAACTGGCTGGGGGCCGTGTGGGTACCTTGCCTCAGGATGCCGGTTTTGATACCTATAGGCTATGGCAGGTACAAGATCGTGGTTGGAGATATAAATCCCCAACTGTAGAAACCTTTCAGCGGGGATTGGAGACAATTGAAGATGGCTATGGTCCGGACAGCTTCGTGGAGTTTATTGAGACTTTCATAAAAGAAAACAAGGACAATCCGTTCTTTGTGTATTATCCTATGTGCCTGGTACACGATCCTTTTGTCCCCACTCCAAATACTCCGGGTTACCAGACATTCGACCCTGACCTTAAGGTGAATGACACCACCTATTTTGATGATATGATGTCCTATATGGACCACCAAATTGGAAGAATCGTAAAGAAAGTGGACGACCTTGGTATTCGGAATAATACCATCATACTTTTCATTGGCGATAATGGAACGGATCGTAAGGTGGCCTCCAGGTGGAAGGGTCAGCGTGTTCAGGGTCGCAAGGGGTACACGGTTGAGGCTGGAACACATGTGCCATTTATCGCTAACTGGCAAGGGACCATTCTCGCAGGCCAGAAAAATGAAAACCTGGTGGATTTTACAGACTTCTTGCCATCTCTACTGGATATTGCCGGAACTAAGGATTCATGGGAAGAGACTATGGATGGTGTTAGTTTTTATCCTCAGCTTACAGGTGATCCAGCTGAAACCAGAGATTGGATTTTTTGTCATTACTATCCCAATTGGGGAAAATTTTCCAAGAAAAGATATGTTCAGAATACAGAGTGGAAACTCTATGAACAGGGAATATTCTATAATGTAAAAAGTGACCCTAATGAATTGAATCCTGTACCTGGAAGTCAATTAACCATAGAACAATTACACATCAAAGAGAATCTCCAACAAGTATTAAACATGATGAGTAATGAATGAGAAACTTAACCAAAATAATCTGCCTTTATCGATAATGTTAAATCTGGTAATATTAGTTATTTTGGCAGGGGCGATTCAAAGTTGCCAGAAATCTATGAAAAATATTTATTATGTGGAACGAATGGACCAGCAGGAAGACTCCCCCG
>SMVA01319866.1_pt1 | contig 11176 bp, 9 predicted proteins | sample 2456451 | NCBI WGS metagenome assembly SMVA01 (sample SAMN11095933, study PRJNA526329) | marine sediment metagenome | biome: Marine sediment; feature: Surficial sediment; material: Deep marine sediment; isolation source: Hadal surficial sediment | place: Pacific Ocean | collected 2014-05 | depth 0-1...
CAGGTAAGCTGTTTCCACATCGTGGCCAAAAGAAACATGGTCCAAAGAATAGTTTGCTTCCCGTATTGCTTGCAATGAGTCCTTAAAAACTACCGGGCTCCAATCCTGATTAAAGAACAGATTCATATAGCCCCTGTCTGTAGTAATCACGTCCCTTACCAAGAGCAATAATTCTTCCAGTCGATCCCTCAGGGTATCGTTCGGCCATACCTGATATAGTTCTGTGAACGCTTCCAGCAAATGGATGGTACTATTTTGGTCTTTAGGTGGGACTTCCTCATATCCGGTGGTCCTCGGATTTCCTTCAGGTGAAATGAATTGAAAATAACCCCCAAATTCAGGATCGTAACTGTGAACTTCCAGCCATCTAAACGCTTTTTTTGCAAACTCCAGGGTCTCAGTGTCTCCAGTAGCCATAACGTATGCAGCCAGTCCATATATTCCAAACGAGTTGCCATATGCTGTTTTCTGACCTCCCCATTGAGCGTTGTCTATTAGTTGTCCATTTCGACGTACCAAACTGTGAAAACCGCCAAACTCCTGGTCCCACATGGTATCCTTCAAAAATTTTACTCCATGCGAGGCGTAATCGATATATGACCCCTCTGGATACAGTTCTGCAAGTTTTGAGCAAGTCCATACATGCCGCGCTTGTGATACGATCATTTTGTTTTGGGGCCCATCCTGCCTCCATTGATAATCAAAATCACTGAGGTAACCGCCATGCAGGGTATCGATAGCCCTGGGATACCAAAGCTCCATTACATCCTTACGAAGTACGTGCTCCAACTCTTCATAAATTTTTGATGAAGCATCATTTGAACTATTACCGGAACACGCTGCCATCCAAATCAGCAGCGCAGGGGCCATTAGCCAAAGTATAATTTCTTTAAATCTGCAGTACTGGCATGTCATTGGATATAGAGTTATGTTCTTGTGGTCAAGATAACAGGCAGTCCATTATTATCAAAGCCCGATCTTACTTCTTGCTTGGGGTAATAATGAAAAATTTCATATCTTTCGCAAATTATTCCACTTATCTTGAACCTAATGAAAACACGTCGAAAATTCCTGAAGAACAGTTCCTACCTGGCCGCTGGAAGTATGCTCCTTCCGTTGGGGTGTACTAACAAGAAACCGGAGACAGCTCAAACTATTACCGAAGAAGTAATGGAATCCATGCCTAAGGACAAAACTATGGGGGTACAGGTTTACTCTGTTAGAGATGCGCTGAAAGAAGACTTTGCAGGATCCATGAAGAAGCTGGCAGACATCGGCTATCAATACATTGAAGCCTATGGACTTGGTGTCGACGGGCAGATCTTCGACATGTCGCCCGAGGAATACAGTCGAATAGTAACAGATACCGGTATGAAGATCGTATCAACCCATGGTACTTATTTTCAGGCTGGTGAAGGCGAAAGACTTAGGGATGCTGCATTGACAGCGGGAATTCCTCATGTTATAATACCATCCTTAAGCGCAGAAGATCGAAAAGACTACCATAAAGTAGCGGAGAACCTGAATAAACTGGGTGAAATATTTAATGATTCCGGACTGTTGCTGGGTTACCACAATCACGATGCTGAATTTAAGAAACAAGGGGACGAGGTGGGCTTGGAAATTCTTTTGAACGAAACACAGCCCGACCTGGTATCATTTCAGCTGGATCTTTATTGGGTAGTGAAAGGTGGAGCCGATCCGGTAGCGCTTATCGAAAAATATCCCGGACGATTCTGTTCATTCCATGTGAAGGATGCAGCTGAAGATCTGGAACAAACCACTGTGGGCACTGGCATCGTGGATTTTGAATCGGTATTTAATATTAAAGGCAAGGCTGGCATAACTTACTACTTTGTGGAAGACGAGCGTACCGATGATCCGTTTGGAAACCTGGAAGCCGCTTTCAACTACCTCAATCAAGCTGAATTTATTTAGACTAGGTTTTTTCTTTTGTGTTACCCCTGAAGCTGATGATTTCCCCTAAAAATCATCAAACTACTGCAATCTGATGGCTCCTCTGCCAGTCTGAAAATTTTATGATAAAATTGTTCTATCTTTGTGCATCCGTAAAAGGTCATCTTATTATTAATATGACTTTCAGGATATTTTCGACCCTTTGCTAACACGCCGCACTGTCTTGTCAATGCCGTTCTTAGCCGGGGTTATCTGGTACCCGATAAACTAAAATGAAAGTAAAATTTAATAATCCTGTTTCATCCAATCCGCTTCAAAAAGCCATCAGGGACCGGGTAAATACCTATTTTAAAAATAATAATATATCAAAAAAGGCCGACGGTAAAATGTTGTTTAAGTCGCTGGTGTTATTTGGGAGCTACTTTGGTTTGTATTTCACCATATTGCTTCTCCCTATGCCACTGTATATAATGTGGATGCTGACATTCGTCATGGGGCTAAGTTTGGCCGGAATTGGAATGTCCGTAATGCATGACGCCAATCATGGCGCCTATAGTTCACATCCAAAAATAAACAACTTTTTGGGATACTCCATGAATCTTATTGGTGGAAACAGATTCAATTGGATTATTCAACACAATGTAAAACACCACACATATACCAATATCTATGGGGCCGATGAAGATCTTGAGAACGGAGATGTGCTGCGGTTGTCACCGTATTCTGACTGGTATTGGTTTCATCGTTTTCAGCACTACTATTGTTGGTTTTTATACCTTCTTGGCACGCTTAGCTGGGTAACTATAAAAGATTTCCGGCAATTCAGGACCCTTCATAAAGAAATGGGCGATAAAAAGCAGAGCTACAGAAACGAATTGAGGGTACTTATTTCCTCCAAAATACTGTACTATATATATATGGTGCTAATTCCCTGGCTGGTGCTGGATATATCTATTATTTACATAGCGATAGGGTTTTTGACCATGCATTTTGTGGCCGGATTTATACTTAGCGTGACCTTTCAATTGGCCCATATTGCCGAACATAATCATCATGATTCTGCTCATCTAAAACAAGAATTCCCTGATAGTTGGATAGTACATCAAATAAAAACAACAGCTAACTTCTCCCGAAGAAGTGCATTACTCAACTGGTATCTGGGTGGCTTGAATTTCCAAATTGAGCATCACCTGTTCCCACAGATCTGTCATGTGCATTACAAGAAAATATCAGAGATTGTAAAGGAAATCGTTCAAGAGCATGGGCTGTTTTACTATGAGCACGCGAATATGGCACGCGCCATTCAATCACACTTTCAGACCTTAAGGAAATACAGCATGAAACCGGCGGTTGCACAGTTAGTTGAGTCCTAAAAAACGCCTCTTGACTAGAAACTAATAAATATAAGTTTTTAATTCAGGAAGAATATCATTGATCCATCCAGATAAGAGCGGCTGCTCCCGATATCGCTGCATTTTTCCCTTCCATACCTGAGGGCAAAATACGTACTTTGTCTTTATACAATTCCAACAGGTGGTCTTCCATGTACTTTTGGGCAGGCTCAAATATCCACTTACCGCAATTGGCTAAACCTCCTACTAAAAAAAATGCTTCCGGTTGGGAAAATAGAGTGAAATTAGCAAGTGCTTTGCCCAATATCTCTCCAGTGTATTGAAAAGCTTTTATTGCAATTATGTCACCTTCCTCAGCCGCCTTGGTTATATCTTCCCCATGCAGGTCGTTAAACGCAATGCTGCGGAACCTGCTTTCATCCGGATACTTACTAATCATGTAAAGTATGGTTCGCTTCAACCCGGTAGCGGATACATAGGCCTCAAGGCCACCTTTTACGCCCACACCGTCCACTCTACCATCCTCCGGAAGCACTGCGATATGTCCAAATTCTCCGGCAAATCCATCATAACCATACACAATACTGCCATTTGAAACAATCCCACTACCCAAACCAGTGCCAAGGGTAATAACTACAAAGTCATTCATCCCTTTGGCATTCCCAAAAAGCATCTCTCCTAAAGCCGCTGCGTTAGCATCATTGGTTACTTTTATGGGAAGATCCAGGCGCTTTTGTAATTTTTTTTTAAGTGGCACTATCCCCTTCCAGTATAAGTTGGCGGCATGCTCTATGGTTCCACGCTTATTGGATGCATTAGGTGCCCCAATACCTACTCCCAACAGGTTTACCTTTGAAGGCATACTCTGAATAAGTTCATGCACAGACTGGGCAGTCTTATCCAGAAAATCATCAAAATCAAGATATTCCTTGGTACGGAAATTCATGGTCACCGCACATTCCCCAGAATTGGTTACCAAGCCAATCTTTGTTTTTGTGCCTCCTATATCAATCCCTGCTACTAAGTCCATTTGTGTTTGTAATAAGCCGCAAATAGTCAAACCCCGGGTACCGCGGGGCTTGACTATTCGAAAAATTGATTGTCAGATCAGTTCAGAAATAAATTCGAATAACTCTATCTTGTAGCTTTTAAAGCTGTCCTTGAAACTGGTGATTTTGTCATCTATAATGTCATGCTTTACTCGGTATGACTCCTCATCAGACTCTTCTCCGGTGATGATTCGATTTAGATATTTTTGATGTTTCCGTACGGCTTTAGCAAACTCGTCTAACAGTTCCCCCTGGTAGTAGGTAATAAGATTTTGAAGGTGACCAATGGTCTTTTTTCCTTTATAGGTAGTTACCTTACGGGCATTTGCATCGAGTAACTTTTGAAAGAATTCTAATTCAAGTTTCCAAAGATCAACCTCAGAAACCCATTGCTTACTTGTTTTGTGTAGGTCCATCAGACCTTCTCGAAGCAGGAACTCAGTAGTCGTTGCTTTTAAATTCTCCATAGTGAATGATACGTTTGTGCTACAAATTTTACTATAAAAAAAGGTATTGGATGATTCCAATACCTCTATATCCTAATTAACTGGATACAATATTTCTTTTTTTACCGGAATTTTTACGACAAATTTAAAATTTTGGAAGATAAGTAATATCATATATCCGTTCTCGACTTGCAACCAGTACATTAATTTAAAAAAAAAATGGCACTTTCCAAGTGCGATTTTCGAAATAGTTGCAAAAGGAGATATTCGAAATTTTGACGTCTCCTAACTGCTAATTGGAATAAAGCCTGATCATTTGATCCAATTCAAAGGAATAAACCCGAATATAAGCCTGATGTAAAAAAAATCCCCGTGACATAATTATTTGCTCTGAATAACACTTACATTCAATATTTGATTACAAGTTGCAGAAACTTCCTTTGACAACCTTTTAAGTTTAAATCCATTCATTGCTAATGTAATATTGACTGTTAAAAAACTTGTTCACTTAAACTAACCTAAGTAGTCTGAGATGGTGGATAAATCTGTGCAAAAGTGGTGTATAAGTATTTCGTTGATTATTTTGTGTTGTAACATCTTGGCTTTACATTTGGTATACCAAGGAGAGATAAAAGGCCGGTTGTAGAAAGCCGGATATGTTAGATGAAGGATTGGTTGTAACAGATCTTACGGGATTTGGAAAGGTCGATACGGACTTTAACATGTTAGACTTGAAGTTAGTCAGTTCTTCGGAATTGACTTCGAAAAGGAAGCCAGAATAACTGTAACTTGGAGTTCTTCAAGATCTACGGATGTTGTAGAATTAAGCGGGAATAGTTTCGTAAGAAGGTGTTCCCGCTTTTGTATTTACATTAAGAATAAGCACCTAATTCAGTTTACGGTGCTTATTTTAAGATAACATTATTTAGCTCAATTCGAATATGACACTTAAACCAGGGGATAAAGCACCGGATTTTGAGATCCAGAATGAATCTGGCAACATCGCAAAGCTATCAGATTACCGGGGCAGTAAACTGGTGCTGTTCTTCTACCCCAAAGACAATACACCCACATGCACCAAAGAGGCCTGTAATCTAAGGGACAATTACCAATCATTCAAAGACCTTGGATATGAAATACTAGGTATCAGCAGTGACAACAGTAAATCTCACCAAAAGTTTATTGTCAAGCACGAATTGCCCTTTTCCTTATTGGCTGATACTGAAAAACACCTGCACCAGGCCTATGGAACCTGGGTGGAAAAATCGATGTACGGACATAAATATATGGGAACAGCCCGGGTTACTTTCGTAATCGATGAAAATGGAGTAATTGAGAATATCATTGACAAGGTCAAAGCCACAGAACACAGTGACCAAATACTAGGATAATTATAAATGATAAATTATAAATTATGAATTATGAGTGATAGTCGCGGGCGCGGCAGTCAATCAATCCTTCAGTCCATCAATAATTCAGTCCTCTACTAAACGATGGAATTCATTTTTTCTTCAGACTGCTTACTTCATAACACCGGTTCACACCCGGAATGTATTGGACGTCTGGATAAATTCAGAGATCTACCTAACAATGTCGCTCACTCTGGCGAACAATTTCTAAAACTGGTCCATACCAAAGACCATATCGAAAAGGTCAGGCGGTCTTGTATGCAGTCACTTCCTCTTGACAATGATACCCTCACTAGTCGGAATAGTTATTTGGCCGGCTGTGCAGCAGTAGGAGCAAGTATCACTGCAGCAACCTCTGGTGGGTTCGCTTTGGTCAGACCGCCAGGGCATCATGCTTACCCTCAAAGGGCTTCTGGATTTTGTCTTTTTAACAACATTGCAATAGCCGTGCGGTTTTTGACCGATCAAGGAAAGAAAGTATTCATTCTGGACATAGACGGCCACCTGGGTGATGGCACAAGTTCTGTATTTTATGACAACCCACAGGTCTTATATTGCTCACTACATCAATATCCCGCTTTTCCAGGAACCGGATGGGTGGATGAAATTGGATCTGGTCGAGGTCAGGGCTTTACGGTAAACCTTCCTATGCCACCCGCTTCCGGGGACGATGTATTTCAGAATGGTTTAGATTATGTACTCCCCATTGCCCGGGCCTTTGGTCCTGAGATAGTAGCAGTGTCCGCCGGATTCGATGGCCACCAGCTGGATCCTTTACTTCAACTCCAACTTAGCCTGGGTTGTTACCACCAATGCGGAGCCTGGTTAAGGAGTAATTTTGAGGAAGTTTTTGCGATATTGGAAGGAGGATACAAGCTTAATATTCTGCCAAAAGCGATTTATCAGTTTGTGGACGGTATCAATGGGAAAACTCCGGAATTCATGGAGGAAAGCACAAGCTCCGATCCCGCAGTACATACTGCTTTCAATAGAAACCTGGACCAACTTCATCAAATATTAAAAGACTATTGGCCTATATAGCACTCTTTATTGAAGAATTAGGATTATATAGGTACTTTTAGCAGTAATCATCTTTTACGGCTTTGATCGAATTGAATTTGTCTAATACCCTGGTAATTGTTGGGGTGTCACTTTATGTTTTTTTGATTACCTATATGGTATTTTCTCTTCTTCAAGAGAACAGGGACCCTGAGATTACCCTTTCATGGGTGCTGGTACTTATTCTCATGCCTTTCGTTGGCCTGGTCCTGTATTTAAACTTTGGCAGAAATTTCCGGAAGGTTAAGATCTTTTCCAGAAAGGGACTTACTGATTTGGTTAGAATTGAAGAGTTGAGCCAGAATCAGATCAAGGACCTGTCAGGAATTACCTCAAATCATCAGGACATTCTGGTAAAATCAAACATCATTAAATTATTACTAAACAACAGCAAGGCCTTATTAACTGCCAAAAACAAGGTCAATATTCTCCAAAATGGGACCGCTACTTTCTCTGCTATTCTCGAAGCATTAAGTGAAGCCAGGGACCATATTCATCTTGAGTATTATGTATATGAAGACGACAAAATTGGCAACAAAATTAAAGACCTGCTGATACAAAAGGCATCCCAGGGCCTGGAAGTTAGGTTGATTATTGATGCCATCGGCAGCTGGAGTTTAAGTAAACGCTTTTTGAGAGAACTTAAAAAAAGCGGCGTGGAGGTAGGCATATTTATGCCCGTAAGATTTCCCCTGGTGGCTAACAAGATCAATTACCGGAATCATCGCAAGATAATAGTAGTGGATGGAAAAGTGGGGTTTATAGGTGGCCTGAATATCGCCGATAGGTATATTGAGGGAACCATAGAGTTGGGAGAGTGGAGAGATACCCATCTAAAATTGGAAGGAGATGCCGTGCAGAGTTTACAAACAGTTTTTATTACAGACTGGTATTTTGTTACGAAAAGCTATCTGCGGGGAGACCGTTATTTCCCCCCTCATTCAGTGCAAAACCCACTACTGGTGCAAATAATCTCCAGTGGACCAGATTCCGACTGGTCAAACATAATGCAGGCCTATTTTACCGCCATAACCACAGCTGAAAAGTTCATTTATATCTCTACACCTTATTTTATGCCGAATGAGAGTATTCTTACGGCATTGAAAACAGCGGCATTAAGTGGCGTGGATGTTAAATTGATTCTGCCGGGTCGGTCAGACCTAAATACCATGCGCTATGGCTCTATTTCATATGCAGAAGAATTAATACGGGCAGGTGTCCATGTATTCATTTATCAAAAAGGTTTTAACCACGGAAAGATCATGATGGTAGATGGCGTGTTTTCCTCCATAGGAACAGCCAATATGGACGGTCGAAGTTTTAATAAGAATTTTGAAGTGAACGCACTGATCTATGACCCCAAAATAGCCGATGAAATGCGTGAAAGTTTCCTTCAAGATATCGCCGATAGCGAGGAAATTCGTCTTCAGGAATTTTTAATACGACCCAGAACGCAAAAAATTAAAGAGTCGTTATGCCGGGTGTTAGGCCCCCTTTATTGAGGCCAGCCCTTTTCATAACCCGATCATAAAATAGTTGCTATGTTTTTTATCTTATCGAAGACTATTCCTTATTTGCTAATGCCCCTTAGCTTGATTGTGGGCTTCCTTTTCTTCTCATTTCTTATAAAAAATTTAAAATGGAAAAGAAGATTACGGATATTTTCCCTCGTGCTGCTAATAATTTGCAGCAACTCATTTTTAACCAACCAGGTATTCAAATGGTGGGAGATCCCCCCTACCCCAATGGACCTCCAAACCTCGTCACAGACGGTGGGTATCGTACTGACAGGCGTTGTCAAAAAAGAAAAATTACCACACGACCGGGTCTATTTGGCAGAAGGTGCCGACCGGGTAACTCATGCTATTCAGCTGTATAAAGCCGGCAAGATTCAAAAAATAATTATAAGTGGCGGTACCGGTTCTTTGACCCAATCACATATTAGGGAAGCTAACCAGCTACGTGAAGTTTTCCTGATGTGTGCAGTACCGGACAAAGACTTGATCATTGAAAATCAGTCTCGAAATACTCGTGAAAGTGCAGTTGCTGTATCAGAAATCATCAAGAAAAATTTTGCAGGCTCTGAATATTTATTAATAACCTCCGCCTTTCATATGCGCAGGTCATTGGCCTGCTTTAAAAAAGTAGGGGTACCTGCAACCGGCTTTAGTACTGACTTTAAAACCGGTGATTATCCTCCACAAATAATGTCTTTCATTGTTCCTGAGCCGGGAGCGTTGAACAAATGGCATATACTTGTTAGGGAAATGATGGGAATGGCGGCTTATAAATTGATGGGCTACGTTTAGTAGTTATGAGTGGAGTTGTGGTTTACGAATTTTCATTTGGTGGGAAGAATGAAATTTATGGAGAAATCAGAAATTTTGGTTGGTTAGTGTTCCAGAATATCATCAATGTAGCCTTTTGCCAAAACATTTTCACGCATTTTTTCTGTCCTATATTTCAAGCCATTCATGATTTCCTGAAACCTCGGGTGCTCTCTCATAATATCGAAACTGGGAAACTTGGCTAAATTGTAATAATTTACCACAATACCACCATTGCTTCTTTCTAATTCTTCCAGACATTTTTCCTGGTTGCCCAATGCGGCATAACAACAAGCTAGAATCATGGGTTTTTCAGGAAATCGCTCATTTAATGTAAACTCAACATCTTTAAGTAATCCTTCCAATACTGCCTTCCCTTCTTTGATATTTCCGGTTTGTATCAACATAAAACCCATTAGTGAAGTTGCAAGGTGCTTTCGAGCGATATTAATTGCAATCATCATCTCAACATTTTGGTCCACGATCTGCTTCAGTAAAGATAATGCCGGTTCTGGTTCACCCAACTTATAGTAAGTTAGGGATAGATATATTTTAACTCCGAAATGAGTTCCAAAGCCTTCTTTGTCTTTAAAAGACTCCACAAGTTTCAAAACGTCCGCATATTTATTTTCATAGTAATATGTTTGGATACGATCATGAATAGCCCATTGAAAACCAGGTCGTAACACCAGCGCCTCATTTGAAAAAGCTCTTGCAGTGGTAAACAAACCTAGCGCATTGGCGGCATCGGCGGCATCAGCATAAAACACAGCATTATTGGGGTCATCCTTTAACATTTTAAGCGCCAATTCCAAAGCATATTGGTAATTGCCCGTTTGCATATGGCACCAACCCAGGAAATTATTAGGCACTTTAGGGTTGAGATCGTAAGCCGCTTGGTAAAGTCGAAGGCCTTCTCTGGTGTCTCCAACAAGTGTTTCGTAATAACCTTTAGCCACCAGGGCCTCTGGCAAATCGGGCTTTATACCAATAGCCAGTTGTGCATAGTGTCCCGCAGAATCCAACCAATGTCCGCTTGTGAACTCATCAGTCCGTTGACTGAGCTCAGTCCGTTGACCATAGGCGAAAGACAATTCGGCTAAGGCCACATAATAATTCGGGTCCAGAAAAATGGATTTATTTAGAAGGTCAATAGCTTTCCTGTTTTCATCTAAATCCCAGGCTTTCAAAAAATCTTTGGCGCGTAAGTAATTATCGTAGGCAAGATAGTCAGTGGTTGGTAGGTCTTTAGATTTTGCCCTTAAATCTTCTGACAGGGAAAACGCCATCGACTTCATAATTTGACCAGCAATTTCAAACTGAATGTCCCAAACCTCCTTTACGGAAAGGTCCATCTCGTATCGATTGGACCATATCTGGCTATTTTCCTCTGCGTCGATCAGGGTAACACTCAACAACACCCTATCATGCAGTTTTCGCACACTACCTTCCAGTAAGTAGGTCGCTGGTTCGATCCCTGCAAGGAGCTCAAGGTGTAACTACCTAATAATAAGTAATATAGGATCGTTTATTCAAGCCTATATTTTTAATACAATTTTTGTTAATTACAGTTTAATTACAAAAATATCAGTTATGGTTGACAAAATTGATCTACAG
>SMVA01072103.1_pt1 | contig 11174 bp, 9 predicted proteins | sample 2456451 | NCBI WGS metagenome assembly SMVA01 (sample SAMN11095933, study PRJNA526329) | marine sediment metagenome | biome: Marine sediment; feature: Surficial sediment; material: Deep marine sediment; isolation source: Hadal surficial sediment | place: Pacific Ocean | collected 2014-05 | depth 0-1...
ATTGTGGCTACACACCTTCTTGAATCTATGATTGAAAACCCCGTTCCCACCCGGGCCGAAGTGACAGATGTTGCAAATGCTATATACGAAGAAGTTGACGCAGTAATGCTGTCTGGCGAAACCACTGTTGGCAAATATCCAATACGCTGTATTGAACATCTAGATAAAATTGCACGGGCATCGGAAAAACTGCCAGGGCTTCATTTCAGCAGAAATTTAATTAAAAATGATGACAAACAGCATATTGCCGCAACCGCTGTAGGACATGCCGAAGCTATAAATGCCAAGGGTATAGTTGTAATAACCAGACGCGGGATCATGGCGCAATTTTTAACCAACTGCAGGCCGTTTAAGACCTACATTTACGCATTTACAAATGATAACAGAACCAGACGCCAGCTATTTTTAAACAGAAGTGTCATGGCTCACCGAATCGGATTTAGCTCTGATCCTGAAAAAACCATACAAAATGCCTTTGCAATTTTAAAAATGCGAGAAGGATTTCAGTCAGGAGATCAAGTGGTAGTGATATCAGACATAATTGCCGGTTCGGGGATTGACTCTATGGGGATTGACTCTATACAGATAAGGAAAATAAATTAGATATAAAAGGGATTTGAAATTATCCTATATTTTATATTACGGCATATTTCAATAACCAAATAACCAAAGCCAGACCCTGTTGACTAATAATGCCTGAACAGCGTTTAGTCCTTAAGGTATTTATCAAAAATTTGCTGATAAGTTCCATTCTCACGTATATATTTCAAGCCTTCATTAAAATCATCCCGTACTTGCTGATCTTTAAAGCTGACACGAAACTGAGTTTTATCACCAAAAATGTTGTGATAGACAAGATCTTGAATACTGCCGCTTTTATTCGCAAGGTGTTTAGTGAACCATAACATGATGGTCTCATCAATAACTATGACCTCTGCCTCACTGTTCCAGAACATTGCGACTTGTTTTGCCTGATCCGGGATTTCCTTGTATTTATTTTTGTAAGGCAGTTCTACACTCGGTGAAAATAATGCCTCAAACTCCGGACCTAAGTCCTTGTAGGCATCCTGCCAGGCGACTATAGTTTTACCTTTCAAATCAGCAACACTATTTATAGTAATGCCTGCATTTTTTTTGGTAAATGCATAATTTCTAAATGCGATGAAGTTCTCTGAATAAAACGTCCCGTCATCTGTTTTCTGAACTGCCGCAGCGCCATCCAACCCCTTTTGTTTGACTACATAGTCCAGTTCACCATACGAAAACTGCTGAGGTTTGAAAGTATGACCTTTATACTTTAAAGCATCACGAACAATATCTATTTCTAACCCCGATGTCGCATTGTCGGCAATATAAGGTGGTATATCATAGGTAAAACCGATTATCAGTTCCTTTGCATTTGCTACCTGGCTTGTAATGGAAGAGAGTAATAAAAAAGTTAAACAAAATTTTATTGTTATTAATATATTAAATTTCTCGGTCATCTTCTCTCTCCTTTTTCTTTATGTGCCTAACTTGTATTTTTGAACTTTATATTGAATTTATGAATGATGTTTAATTTTAATACTTTATGAATTTATAGTCAAAAAGGGATGAGTTGTAAACAAAATCACTTGCATAGGCATAAATTTTACTGAAAATGCATTGCTTACAATAATAGGTGTAAAACGAATTGGAAGGTAAAATAATCATATGAAGCACAATACTGCTAAAATGGATTTATCTATTAAGATTGTTACATCCGTTGTGTTTATTATGATGCTTGGTTTTTTTGTAGCATCCATTTATATAAACGGATTAATTATAGCCGCTTTAATTATGCTCATAATATTAATCTTTTGTTACCTTTATGCACCTACATCGTTTGAGATATCAGACAGCAGACCTATCGTATACAGAAATTACGGGAAAATAGAATTTAATCATATTACAGGCTGTCGTGCTATCGAAAAAAAAGTGCCATTCACAATAAGGTTATGGGGAAACGGCGGGGTGTTTGCCGGCACAGGCATATTCTGGAACAAGCTTTATGAGGTATTCAGAATGTATATAACACATGCAAAACAATCAGAATTTGTAGTAGTGGAAACAGAGCGGCAAATAATAGTAATCTCACCCGAAAATCCTAAGATGTTTATTGAATCGTGGAAAACAGAATGCCCCCAATAAGCAAAGACTGACCCTGTTATTTATTGTTAGAACAATATTCAAAATGAATAAGTTGCATTTGTTGTGAGTGCCAATGTGTTTGAAAATTGGAAGGCTTCTCAATGGGTAAATCAAATATTCTGGCTGGTACAAAAACTGGCAGAGGATCTATATCAAAAGGATAAGGTTCGCAAACTATTCGCTTTTGGCCTTGAGGTTTAATTTTAATCTTAACCCGGTCTTGCCAACCTTTTCTGGGAACTTCAAGAAGATCAAATTCATCTTCCCCAAGCCCTTTTGCTTCTCCTTTATTTGGAGGAATTAAATTTGAACATAGTGAAAGCGATAACCCATCCATTAGTTGTAAGAACCTTGCATTTGGTTTTAGGTGTTTTTCATCAAGCCAGTGTGTACAATCAGTTTTAATTTTAACCTTAGTAATTAATTCAGCTTGTATATTCTTAATTTCAGAAATGAATTTTTGAGCATTCTCAAGTTTCTCTTCACTAAAAGTATACTCAAGTAGTGAAGTTTTCTGGACTAGAGGATGTATAAATGCAGCATCTGCATTATCAATTATATTTTGAGCATAAAGCCAGTAAGCATGAAAACTCATTAATAAACTTGCATATGGGTGATTTTGACTTAAGCGGCGTAAACCTACTCTCCAACGATCCATCCCCTCCTGTAGGTTTGTTAGTACTTCAGTTAGATTCAAAGGAAGCCCATCGATATTATTAAGATCAGGAGCTGCCTCCCACTCCCACCAGCCATTGTCATGTTCTGAAACAGCTAATACAATTTCGTCTTTAAGCCGATTTGAATCATCAGATTTAAAATAATATCCTGGAGCATTAAATTCTTCATTTCCCCAATGAGCTGCTAAATACCCAGCGATTTGAGCATGGTCTGGCTGAGTAACCATAAATAGCTTTTCATTTTGAATTGTTTTTAACATAATTATAGAGTATCACGTTAGTTACATATGAATATAGGATGGATCCAAATAATTGCTGAAGTGTCACGGTCTCAAATACCCTTCCGGGATTCCGGCTTTGCGGGCTTTGACTTTCTATACTTTTTAATGGAATTTAGGGTTGCAAAATAGTACAACCATGATATCATAATATTACAATATCATAATGTATAGAGGTGAATAAATTGAGTGCAACCACTCTTCGTCTTCCGGACGAAAAATTAAAATTAATTAGAGCAATTGCTGGTTATGAGAACAGGCCGCTTAGCAAAATATTTGAAGAAATGGCAGATGAATACATAGCGAGAAATAGGGAAACCTTAGAACTTATAGGGATTCCCGGTTTTGTAGAGCAGACCAGACAGGGACTTGAAGAAATAAGAAAAGGCGGCGGGAAGCTTCTTGATGATCTGGACAATTAAATTTTCAACAAATGCTGAGAAATACTATAAAAAACTGGATAAAAAGTTAAAAGAAAGAATTAAAAATCACCTTAAAGAGATTTCTACTTATGATAACCCTCTTGACTATGCTCAGGTTAAGCCTCTTACTGGCGAACTAAGAGGATTTTACAGGCTGAGAATAGGTGGCTACAGAATAATATTTTCACTTCTTTACGAAGACAAGGTAATTGCAGTAGTAAATATTGTACCAAGAGGGAGTGCTTATTAAGAAATAACACAACTACAAGACCTGACCCCAGTACTTCATTCTCTCAAATACCCTTCTGGGATTCCGGCTTTGCGGGCTTCGATTCTTAATGCGTCTATTTTTGGTTGGATAGTTGTTAGTTCTTCTTCCAGGTCTTTTATATATTTTTCTAATCCCTTTAATTCGCGTATAGAAAAATCGGCTGAGTAGCCGTTTATTAGCATCCAATCCACTTCTCTTTTTTTATACTTCTGATCTTCTGTAGCTTTATCGATTTTATATTTAATCTCGCCTTCCTGCTCTTCAATCTCTATTGCTTTTGCTCTCCACGCCTCTCTTAATTCTCTTTCATGTTCTGTATCGACAATCCCATCTACTAAAGGAATATCGAATATTATAGTGTCAGAACCTTCGAGTGTGTCTTCTAAGATATTTTGATTGTTTTTGGAATCATTCCAATTTAACTCTTTTACAGTAGGACTGAACTTCTCGGGTATTTTGGATTTATTGTCTGTAATATGCACAATTCCTTCGCCGTCAGTCCACTGATAAACCTCTTTTGAATAGAGATTAGGGCTCAGTATAATAAGAAATAAGACAGTAATTCCTAAAAAAATAGGAATAGAATTGTGGTTAATTTTTGTGTCAGAAATTTTCATTATCCAATATTAAGTATATATGCCAATTATAAGTACTATATAGTATAATATATTAATAGGAATTTTCCTTTATGCCTTGCTTCTTTATGATTTCTTGGTAACTTAAGAGTCGTTATTTCACTCCTTTTTCTATAAAATGCCAAAGTTAACTATAGATGGAATAGATGTAGAAGTTGAAGACGGTTTGAATCTGATTCAGGCTGCCGCCGAGATTGGCATTGAAGTACCTCATTTTTGCTACCATCCGGACTTAAGTATAGTTGCGCAGTGCAGGCAGTGCCTTGTAGAAGTGGAAGGAGTACCCAAAGTTTTACCGGCCTGCAATACATTTGTAAGAGACGGTCTTGTAGTAAAAACAAATACCGAAAAGGCTATAGAAGCCCGAAAGGCTACTCTGGAGTTCACGCTTATTAATCATCCTCTTGACTGTCCTATTTGTGATAAGGGTGGGGAATGTCCGCTGCAGCTTACAACTGTTAAGCACGGCCCGGGATACAGCAGGTTTGACTCCCCCTATGAAAAGAAGGTACGAAAGAAATATTACCTGAGTGATAGGATCATGTATGACCCAAACAGGTGTATTATGTGTACACGCTGTGTGAGGTTTACATCGGAGGTTACCAAAACCGGGGAACTGGGATATAACAACAGAGGATTTAGAAAAAGAATTGTTACATTTCCTGGAAAAGACCTGAATAATGAGCTTGCAGGAAACGTTATTGATCTTTGCCCCGTAGGAGCGCTCCTTGATAAAGGCACACTGCATGAAGAGAGAGTCTGGTATTGGAAGTTTACTGAATCTGTCTGCACTCTCTGTAGTACTGGCTGCAATATAACTGTTGGCGTCGATCCCCGAAAAGGAAAGGTAGCAAGGGTTAGACCTAGATACAATAAAGATGTAAACGGTCACTGGATATGTGACCGGGGAAGGTACGGATTTTCTGAAGTACAGGAAGAAAAGAGAATAAAAGATCCCATTATAAAGGTCAAAAACGGTTTTGATATAACAGACTGGGATTTTTCGTACCAACTAATAAGCAGGAATTTTAATATAACCGGGGGTTTTGAGTATAGCGATATTGGTATTTTTGCCTCACCAAAACTTACAAATGAAGAACTGTTCCTATTAAAAAAATTAAAAGAAGCGGTTAATTCACCAAACCTGGTATCCAACATTGGCACACCCATTGGTGAAAAGAAATTTGGATTAATTAGTTCCGACCCCTATCCGAATAGCAAAGGAGTAAAAGAATTAAATATAGACTGCTCTCCAAAATCAATTAGCAGTCTTATCAGTTCAATTTTGGAGGACAGAATTCACAAATTAATTGTAGTTGAAGATGATTTATTTGAAGTGCTTCATAAATCTCAACATTCTTCTCTCACTGAAGCTTTAGGTAAGCTTGATTTTCTCTTGGTTATAGACACCAAACTGACGCATATCATGGAATATGCCGATTTGATTCTACCAGGTGCTACTGCATATGAGAGAGACGGCACGTTTACTAATGATAAAAACAGGGTTCAGAGACTAAATAAATCAATAGACCCGCCAGGAAATTCAAAACCACAGTGGGAAATAATAAATGACTTAATTGAACTAATTGGTAATACAAGATCGGATTTTGATAACCCCGGTGGAATATTCAATACAATCTCAGAAAGTATTCCTACCTACAGCGATATGACGTACGATAAACTGGGTTATCTTGGAATGTCTAAGCAGGTGTAACGAAAAAATGATCTGGGCAGATTTGGGTTTTACTCTTTTAAAGATCGGACTTGTACTATTTATAGTGCTTACGCTTGTTGCGTACCTTACACTTGCCGAAAGAAAAATCAGCGCATTTATGCAGGACAGGGTTGGACCAAACAGGGTAGGGCCTTTTGGTCTTTTACAGCCCCTTGCAGACGGGATTAAATTTATTTTTAAAGAAGACATTATCCCCGACCAAGCTAACAGGCGTTTTTTTGTAATTGCCCCCGCTATATCGCTTGTAACTGCTATTGTGGCGCTTGCTGTAATTCCCATTGGCAGAGGCTTTTATACAACTTTTTTTGGAGTTTTAGACCAGCCGTATTTCTTTAGATTTCAGATTGCAGATGTTAACGTTGCACTACTTTATATTTTTGCCGTGGCGTCTTTAAATGTATATGGGGTTGTTATAGGCGGTTGGGCTTCTAATAATAAATATTCACTGCTCGGGGGACTCCGGGCCGCCGCACAAATGATTAGTTATGAGATTGCACTGGGGCTTTCGGTAGTTGGCGTGGTAGTACTTACAGGGTCACTTAGGCTTGGCGACATTATAGAAGCTCAGCAAAACTACTGGTTCATGTTTCCTCTTTTTATAGGATTTGTCGTTTTTATGGTGTCTTCTTTTGCAGAAACTAACCGTGCGCCTTTCGATATGCCCGAAGCAGAAGCCGAAATTGTCGCCGGATATCATACAGAGTATAGCAGCATGAAGTTTGCCATGTTTTTTATGGCAGAATATACGCATATGATAGTTGCATCGGCACTGATCGTTACATTCTTTTTAGGCGGATGGTACCCTCTTCCTTTTGGCGGATGGCTTGGTATAGATATAGATAAATACTGGTATTTACCCCCAATAGTATTTGTTGGAAAGGTATTTGCACTGCTTTTTATCTTTATCTGGGTAAGGTGGTCTCTTCCGCGTTTCAGGTATGATCAGGTTATGAATCTTGGATGGAAAGTGCTTCTTCCCCTATCGATTGTAAACATATTTATTTCATGCGGATGGGTCTATCTAACAGAAAGGGTGGATATAAAAAACCTTATTTCTTTTAGTTTCTAAACTTGTATTATTTTTTATCCTTGATCTTAATAAAAAATATTAAAGCCCGCAATCAGAGAAGGTTCTTTGGTTGCGGTTTTTTTGTGCCTGATTTACCCAAAGACGTCATTGCTAGGAGTTTGTCCTGTCGAAGTGTGAAAATAAATAATTTATAACATCCTTCGACTCTGCTCAGGATAAACGGCTTAATATAAGTTCATGATACTTGAATAGGAATCTCCGACCACCCGGAGCCAAGTCGAAGGGTGAGTGCCTTGTGATTCCAAACGATAAAAACACGCATTTCGACAGGCCATTCGACTTTGCTCAGGACAAGCTGCGTTTGATTTTAGCATATATTCCTACTTTATTTTCCTCCCCTTAACAAGGGGAGAGGAAATATTATGGATACCTGATTAAGCCTGTCCTCGAACGATTAAATCGGGGAACATTCAGGTATGACAACCACTTTTCTGTCATTGCGAATTGCACTTCCTCAGTTTCTTTTAATATAGTTTGTGCAATGTGGCAATCTCTTAAAGTCACATTATGGCTAGTTAATGAAAAACTAAAGAAATGCAGAAAGACTAAATCAATAACAACATAAACGTTCTTTTGCTTGGATGAAAAGGAGGGGGACAGTGCGAGCAAACGGGGTCAGGCTTTTGTTAATTTGTTATTATTCGTATTGCCAGCATAGATTTCATGTTCATTCAATAACTAAATAACAGGAAAAGCCAGACCCCCTTTTTAACTTCTGTTTTTTTGCTAGACCAAAAGAACCAAAAATCACCGGCTGAATTAAACACACTAACCACAACTGTCATTGCGAAGTTCACGAAGTGAACTTCGCAATGACGGGATAGGGCGGCATGGTATTAAAATACAGCAAACTTATTTTCGTAACGTGATTTTCATAATGCCGGAAGAGGTAGAAAACTAAATACACTAAAAACAATGATAGGAACTTGCAGATGATTGGAATAATAAATTACGAAAGTCTAAACATCAAGATTTACAACATTTAGAGCATTTATTTCTATAAAGTGTTTCCTGGGCTCTACCTGATCTCCCATAAGGATTGTAAATATTTCATCAGTTTTAATAACATCTTCAATGTGAACCTGTTTTAAAACTCTTGTTTCAGGGTTCATAGTTGTATCCCAAAGCTGATCTGGATTCATTTCACCAAGACCCTTATATCTTTGGATATTCATGCCTTTCTTTCCTCTGTTTAGTATATAATCTGAGACTTTATTAAGGCTGCCAAGACTAATTTCATTGCCATCTGCTATTATTGTATAAGGGGGATCAGATACTGCTTTTATTGATTCTCTTAGATTTTTTATCTCTGCGAAATCAGGAGAATTGAGGAAATCAAAATCTATGAGAGTATTTATCGTTCTCCCGGTCTCTTTAAAACTGTATGCAATTTTGGAAGCGTTGTGCTCTGTATCTTCCTCAAGATTCCATTCGAGGTCAGTAACTTCTGGGTAAACTCTATTTATCCATTTTTTAATATTCTGCAAGTGAGTATCAAGCTCAGCCTCATTTCCAACTTTTAAATAACTCTTGCGAAAGCCACTGGCGCTTGCCAAGCCGTCTAATATTCTGGAATCTCTTCCCAGTTTAGTATGCCTGCTCAAAATATTGTCGTAATTCGTAGATTTTTTTATTATTTCTAGAAGCCTTACCCCTTTTATATCTTTTGTTTCACCATTGGATTTAACATTCAAAACTACAGACTCATTTCCAATGTTTAAGATATAGGCTTCAAATTCAGGATTATCTTTTAAGTATCTTTCGTCTTTCCCTTTTTTAATCCTGTAGAGTGGGGGCTGAGCTATGTACAGGTACCCTCTTTCAATAATCTCGGGAAGATGACGGTAGAAAAATGTTAGAATCAGTGTTCTGATATGCGACCCGTCTACATCGGCATCGGTCATTAAAATGATTTTGTGATACCGCAGTTTGGCAATATCGAAGTCATCAGTACCAATTCCTGTTCCAAGAACGGTAATTACAGTTCTAATCTCTTCGTTGCCGAGCATCTTATCAAATCTGGCTTTTTCAACGTTTAGGATCTTACCTTTAAGTGGGAGCACTGCCTGATTGTATCGAGATCTTGCCTGCTTTGCCGAACCTCCGGCAGATTCTCCTTCTACAATAAAGAGTTCACAAATTTCAGGGTCTTTTTCCTGGCAATCGGCAAGTTTTCCAGGAAGTGAACCAGATTCTAATGCGCTTTTTCTCCTGGTAAGTTCTCTTGCTTTTCTAGCGGCGTCTCTTGCCCTTGCTGCTTCAATCGTTTTTTCAATTACCTTTCGGGCAACGGAAGGGTTCTCTTCAAAGAAACTCCCAAGTTTTTCGTTTAGTAGTGTTTCGACTATTCCTTTTACTTCAGTGTTGCCAAGCTTGGTTTTTGTTTGCCCTTCAAACTTAGGGTTTAGAAGCTTTACGCTTATAACAGCAGTGAGACCTTCTCTTGTGTCGTCACCACTTAAGGAAACTTTTGCATTTTTTAGCAGGCCCTTTTCTTCGGCATATTTGTTTATCGTTCTTGTGAGTGAGCCTCTAAAGCCTGTAAGGTGAGTACCACCCTCAATATTGTTAATATTGTTTGCATAAGCAAGGACAGTTTCACTATAGCCGTCGTTATACTGCAAAGAAACTTCGACTGTTGTGTCGTCTTTTGATCCGGTAACATATATTGGTTCTGGATGAAGCGTGTTTTTATTTTTATTAAGTTCATTTACAAATGCGATTATTCCGCCCTCATAATAAAATTCTTCTTCTTTATTTGTGCGTTCATCGCTGATTTTTATCTTTAGACCACTGTTCAGGAATGCGAGTTCTCTAATCCTTTTTGCCAGTATATCGTAGTTAAATTTACTTACTTCGAATATTTCGCTGTCTGGCTTAAACCAGATTTTTGTACCCGTGCGTTTAGTTGTGCCTGAAGCTTTTAAAGAATCCAGAGGTTTTCCTCTCTCGTACTTCTGATACCAGACTTGGCCGTCTTTTCTGATTTCAAGAACAAGATATTCTGCAAGCGCATTTACAACCGTAACTCCCACCCCGTGCAGACCGCCCGATACTTTGTAGACTTTCCCATCGAATTTACCGCCGGCATGAAGAGTGGTCATTACAATCTCTGCGGCGGATTTTCCAAATTCCTCTTTAATATCTACCGGTATACCCCTGCCATTGTCTTCGATCGTAATACTATCATCGACATGAATGGTTAAACTAACCTGATCTGCAAAGCCGGCAAGACATTCGTCTACACTGTTATCAACTACTTCAAATACCAAATGGTGAAAGCCACGTACGTTGGTATCACCAATGTACATATCAGGTCTTTTACGAACAGCTTCCATTCCAGGAAGTACCTTTATATGTTCTCCTGTATAATCGTTGCTAGAGCTGTCCACCAAGTTTTCTGGCGAATTTTTTGGAAGGGTTTTTTCTAGTTCCACCTAAAAGGTTTCCGTATAATTCAAAGTAATAAAATCATACCTGTATATCACAAAAAGTAAATTAAATTCATAAGTTTTCTGATATTATATTTTATAAAAAAAATTAAATGATTTAAGCTACTTAATCACCTTTGGCGGAGTTATGCCAACCTGTTTTTGATACTTTCCTTTTTTGTCTGCATAAGATACTTCACATACTTCATCCGATTCAAAAAATAGGACTTGAGCTATACCCTCGTTAGCATAAATTTTAGCCGGAAGAGGAGTTGTATTTGAGACTTCAAGTGTTACAAATCCTTCCCACTCAGGCTCAAAAGGGGTTACGTTTACTATTATCCCGCACCGGGCATAAGTAGATTTACCAACGCATAGTGTTATAACATTTCTTGGGATTCGAAAGTACTCAATCGTTTGAGCCAAAGCAAAGGAGTTGGGAGGAATTATACACACGTCGGATTTA
>SMVA01031515.1_pt1 | contig 11172 bp, 7 predicted proteins | sample 2456451 | NCBI WGS metagenome assembly SMVA01 (sample SAMN11095933, study PRJNA526329) | marine sediment metagenome | biome: Marine sediment; feature: Surficial sediment; material: Deep marine sediment; isolation source: Hadal surficial sediment | place: Pacific Ocean | collected 2014-05 | depth 0-1...
GGCGACATCTTCAATTTCGACCTCCGCACTTACAGCCAACCAGTACTGTGTCACGACAAATTCAACAGCAACCCTTTCTTCATTACAACCCCCGGGTACCGAAATGGCCAGGCTTTCGTAACCAATTTCTGCGGTGAATTTCGCCTCGGAAGCCAGACCTGTGGAGGTATCGATTTTTAGAATCTGGCTTGGACTGGGTAGCAGTGGTTCGTGGCTGTCAAGGATGGCCCAGAGCTGCCCCGTGTCATCGAAAGCCAGGCCACCTTCGGTGTATTTTACTGCCGCGGCGCCCAGGCCGGTACCCACCTTGGTCGCGACGCCGCTTGCGGGATCGATTTCATAGAGGTTGGGTGAGTCGACGTTGCCGTTTCCATCCACGCCATTGCCCAGGCCGTAGAGCTTGACCGGGTTTCCGAAAGCTGCCAGGGCGTTGATTTTTACGCCTAAGGTGCCAATCAGGCTTGGTGTACCGTCGAGTTCCAGGGTGTACAAGGATCCCTTGGCGATAGAAGTCAGATACAGCTTATCGTCGCATGCGAAGGTCATACCGAAATCATTGCCGCCGCCAAATGGCAGTGAGGAGATGGGGACTTCATTTGTGGTTTGAACCTGGCCGGTATTGATGTCTATCGGGAATAGTGTCATCGAATCATCGTCGATGCCATAGAGTGTGCCGTCAGCCGCAAACGCGAGTCCTTCGACATCGAGCTTAACCTGATTCACAAAAGGGAGCCGCACGGCTCCGATCCGTGTTTCACTGCCGGTGGCCAGGTCGATCAGATACAAGCTGTCTGCGTTACTGGATCCGCTGTCCGAATTGATACTGTAGCCCACAGGCGCAGCGGCCAAGGACGCGGAAAGCGTCGTCAGCAACATCACAACCATGGTTTGCATCAACTTTTGCATCAGCGCAGAACGCTACCTCGTTTATAAAACGCCGGACCGGTCATGCTAGCAGAAAAAACAAATAAAACAAGGCCTTAGTAGGGGTTTTTGGCTCTTTAAAAGGGGCTGTTGTGTATTCGCCACACTACAGCCTGACTGCGATATTCGGGATACCGGCTCTGTGCATACGGGAAGTCTTGAAATTGTAAGGATTTATTAAAAATCATCGTGTGGTGCCTATCATTTTCATGGATTTTGTTGGACTATATACCTGCTTTTGTGGCGTACGTGCAACATATGAAAAAGACAGGAAATCACAATCTTAAAACTGCCGTTCTGATTGCAAACCTGGGGACACCCCAGGCACCTGATCGTGCGTCAGTCGCCCGGTTTCTAAGAGAGTTTCTTTCGGATCCCCGGGTTGTGGATCTGCCGCGTTACCTGTGGTTGCCGTTATTGAATCTCGTAATCATCCCTATTCGCGCAGGCCGCTCGACCGCTGCTTATAAGAAAATTTGGTTGCCCGAGGGTTCTCCTCTGCTCGTGTTCACCCAAAAGTTATACGAGCAGCTGGAATTGAAACTCGGGAATACAGCGGCCGTTGGTATGGGTATGCGCTACGGTGAGCCTTCAATTGAAAAGGCTCTCGATCGATTTCATCAATCTGGCGTAAGCAGGCTGATTGTCTTGCCTTTATACCCGCAGTTTTCATCCACAACGACATCATCCGTTTTTGATGCCGTCGAAAAAGCGTTAACAGCGATGGACTGGCGGCCGGAAATTGAACGGATTGAGCAGTACCATGATCACCCGGCCTGGATCGGGGCTGTGGCAAGCAGCATCCAGGCTCATCGTGCCGTGCATGGCAAAGCCGAGAAACTGATCTTCTCCATGCATGGCCTTCCCAGGCGGTTGATTGAAAATGGCGATCCCTATGAAACCCAATGCCGCGAAAGCATCGATTCCATTGTCGCAGCACTTGGCCTGAACCAGGATGAATGGATGCTGACCTTTCAGTCACGGGTTGGTCGTGAGCTCTGGTTGAAACCTTATACCGACAAAACCTTGCAGGAACTGGGCAATTCGGGCGTGAAACACGTTCAGGTCGTTTGTCCGGGCTTTGCGGTGGACTGCCTGGAGACGCTGGAAGAAATCGCAATGATGAACCGCGACCGGTTCCTGGCGGCCGGTGGGGAGAAGCTGGAATACATACCTGCATTGAACGCCAGTGAACAGCATGCAGATTTGTTGCTCGAACTTGTAATATCGGGGTCAGGTTCTCGAACCTGACCCCGGCTCTGGAATCCCGGATCCAGATCGAGCGAGCTGTATCAATTTACTGATGGATTGCAGGCGACCACGTTGCGGCTTCGTGGCATACTTTCCTCTTTATCTCAGGAAAATTCAGCATGTCGCAGATGGTTACGCTAGAACGCCGGGGTGATATTGATATCGTCACCATTGACAACCCGCCGGTAAACGCCTTTTCACACGCTGTCAGGGCTTCCCTGATGAAAGTCATCCTGGCAGCAGATGCCGGCGACAGCCGGTCTATCGTGTTGCGTTGCGCCGGACGTACTTACGTTGCCGGTGCGGACATCACCGAGTTTGGAAAGCCGCCAAAAGATCCCGGGCTACCCGAATTGCTGGACTGTATCGAGAACTGTTCAAAGCCGGTTGTTGCCGCGCTACACGGCACTGCCCTGGGTGGTGGGCTGGAATCTGCTATTGCATCGCATTATCGCATTGCAACGCACGATGCCCGCCTCGGTTTTCCTGAAGTATTACTCGGCTTGCTGCCCGGTGCCGGTGGTACGCAACGGACCCCGCGCCTGATGGGTGTGGAAACCGCGCTAAACTTCATTGTCACCGGCAAGCCGATTAGTGCTGATGCTGCTCTGGCATCCGGACTGATCGACCGAATCGCGGAGGGAGACTTGCTGGATGCTGCCCTGGCTTATGCTCAGGAGCTGGTGGACAGTAACGCTGCCCCGCGCCGCGCCAGTATTTTACCGATTGAAGTGGAGGGTCTTGCTGAAGACTTTTTTGAGCAGGCCCGTGCTGCAATAGGTCGTAAAACGCGCGGTTTACCCGCACCACAGCGCATCGTTGATTGCATTGAGAGGGCTACCAAAGTCGGTTTCGAGCAAGGCAGTACTTTCGAGCGGGAAAAATTCGTGGAATTGATGAATTCATCCGAATCGGCTGGACTGCGCCATGTTTTCTTTGCCGAACGCCAGGCCTCGAAAATTGAGGGTATTGACCGGAACACTCCGCTGCGCCCGGTTAATTCGGTCGGAATCATAGGCGCCGGTACCATGGGTGGTGGCATCGCAATGAATTTTGCCAACGCAGGCATTGAAGTTGTCCTGCTGGAACTCAACCAGGAAGCGCTGGACCGTGGTATCGGCATTTGCCGGAAAAACTACCAGCGATCTGCAGCAAAAGGCCGCTTTACGCAGGAACAAGTCGAACAATTCATGGGCCGGATCAACGGCACGACCGCCTATGATGACCTGGCGGAGGTCGATCTCGTCATTGAGGCGGTTTTCGAAGACCCGCAGATCAAATACGATGTCTTCCGCAAGCTGGATGCCGTGTGCAAGCCCGGCGCGATCCTGGCTTCGAATACTTCCTACCAGGATATTGACGCGATAGCTGCAGTTACATCCCGGCCACAGGACGTGCTGGGTATGCACTTCTTCAGCCCGGCCAACGTGATGAAACTACTGGAAGTGGTGCGCGGTGAAAAAACCGCTGACGATGTGCTGGCCACGGTTATGAAACTGGCGAAAAGAATTCGCAAAGTCGCGGCCCTGTCACGTGTTTGTTACGGCTTTATCGGTAACCGCATGCTGGGTGGATATTTTCGTGAAGCCCAGATGCTGCTGCTGGAGGGTGCGACACCTTCTCAGGTCGATAGCGCGATGCAGTCGTTCGGTATGGCAATGGGCCCACTTGCAGTAGGCGATCTGGCCGGACTGGATGTGGGTTACAAGGCTCGCCAGGCCTTGCCGGACCGGCCTGACCATCCTGCAACACACATTGCTGACCAATTGGTTGAAATGGGGCGGATGGGTCAGAAAACCGGTGCCGGCTACTACCGTTATGACCCGGAGACCCGTAAACGCATGGACGATCCGGAAGTTGAGACCATGATTCAGGCCGAGGCGGAACGACTTGGCATCGAGCCGCGCACGATCAGTGATGAAGAAATTGTTGCCCGCGTGATTTACCCGTTGATCAATGAGGGCGCGCGCATTCTGGAAGAGGGAATCGCCCAGCGCGCAAGCGATATCGACATCGTGTACATCTATGGTTATGGCTTCCCGGCACACCGGGGTGGGCCGATGTTTTACGCGGATACGGTAGGCACGAAAAAGGTGTATGACAGCATTTGTGAATTTCGCGACAATTTGCGGTCGGATGACTGGCAGCCCGCGCCATTACTCGAAAAACTCGCCGCTGATAACGGACGCTTTAATTAATCACAGCGAATTTTCACAGCCGGGGTCAGGTTCAGCAGAGCCGGGCGGAGCGGGGTCGGGTTCTGGAACCTGACCCCATCAAGCGTAAATACCTCCACCTACTGGCCTGCTGGCGGGCCAACAAACATCTCATAGGCGGGATTACCCGCTTCAGACTGGTAGCTATAGCCGGTGTCGTCCAGGAAACGCTGAAATCGCTCGGTATCCTCGTCGGGTACCTGGATTCCCATCAGCACGCGGCCATACTCAGAGCCATAATTCCGGTAATGAAACAAGCTGACATTCCAGTCCGTTTTCATGCCACGGAGAAACTTGATCAGGGCGCCCGGGCGCTCTGGAAACTCGAAACGATACAGTTGTTCGTTCTTGACGATTGCGCGCCCCCCCACCATATGGCGAATATGCAAACGCGCCATGTCATTGCCGGATAGATCAGATACCGGAAAACCGTGCTCCCGGAGCCTGGCCAGGATTTCCTTTTTTTCTACCCGTCCATCTTTGAGTGCAATTCCGACAAACAAATGTGCATCGGAGTGGTCTGCATAGCGATAGTTAAACTCGGTGATGCCGCGCAGGCCGATAGTTTCGCAAAACTCCAGGAAGCTGCCTGGACGTTCGGGAATCGTGACACCAAGCAGTGCCTCCTCCTCTTCACCCACGGCGGCACGCTCGGCAATGTGCCGCAAACGGGTGAAATTCACATTGGCGCCGGAAAGAATGGTTGCAATACAGCCATCATTTACGCCGGGCTTGTTCTTTGGATTATCAAGAAACCAGCGCTTTATTCCCGCAATGGCCAGGGCACCTGCCGGTTCAGCAATGGCCCGTGTGTCTTCGAAGATATCCTGCACAGCGGCGCAAATTTCATCGTTATCCACCGTGATGATTTCATCCAGCAGTTGGGAGCAGATACCGAAACTGATGTCGCCAACCTGTTTCACCGCCACGCCTTCGGCAAAATGACCGACTTCCGGCAGCGATACAGGTTTGCCGGCCTGGAAAGCCGCCTGCATGGAAGCGGATTCTTCGGCCTCCACACCAATCAGCCGGATGCCCGGGTGCAGGTATTTGCTGACCAGGGCCATGCCCGCCGCCAACCCGCCGCCGCCGATGGGTATGAACAGGTAATCAATGGGTTTGCTACTTTGTCGAAACAATTCCAGCGCGATGGTTGCCTGGCCGATAATAACGTCCGGGTCGTCATAGGGGTGCACGAAAACCCGGCTTTTTTCTTGCGCCAGTTCCAGGGCACGCTTGCAAGCCGTATCAAAATCATCGCCATGGATAATTACCGTCGCGCCCAGCTTCCTGACGGCATTGATTTTGATGTCGGGCGTAATTGCCGGCATGACAATCATGGCATCGATACCCAGGTGCCGGGCTGCCAGGGCAACACCCTGGGCGTGATTGCCGGCAGATGCGCAAATGACGCCCAGGCGCTTTTGTGCCTCATCCAGGTTGAGCAATTTGGCGTAGGCGCCTCTCAGCTTGAACGAGAAAACAGCTTGCAGATCTTCACGCTTGGCCAGGATGTGAATACCCAGTCTTTCTGACAGGGCCGGCAAGTGCTGCAAGGGGGTTTCCTGCACCAAATCATCCAGCTTGCACTGCATGATTCGCGGAATGTAGCTATCGAATAATGATTTCCGGGATTCTTCGGCCTGGTTTGGCAAAGCGGCAGTCGGGCGGCTGGATACCTTCATGCAAAAATTCCTTATGCCGGATGCTCAAGCCGCTCACAAACGGCCTGGGTGACATCGGCTGTGCCATAAGCACCGGGTACGAGGTCCGGGGTCAAAATCCCCTCATCCCAGCATCGATAAATACTTTTTTCCAGTGCATCAGCCTCATTCGCCTTCTCCAGGGAATGCCGCAGCATCATGGCGACGGACAGCAGCATGCCATAGGGATTGGCCTTGCCCTGCCCTGCGATATCAGGGGCGGAGCCGTGGATGGGCTCATAGATGCCAAACCGGGTATCACCGAGAGATGCTGAGGGCAGCAAACCCATGGAGCCACACAACATGGACGCCTCATCGGAAAGAATGTCGCCAAACAGATTTTCAGTCAGGATCACGTCAAAATCGGCGGCCCGTGTCAGCAGGTGCATGGCTGCGGCATCCACCAGCAGATTTTCCAGCACAATGTCCGGAAATTCTTCCTCCAGCACCTGGTTTACCACCTCACGCCAAAGGCGGGAGGTTTCGAGGACATTGGCCTTGTCTACCAGGGTGATCCGGCCCTTGCGTTGGCGCGCCAGCCTGCCGGCAGCCTGAGTGATCCGCTTGATCTCACTGCGCGTGTACCGGCAGACATCTTCGGCCTGGTCTGCATCGCGCCATTTTTTGCCAAAGTAAAGACCACCCGTCAATTCCCGCACCATCATCAGGTCCACACCCAGAAGGCGTTCCGGCCGCAAAGGGGAAAAACCGTGCAAGGCAGGATGGGTCACGATGGGCCGGAGATTGCAGAACAGATTGAATTCAGCGCGGATTTTCAGTAGGCCGAATTCGGGCCGTTGTTCCGCCGGATGGTTGTCCCATTTGGGTCCACCAACGGCCCCCAGTAATGCTGCATCCGCTGATTTACAGGCATCAATCGTGGCCTGAGGCAAAGGATTTCCGGTGGCGTCCACTGCGACCCCGCCAATCAGTTGTTCATCCAGTTCAATAGTAAAATCGAACAGGTCTTCCATTACCGCAAGCACCTGGCACGCCGACTGGTAGACCTCTGCACCGACACCGTCGCCTGGCAAGCCGACGACGCGGAAGCTGTGGTCTTTTTTATTTGTTGTACCGCTGCTCATAGGCATTGATTTCCTGTTCGTTTTGCAGGATGAAATCCAGTTGGTTGATACCGCGAGTCAGACAGAAAACCGAGAATGAATCCAGCGGGAATTCAAAGTCTCCATAATCCATGACTGTCAGTTGGCGATTGCTGATGTCAATATTCACCTCACTGTTCGGGTGCTCCTGCAAGAACGAAATAACGTGCTCTTCAACGGTGACTGGAATGAGACCATTTTTGAGCGAGTTATTTCGAAATATGTCAGCAAAACGAGTACTGATTATTGCCTTGATGCCGTAATCGAGAAGTGCCCATGGCGCATGTTCACGGGACGAACCGCAGCCAAAGTTGCTTCCGACGACCAGTACCTGCTGATGGTCCGGTTGGTGATCGTGTAACGGGTTGTTTTCCTTTACTGTTCCGTCTTGATTGAATCGCCAGGCAAAAAAACAGAATTTCCCCAGCCCCTGGCGCTCTGTCGTGGTCAGAAACTGGGCCGGGATGATCTGATCGGTATCGATATTTTCAATTGAAATATTATACGTATACGAACGAATATTAAGATTCCGCTCTGAATATTGTTCAGTCATTGTCCGCCTCCAGAAACGGCAGCGGGCTGCTTACCTTGCCGGTAATTGCGCAGGCCGCCGCCGTTAACGGGCTGGCCAGGATGGTGCGGCTTTGCGGTCCTTGCCTGCCTTTGAAATTCCGGTTGCTGGTACTGACCACCAGCTCTCCGGGGGCTGCAATGTCACCGTTCATGCCGATACACATGGAGCAGCCCGGTTCACGCCACTCGGCTCCGGCCTCGACAAATATGCGGTCCAGGCCTTCAGCTTCGGCCTCACGCCGTACTTCCTCGGAGCCGGGAACGACCAAAACACGCAGGTTTTTGGCCACCTTGCGATTTTTTAAAATTCCAGCCGCGGCACGTAGATCACTGATGCGGGAGTTGGTGCAACTGCCAATGAAAACGACATCCACGGCTTCATCAGCCAGCGATTTGCCTGGCTCGAAGCCCATGTATTCAAGCGCACTGGAAATGGAATCATCATTTGACGGTATTGCTTCATCGACAGCTACCACCATTCCAGGGTGGGTTCCGTAAGTCACGCAAGGCTGGATCTGTGTGGCATTGAAATTCACCTGCTGGTCGTAGCTTGCACCGGAATCAGTTTGCAGAGTTCTCCAGTCCGCCACAGCGGCGTCCCAATCAACACCTTGCGGTGCTAAAGGCCGTCCTTCCAGATACTCGAAGGTGGTATCATCCGGCGCCACCATGCCCGCGCGTGCACCGCATTCAATCGACATATTGCACACGGTCATTCGGCTGTCCATATCCATGGCCCGGATGGTGCTGCCGAAGTATTCAATCACCGAGCCCGTGCCCCCGTCTACGCCGATTTTTCCGATCACATGGAGGATTACATCCTTGGCTGTGACGCCTTTTGCCAACTCACCCTCAATGCAGATTCCCAGCGTTTTCGGCTTGCTCTGTAACAGGCACTGACTGGCCAGCACGTGCCCGACCTCGGTGGTGCCGATACCAAAAGCCAGTGCGCCGAAAGCCCCGTGTGTACTGGTGTGGCTGTCACCGCAAACGATGGTCATTCCGGGCTGGGTCGCACCCAGTTCCGGACCCATGACGTGCACAATGCCGCGATTGGGGCTGTCCCAACCGTGCAGAACGATGCCGTGCTCCTCGCAGTTCCGCTGCACTGTTTCTACCTGTTTGCGCGCCTGCTCAGTCACATAGCGGCGTTTCCCGTTTTCATCAGGAGCCGAAGTGGGGGTTGAGTGGTCAATGGTTGCCAGGCAACGGTCCGGGCGCCGCACGCGCAAACCCTGCTTTTTCAGTTCAACAAAAGCCTGCGGCGTGGTTACTTCGTGCAACAGGTGAAGGTCGATGTAGAGAATGGCCGGTGTTTCGGCTGATTCCTCCCTGACCAGGTGCCGCTGCCACACTTTTTCGAACAGCGTTGATTCAGTATGAGATTGCTGTGGCATTTAATAATTCCTGATTTTCATTCACCTTAATTCCCATTTTCTGTACAGGCCTAGATGGCCGCCGCAATCCTGGTTTCGGCAATATCCTTACCTTGATGCTGGTGGTGCCGGTTCATGATACTGATCATGGCCTGTGCCGAGGCCTCAATGATATCTGTAGAAACACCTGTACCCTGGTAACGGCTGGCACCAATAGTGGCGCGCACCGTGGCTCGGCCCTGGGCATCGCTGCCGCTGGAAACCGCGCTGACCTGGAATTCCTCCACGTGCAGTTCCTCTTCGATGATTTTCTTGATCGCATTCACAATCGCGTTCACCGGCCCGTCGCCGCGTCCACTGAAAATGCGTGGTGCGCCATCGTTGAAACGCAATTTCAGGCTGGCTTCAGCACACTGGTCGCTGGCTTCGACTTCGGTGTGAATGGAAATGGCGTCCAGGTGCCAGGGGCCGGTCTGAGACGTTCCCAGCACCAGTGCCTCTATATCCTCATCGTAGACGCTCTTTTTGCGGTCCGCCAGTTGCTTGAACTTGATGAACAACTGTTCCATCCGTTCCTTGTCGACGGTAAAACCAAGGATCTCCAGGCGGTTGCTGAATGCATGGCGGCCACTGTGTTTGCCCAGCACCAGGGTATTTTCAGGCACACCGACAGATTCCGGCTTCATGATTTCGTAAGTTTCTGCATGTTTGAGCATGCCGTCCTGGTGGATGCCCGCCTCGTGAGCGAAGGCATTGCGCCCGACGATCGCCTTGTTGGGTTGCACACTGGAGCCGGTCACGGCCGAGACAACCCGGCTTGCCGGGTACAGTTTCGTGGTATCGATGCCGGTCTCCATTTGGTAACGGTCATGCCGGGTGCGCAGCGCCATCACGACTTCTTCGAGCGAGCAGTTGCCGGCGCGTTCGCCAATGCCGTTGACGGTACACTCTACCTGGCGTGCACCGCCTTCAATGGCACCCAGGCTGTTGGCCACGGCCAGGCCAAGGTCGTTGTGACAATGGCAACTCAGGATCACCGAATCCGGTTTGTTCAGGTGGTCGCTGAGATGCTGGTATTGTTGGCGGATTTCGCTGGGAGTGACATAACCCACGGTGTCCGGAACATTCAGTACGCGGGCGCCGGCCTCCACTGCAGCCTGGAAGTATTCCAGCAGGTACTCCATCTCTGTGCGACCCGCATCTTCGGCGGTGATTTCAATGTCGTCGAAAAACTGCAGGCCGTATTCGATCGCCCCGGTGGCCTCGTCGATGATTTGCTGTTTACTCATCTTGAGCTTGTATTCACGGTGGATGGGGCTGGTGGCGATGAAAATATGCAAACGGCCCTTGTTTGCTGTTTCCAGCGCCCGTGCTACCGCATCGATGTCGCCACGGCGCGTGCGTGCCAGGCCGCAAATGGTCGCATTCAAGCCCAATTCTCCCACCGCTTTCACGGACTCGAAGTCGCCATCAGATGCGGCCGGGAATCCGGCCTCGATTACGTCGACACCCAGGTCTTCCAGGGTCTGTGCCACTTGTAGTTTTTCCTGCATGTTCATGGAACAGCCTGGTGACTGCTCACCATCGCGCAGGGTGGTGTCAAAAATATGTACGTAATCTGCCATGATTGGCTCTCCTTATTTCCACTTAATCGCTGTTGATCCAGCTCATTTGTGCCCGCAGTTTGGCGCCCACTTTCTCAATAGGCTGATCGAGGTCCTCCTGCTCCATGCGTCGGAAGTTTTTAAGGCCGGAATCGTATTCAGCAGCCCACTCCCGGGCAAACTTGCCGCTGGTGATGTCGTCGAGGACTTCCTTCATGCGTTGTTTGGTTTCCCCGTTGATGATCCGGGGGCCGCGGGTGAAATCACCATACTGGGCGGTTTCGCTGATGAACTTGTTCATCTTGGCCAGGCCTCCTTCAAACAACAGGTCGACGATCAGTTTCAGCTCGTGCATGCATTCGAAATAGGCAACTTCAGGCTGGTAACCGGCTTCGACCAGGATCTCGAATCCCTGTACCACC
>SMVA01288503.1_pt1 | contig 11172 bp, 8 predicted proteins | sample 2456451 | NCBI WGS metagenome assembly SMVA01 (sample SAMN11095933, study PRJNA526329) | marine sediment metagenome | biome: Marine sediment; feature: Surficial sediment; material: Deep marine sediment; isolation source: Hadal surficial sediment | place: Pacific Ocean | collected 2014-05 | depth 0-1...
CCTCCGCTCAGGCTTTCAATTGCTTTTTCGTACAATACCCGTTCATGCGCCGCCTGTTGGTCAATGATTACGAGCCCGGATCGAATTTGTGTAAGCACGTATGAATCATGCAGCTGCCAGAGTAAATCTCCGTCCGACGACTGCACGTCCGCATGAATTTGCTGCTCCGATGCCCGTGATGGAATTCGTGACATTCCACCTGCATATAATTGTTCGCTGACAAGGCCGGGCGAGATATCCTGTTGCCCGGGAAACTTAAAAACACCGGGACTCGCCGCGAAGAAATCAGGTTTGTTGCCCGATACCCTCTCGCGCCGAACCAGTGCTTCATCATGAACGGCTCCGAAGTCGATCGTTAGTCCCTGAAGTGGCCGCGCGTTTTCGGCCTGCGGAATTGCCCTCGCCATACCGAGAGATTTTCGAATGATGGTTCTGAGCACGGAATACACGCCCCGTTCATCATCGAATTTGACCTCGGCTTTCGTCGGATGTACGTTTACATCAACGTGCCGGGGATCGATATCCAAAAAGATTGCAAACAGTGGGTAGGTACCGTCGGGAATCAGGTATTCATACGCCGAGAAGATCGCATGTTCGATATACCGGTGCCTCACATATCGTCCATTCACGAATAAAAACTGTTGCCCCCGACTCCGTCGAGCATCCTCGGGCCTTCCCACCAGACCTGAAACTGACAGATAGCTGGTAGACTCGGAAACTGTGATAAGTTTTCCGGGCTGTTTGACGGAGAGGATATCGCCGAGTCTGGTGCGGAACAGATCCGATTCGGTATCAGCGCTCCGTACAGGCAACGATAACAACACGTTCCCGTCACTACTGACCTTAAAAGCGGTGTTCACGTTAGCCATCGCCAGAACATGAACGCTATCGATAATATGCTTGAGCTCCGTTGCGGGCTTCTTCAGAAAATTCCGGCGTGCCGGGACATTGTAAAAAAGATTACGGACAGAAATCGATGTGCCCTCTCGTGTCGCATTTGGGACGGGATCACCCGGGATCCCCTCTTCAACGCTAATTTCAATTCCAGTTGGAATACCTTTCTGGCGGGTGCGCAACACAACTTTTGAAACGGCTGCGATGGACGACAATGCTTCACCGCGAAATCCGAAAGTTCGGATAGAATTAAGATCCTCGATGCGGGTAAGTTTGCTTGTGGCATGCCGACTAAATGCGAGAACTGCATCCGGGGCACTCATACCACAGCCGTTATCGACCACCTGAATCAGCTCGCTCCCGGCGCTCTTCAGAATCAGATTTATTTCCGTAGCACCGGCATCAAGGGCGTTTTCAATCAATTCCTTTACAGCTGATGCAGGTCTCTGTACGACCTCGCCCGCAGCGATTTTATTCGCCAGCTCAATGGGCATTTGCCGGATGATCTGCACGATTTCCGGAGAATGTACGCCGGATAATTCTGCTAAGACGTGGTTAACCTGTCCCAAAAATGCTGTCCATCCGACACGTTTTGCGCCGGTTAAATACTCAGATAAATTATCAGAACCAGAATAAACAATATTCCGGTTGTAAGAGCACTTTGATGCCGTCCGCGGGGTTTGACTGTGCTCTTTATCCGCATACGGCGTTTGAGCCGCTCTTCTTTGGCAGGATCGTAGAATCGAGGCTCGTAATCAAAACGCGAGTTGCGGACTTGCTTTCTTGAAAGAAATCCCATAGTGATAAACGAAGTTCTGATTGGAGATCTGTATAACAGGGTCTTTCAGCGGACGTTCCGAAAATCTGCCTACAAGTACGTGGTACAGGTAACGAGATACAGATAGTATGCAGGAGTTGCCAGAGTAAGCGAATCAAATCGATCAAGAACTCCGCCGTGCCCGGGAAGCAGGTTGCCCGAATCTTTTACGTTCACAGATCGCTTGATGGCGCTTTCTACCAGGTCTCCCAATTGCCCTATAACACCTGCAATGAGTCCAAAAGCGACGACATCTGTCCATGTCAGAATCGGGAACAGGAAATATTTTGCGCCCACGACCGCTGCCATTGCACCTGCGACGCCACCGATCGATCCTTCCCAGGTCTTTTTGGGAGATATTGTTGGTGCAAGTGGAGTTTCCCCAAATGCCCGGCCCGAGTAATATGCCGCAGAATCACATACCCAGATCAGAACGAACATCATCAGCGTGATACCGAACGCATCCCGGGCGCCAACGATTACTTCCATACCGTTGCGCATTATGGGCAGGAAGGATAAAAATAGCGCCGGATACACGAGTCCAGATAAGATCTCGCCCACACGCGAGAGTGGGTCGCCATTCCCCCCCCACAAGATCACCATCAGAAACAGCGTAATCAGTAATGCAATGAGAATGCTCTGAAAGGGGTCGATGACCGACCTGAGAACGATTAGAATTCCCGCAGCAATTCCCAGTATCGAAGCCGGAGACCACGATTTTTTACTCCGAATTTTGTAGAGTTCGAATTGTCCGGCGGCCACAACAAGGGCAATAAACAAAATAAACCAGATCCCCCCCGCGTACATAGGACCAATGACCAGAGGAATCCCGACAATTGCAGTTATAATTCGTTTGGCTCCGGAGCCCATTCTGTCGCCTTCCTATCAATCGTCGTTCGGCTCTTCATCATCCAGTATCGGATCGGCACGCAAGGCTGCGTCCGTCAAGTCTGTAACAGAAATCGGCGGAGAATCTAAAATTCCGCGGGCCGTTTCTTCCTGATCAGGAGGAACGAGAATTCGAACAACAGACATATCGCCTACATTCAAACTGAACGCGCGGTCCCTGTGCGTTAATATCACAGCGTCCACACCAGCATCAACAAGGCGATCCTTTACCAATTCCGCCTCGTAATCTGTACTTGTTGAGTAGATAGTCATCCACCCATCAACCTGTTTATCGCTCATCAGGATTCCCTTTGAGTTTCGGCATTGACCTCAGATCCGCTTGTTATTGCTTGCTTATGCAAAGCTGCATCGTCATCGGCCATTCTCCAGAAGATATAGATTACACCGGCCAATAACAGCGTGCCCACCACAACGAATACGAATGGAATCTGAATGGACTCAAGATCCACGGCTGTTTGCCCTTGACTTTGAATATATTTCCCGAGAAAAATGGCGAACGCATTATTGGCAAGATGAACCGTGATGGCAGGGACTAAAGAACCCGTGCGCCACGTGATATATGCCATGTATACGCCTAAAAGACCGAGCGGAATGGCCTGTGTTGGTCGGAGGTGATACAAACCGAAGATCATTCCTGAAAACAGTATGCCTCCCGCTATGCCCATGATTCGCTCAGACTGACGCTGAACATAACCGCGGAACAACACCTCCTCGCATATCGCGGGCGTCAGTGCCATCATGGAGATGGCGAATGGCAGACTGAAATTCTGATCCAGAATATTCTGAATCATGTCCGTCTGAGCTTTTTCAAAAGCTCTCACAGACTCGGGCCAGGGCAAAGAATCAACGGCCCCACCTATCCACTGGACAATCGGAAAAACAGCGATCAGGCCCAACAAGGACAATAATACATATCGGATGTCGGTTTTTCTAAGTCGCAGGAACTGGAACGGTTTCGAACTATGCATTCGGGCAAACAACAGCCCGGGAATCAGTAATCCCAACACCTGCCCTACTGAGTTGAATATGATCAGCGGACCCGCGTATTCGACCAGAACTCCCTCCAGATCAGCCTGGAAGTCCGAAAACGGGACGCCCTTTATTCCAAGGATGTATACGAACGTCAAGACAGTGCTGATGCCCTGAAATAAGACGAGGCCTATAATCAGCCCCCCGAAGATTGTAATGAGTGGCGAAAACCCATTTCGCTCTAACACACCGTCGAGGGGGATAAGGCGCCCTGAATACCACGGGTCGTTCAAAGCCGGCGGCGATTTGACAGCGCGGGAAGACTGTTCCACTGGCGGGGGCACGGGTCCGGGGACTGACTCAGTCGGGTTAATTTCGTGCATCAGATGCCGTCGGGTAATAGTTCATGTAAAACAAGATACGTCTACGCCGAGGCCATCAAAAGAGTTATTCACTCTTACATGTTGTCGATTGCTTGCTCTCCCACCTGTCGTCTGAGGCGGCTGATGATGGTCCGGAGGCGGGTATACACATACTTGTGATTTTCAAACTGCATTATTTTTGCTATCTGAATGGCCCGCATACCGTGCTCAAAACGTAACAGAACTAAAAGCTGATCTTCTGCATCGAGCTCCCGAATGGCGTCGCTGAGCTGGGATACCTGCTCGTCGTCGTCATCTTTAATGCTCATGTCCCCCTGGAGGGTCTCAATAATTGGGAATGATCCTTCCGAATCTGAATCGTCGATTGATAACGTCGGACGATTAGCACGAAGTGCCGCGATCAGATGCCAGCGTTTATTGACGGACAAAAGTCCATTTATTTTTTCGAGGGCCTTACCAACATCAAGTGAGGAACAGGCCATATCGTTTTTTCCCTGGATCAGTTCACTGATTTCGTGTTGAGGAACACACTCCTGATAATAATACCGGAATACAAACTGCTCGAGTTTGTTCAATTTCGAAATAACTGAATTGGGTACTGAGATAGCACGATTTTTTCGAAATCTGTCACGGCAGGCATTCGCTACGACAACGCTTAACCAGGGCGTCAATTCGCTGTTTATTCTGAATCGGCGAAGTGCTTGAAAGTTGTTCTGCTGCAGCCGTTCACAGATGGAAGTATACGACTCCATGACCTCATCCGGATCGGTTAAAAAGCGACGTATCATCCGCAGAATTACCGGTGTGTACCGGTCCAGCAAAGCGGAATAACCAGATTCCGGGTCTGCCTTAAACTGCTTGATGAGGGCTGTGTCGGTCATAAACTACTATAATTATTTACTCAATCTTTAATCGAAGTCCCGTCCAGGTCATGGTCGGGGGCTTCGGGATGATCTATATTTCCACGATGCGCGCTTGTAGCTCAGTTGGATAGAGCGCTGGATTCCGGTTCCAGAGGTCGGAGGTTCGACTCCTCTCAAGCGCACCAGTCAGATTCAAGGCTCTTTCGAAAACTTCGAATGAGCCTTTTGTCGGTCAGGTTGATCGTCGCAGATTTCCGAGGGGCCGAAAACGTGGACATAAAGGGCCGCGGTCGCTCGTGGTTAAGGGGTACTTCCCGAGGGGCAGAAAGCAGACACAAACGACCACGGTATAACAAGATGCGCTGACTGAAAGGGGCGTTTCCCGAGGGGCAGGAAACGATCAATCTTGCGCAGTTGAGGGTTTTGGTCTAAAGGGGCGCGAATACGAAAGGGGTCGAGGGGGAGTACCCGCGCTTTTAAGGGATCCGGTCGTTGAGGGATCATCCTGCCAGGGGAAGCAGGACAAGTTTGACCGGATAATTGAGGATCAGAGACCAAAAGGAGCTTTTCGGAGGGACGAAAAGAAACACGCGGTCTTGCAGAACCTAACTGGCTGTCAGTACATGAATGAACTGCCAGAGGCTATTACCAAGACTGTGCCAAACCCACTGTAATTTCTGCGGATTAAATAGAAATGACCGTACGAGCGTGAAAACGGCGGTTTATTACGTACTCATAATTCTCGAAATCGAATCTCGTTTCGAAATGAGATTTATACCACGACTGGTCTCGATACGAGAATCCCTTAATGAGGCTGGCGAGCGTCCATTCAACCGTTCTGCGAAAAAGCCGGTCTCAACTGATTCTCGGATGCCGCGATAATTGTCGCAACCGTTGCGTCTCCGGTGACATTTGTGACCGTTCTGCACATATCCAGAATTCTGTCCATCCCGAGGATGAGCGCGATTCCCGCGCTGGGAATACCTACCGATTCGAGGATGACGACTAACATGATAACGCCAGCACCGGGAACAGCAGCCGTACCAATTGACGCCAGCAGAGCCGTAAAGACGATCGTCAACTGTGCGCCCAAGCCCAGATCCATACCGATCGTCTGAGCGATAAAGACGGCCGCAACCGCCTGATACAAAGCCGTTCCATCCATATTAATGGTGGCTCCCATCGGAAGCACGAACGAGGATATCTCCTCAGAAACTCCGAGATCCCGTTCAGCAACCTCCATCGTTACGGGAAGCGTCGCGCCGCTGGATGATGTCGAGAACGCCAGGAGCTGAACCGGCATCATCGCTTTCATAAAGTCTTTTATGCTGAGTGGCGTTAAAAATTTAATCATCGCAGCGTACGTGATGACCATGTGTAATATCAAACCACCAACCACCACCAACGAATAGAACCCCAACGCGGATACAAGATCTATTATTTGGCTGAGATTATCCTGCGCGATAGTGGTTATTACATCGGCGAGTAATGCAAAAACGCCGATCGGCGCCATCAACATGATCATATCGACCATCTTGATGACCATATCATTCAGACTCCTGAAGAATGACAGAAGGGGTTCTGCGCTTTCTTTAGGCACCAGAATGAGGGCGATCCCTGCAAAAATCGCGAAGAATACCATTTTCAGCATGTCCCGGTTGTTCGACGCCGCAAGGATAAAATTGTCCGGAACTATATCAACAAGCGGTTGGAGCGGTCCGGCCTCCTGCGCCCTTGCCGCATTTTCCTGGCCCGATTCTGCCTGGTCAGCGTACGTCGCCTGCAATTGTTCTCGCATATCCGGTGGAACCGATTCACCCGGCTTCAGCACATTTACGAGCCCCAACCCGATGACGAGCGCTATCGCTGTTGTAGCGATGTATATCCCGATCGTTTTCCCGCCAATCCGGGATAATTTCTTCAGATCGGAAAGAGACGCCACACCTGTAATAAGAGATGCAAGAACCAGCGGTACGGCAATCAGGCGTAAGAGCGCCATGAAAATGTCTCCGAAGGGCGCAATCCAATCAGACGTGAACTGCCCCCATCCGTTGGCCGCGGCCAGAATTCCGTATCCCAATCCCAGGACGAGGCCAATAATGATCTGCCAGTGAAGCTGTCTGTAAAAGGGCATCGAACGAAAGGGGAAAATGAAATGAACTACAAGTCAGTCAGGGTCCTCAACGTGGCGTCGCCGAACCGCCCGAAAGAAAGGTGCTCCCGACCGACAAGTCAAGTGATTTGATCTATTGCCTTAAACCGGTAGTCAGTTCAGACTGATACCAACTCCGGCTACGGGCGCCAGCCGGCCATCGGCTGAAACGGACATGCTCATGGTCGGCTGAATCCGCTGGTTGTGTAGCTTGGCACTCACGGCCGCGTCAATTGCTGAGACTAGGTGGGTTACCATAATCATGAGGCCGAACTTGGACGCGTCCCGCAATAAATCCTGGGATTCAGCATGAAGCTCCGCGTACGCGTAAAACTTCGGCGACGGGTTCACCTTTGATCCATCCGGGGCTGTTTGTTCAGGATCAATCGCATCGGTGAATTCTCCGTCCTCGGTAATCCACGGTGGATAATCAGACCATCCAGGAGAGAACTGAAAATATTTTCCGATCAACTCGTAATACTGCTGTTCAGCAAATCCGGGAAGCTGGTGGGAAAAACTGGCTCCTGTCTCCGGGTGATATACATTCCGTTCTGTGTTATTTATCTGGGAGAACATTGCTCGAACGGATTCCCAATCGGAAGAATTCCAATTTTCAGGATGTTGAAAATCTACTCCGATATCCGTCAAAATGATCGGAACGTCAATGCCAGCGTTATCTGAGATGTTCAAAAACTCCGTGAAGTCATTCAACCAATTTCCGTACTGTGAGGGATTCCAGTCCTCATGTGCAAATGCGATATACTCGTCCTCCAGAGTATTGCCATCATTTTTCCTTGAGATATACCCGGCTACAAACACCGCCTCCAGAGTAATCGCAACTGCCGCTTTTATCCATTGCTTATTGTATACCTGTCCAGCTCCCGGTAACACGGCGGAAAGCCCGAAGGCCAGCGGTATGCTTCTCGATGCGGTCGATACGTTGGGGTTTTCAATGTTAAACCGCGACGCAACTTGAGAGACCGTTGCCGGCAATAAAGGTGCGCGATGGGTATATAAAAAAGACGACCGAAAACTCCGAAGGTGGTTCGTAAGCGAATCTCCGGGAGCGATAGACGTCGAAACCCACGAAACACCGACCGCTGCAACTGGGTCTGCGGCGATTCGGGCTTTGCCCAGATCAGCGGCGTTCGCCGATATTCCAAACAAAGCGCACATCGAAAAGACGGCGATCTCAGCCAGTGTTTTATTGCTGAGGGTAGAGAAGTTCAAAAACCTGAAAAACTGCAAGAGACCGGAATACATTAAAGAAGTGCTCCGACAGTTTCTTCGAAAAATTTCAGCGATCGCGGACCCAGTAAATATCTGCGAACCACCCCATCCCTGTCGATGATATACGTCGTGGGACGAACGAGTAATGCACCGGTGAACGGCGAAGGTAGTTCTATGTCTTCAGATACGAGCATACTCTCAGTGGCCATCGGGAGCATTTTTTCGAATTCGAACAGATGTTCAGCCGATTCATCCGAGACTGAAATCACAACGAGACCGTCGTCCTTGTACCGCCCATATAAAGTATTCAGGTCCGGAATCTCGGTCAGACAAGGAACACACCAGGTCGCCCAGAAATTCAAAACAATTACTTTTCCCCTGTAATCTGACAACGATTTTTCAATTTGGTCATCCAGTCCGACAAATTTGAATTCACCTGCGGGCACCTCCATAGTGATGTCCTGCATTGCTGCGATCTGATCTCTTACGCTCGCATTGACTCGTTCCGTGTTGGATGTAGCCAATACAATGAGTCCGATCGCCGACATGATAAGCAGCACTGACAAGCCGGTCGAGATGGTCTCGACAACGTCTTTTGGTACATAGCCTTCGTTATTTCGAAGGAGGTAATAAATAAAACCACACCCGACCGCAATCATCAACACGCCCAGGCCAACTACAACAGTGTTATCCATTCTACTCTGGTGCTTTAAAACTGATCAAATCCAAACAATATGCCGAGGTGCCACTTCCAAACACCCCCATACCTCACAAAATCGCTTCCATCTGGTGTCAGAAATCCATCGTCCAATGTCAGATTAAATTCGTCTATTGCATACGTGGAGCTTACAAAGAAAGCTGTCGGAAAGAGATAGAACGACCCCAGTGATATTCTCAATTCAGCACCAACATCTTTCCTGGTCTGACCAAAATCCGGACTGGACCCTGACCAGGCTAATGCGGCATCTGCATACACTCTCATATACACCTTATCTACGTAGAGCCATAAGAACTGCCACCCGAATCTTGGCACAATAGGAAATGTATACGATACCTGCGCCCACAGGGTCCGGTTGCCACCAAGTGCATAATATGGGTACCCGCGTGCGCCAGTCATTCCACCGATATAGTCGTCGTAGAAATCATCAATCTGCTTGCCCAGGACTGAGCTTCCCCGAACGCGGATACCGAGTCCGTGTGCTCCCCGATTCCCGCTTATGCCTGGAAGCCGGAGGTAATATCGACCTGAAATCGTAAGTCGGGTAAACGTGGAACTGTCGTATACCGGCTTCAGGAAACCGTCCTCAAGTTCAAAACTCTCTAATAATTGCCCGACTTCGTTCTCCAGATCCACGTCAACCTTCATTCCAATCGGAACTACATCGCCGTCACGGTAGGATTTCATTTGTTCGAAGTACACCTTCAATCGGGCGGCCCGTCCGATATAATATTTGGATGAGCTCTCGGCAACCGTTTGTTTTAACTCTTTCGAGTAGAAAGATTCCGTAGTCACCCGGTATGGACTGTACCTGTATCCGATTTCTATCACCATGCTTCGATTCAGTTTACTGCGAGCCGCCAGGTCCACCTCCCACAGGTTGTACCGCAGATGGGTCAGCGTCGTATCCGGAAAACAGGCCGTACACGGAAATTCTTCAATGGCCAGCCCGTTGTCCACATTTCTCCCGACGTTTAAAAGAGACAGCGTAAACTGTGGCGACCAGCGTTGCGGTATCAGTCCTAGTCCCCTGTTATAATCAAACTGAAGGAATAAATCCCGCTCCAGTTTCAGCAGACTGGTGGGTGAGACATAGTCGCCGGTGGACGCCGATGACCGGGATCCCGGCCCAATTAAGAGACCTCCAAACATGCTCAGTCCACCCAGGATCTCTCTGGAGCTAGTGTAAAATCCCAGTTTTGTATTGCGCCATATAGTTTCGGCGCGGGAGCGATCCTTGAGCCTGACCTCCGTTCTATTCCGCTGCCGGGCGACATAATTGTCAAAACGCAATACGGGCATGAAACTGAACGATGTAAATACGTCTTCGTATTTACGCGGAGCGGACGTTTTATTTTTATTTGTTCCGTCTGCGACGTATTCGTCCGAGACTTGCCCCCTGCGATTCGGGTATGCAGAAGACGGGAATGCCGCGATCGAATCATCGTCTGCCGTGATGATTTCCCAGTCCTGACCACTCATTCCCGTGGGTTGCTGCGAGTCTGCTGTCGGTGCGGGAGTTGATTTCCTGGCCTTTCCGAAGACTGAGGGGGGTGTATATGACCCATCTTCGCCCGCTTCACCTACGGTTTCAACGGCGTCGATGTTGAGCTCGGCAATCTTGTATCCGGTCGACAAATAGGTCGAATACACAATACTTCCGTCGGGTCCCGGAGATGGCATAAATGCTCCTCCCAGTTCGTTGGTAAGCTGTTTCCACGATCGACTTCCCGACGCATCATTTCCTCCCTCAGCCAATTCCACCCGGTATAAATTATAGATCCCGGTTCGATCTGACGAGAAATACAGAAATTTTCCGGCGGCGTCAAACGCAGGTGATCGCTCATCTGAATCGGAAACCACAAGATCCGATGTAGTGCCCGACGCTACATCGACGATCCGGATGTCTCTTCCCGTTAGTCTCGAATATCCGTAGGCTATTGAACGACCATCAGGGTTCCACGCCGGTTCAGTAATCTGCGATCCGTCCTCATGGTCTGTAAGCCTTCGCACGGCACCCGATTCAACGTCGAGTATGTACAGGTTCGCCGTCCCATCCAGGCTCTTCAGATAAGCGATCTGCGTCCCGTCAGGCGACCATGCCGGAGAATAGGCGCGCGCGTCTCGCGTCAATCTGGTCTCTTCTCCGGTTTTACTGTCTATTGTATAAAGGTCAGCGTACAAGTGGCCTGACCTGGTATCACGAATTCGGGAATACACGATTAACTCTCCATCCG
>SMVA01126421.1_pt1 | contig 11166 bp, 8 predicted proteins | sample 2456451 | NCBI WGS metagenome assembly SMVA01 (sample SAMN11095933, study PRJNA526329) | marine sediment metagenome | biome: Marine sediment; feature: Surficial sediment; material: Deep marine sediment; isolation source: Hadal surficial sediment | place: Pacific Ocean | collected 2014-05 | depth 0-1...
CACGCACCAGGTTTTTATCGACGATTATGGCGCGGCGATGCAATTTTCCTCGCACCATCGACGTATTGACCAGCCATGACGGGCGGTCGAATTCGCCTTTTACCAACGGTTGTTATTAGCTCAAGCCTTCCGGGAATTCGCAGATCGCCTCGATCAGCGGACCGACCGATTCCCTCTCTTCCAAAGTCGCCGCCATTTCGGCGATTGAAACGGCTTTCAACTGGCCGGTCAGCGGCGTCATCAGGTCGATGAACTTGTTGACCAGATCGGTGTCCGACAATGGCGTTTCGGGTTCGCCCGGCGCCTCGACAACCGGTGTTTCTATGACCTCCCCGCTGTACAGGACAGCAACGAGACGGGCCGAGCGCCGGCCCGGAAAGGCCGCCGACAATGACGGGCTGATTTCAATCTCGACGCGCTCGGCAAGGCCCGTCACCGCCTTGTCGAGCAGGCCGGTGGTGACGGTCTGCGCATCGACCTTGCCGTGAACGAGCATGGCGGCCACGGGAAAGGGCAGCGAATACTGCGCCAGTTCGGAGGTTTCGGGGTGGGTCGTCGTCAGGCGCGCCGCCTCGTAGAAGGTTTCCACGACCAGCCGGTCAATCTTGCGGCCGGCGATTTCGTCCCGAATCCGGGCCGCCGCCGCAATGGCCGGCTGCACCCAGCGGCAGACCGGCCAAGGCTTCAGATATTGCTCGGCCATCCGCCAGGTAACGCCCAGATCGCTCCAGATGCCGGCCCCGGGTTGATCGTCGATCAAAGACGCCGGCGCGCCGGTAAATCCGGAATCGGCAAGCAACGCGGCCGTGACGCCAGCATGGGCGCCAGAGGTGGCGCCGTCTTTGACCATGGTCGGAAAATCGATGCAGCGCATCATCGGGCTGCGGGGACCGTAATATTCCGCCGTGCCCAAGGCATGGGCCGTCTGATCGCTGTCAAGACCAAGCGCCCGGGCGCCGATTGCCGCCGCGCCGAGTGCGTTCCAGGCGCCGGAGCTATGGTATTCGTCGACGCTTGCATGGAGCGTGATGCCGGCGCGGATTGCGATTTCGTAGCCGAGCACGAATCGGGCCATGAATTCAGCGCCGCTGCACGGAGCAAGCTCGGTGGAAAACGCCAGAAGCGAGGGCAGGATTACGGCGCCGGCATGGCCCTTGGCCAATCTGTGGCCGTCATGGGCGTCAAGAGCGTCGATCATCGCGGCATTGGCCATCGCTGCGCCAGGAACGGAGACCCGCCGGCCGTCGAAAAGCAGCCTTGCTCCCTTGTCGCCCGGCCCGCAATGGGCCGATACGAAATCACAGACAATGCGCGCATTGACGGTCTTGCGGCCGCCGCCGGCAACGCCGATCAAATCGAGCAAGGATCGCTGGGCGTGGTGGCGAACATTGGCGGGGATGTCGTCCCAGCGAAGATCGTGAATGAATTCGAGCGCGTCCGGGGGAGCCCCCTCGTCGGCCACTTCTGCATTGTCGAGCAGAGCCATATAATGCCACCTACGTCATCTTGTCGGTGACACTAAGCCTGAAGGCGCTTTCGGAATGGTTATCAGACGGGCGATTTTTTATCCCGGCTTGTCGCGTTTGCGGACTGCGTTCCGACGATGGAGTGAGGTAGGATGGGAAATTATTCCCTCTGGTCGGTCGTCAAGCACGGCCTGACCGGCAACAAGGGCTGGAAACCGGTATGGCGCAAGGCGGCGCCGAAGCCGTCCTATGATGTCATCATTGTCGGCGGTGGCGGTCATGGCCTGGCGACGGCCTATTACCTTGCCAAAGAACACGGCATCACGAATGTGGCGCTGGTTGAGCGGGGCCTGATCGGTCAGGGCAATGTCGGCCGCAACACGACGATCGTGCGCTCCAATTACCTTCTGCCGGAAAATGCGCGCTTTTATGAATGGAGCCTGAAACTCTGGGAAGGGCTCAGCCAGGAACTCAATTACAACGTCATGTTTTCCCAGCGCGGCGTCCTCAATCTGGCGCATACGCCCATGCAGCTCGATCAATATGCCCAGCGCGGCAACGCCATGCGGCTTAACGGCATCGATGCGGAACTTTTGGGCCGCGAGGATATCGCCAGGCTCTGCCCCGGTATCGATTTATCGCTAAATGCCCGGTTTCCCATCGAAGGCGGCCTGTTCCAGCCGCGGGGGGGGACGGCTCGGCATGATGCGGTGGCGTGGGGATATGCTTATGCCGCCGACGGCATGGGCGTTGATATTGTGGAAAATTGCGAGGTGCTTGGCTTCATCCGTGAGGGAGATACCATCATCGGGGTCAATACCAGCCGCGGCGAAATCCGCGCGCCGAAGATCGGCGTCGCCGTCGCCGGCATGACGTCGGAGGTGATGCGCAAGGCCGGCGTGGAGACATTGCCGATCGAAAGCCACATCCTGCAAGCCTTCGTTTCCGAACCGGTCAAGCCGCTGATCGACACGGTGGTCGCCTTCGGCGCCGGCCATATGTATGTCTCGCAATCCGACAAGGGCGGCCTTGTCTTCGGCGGCAACCTGGACTCCTACAATTCCTACGCCCAGCGCGGAAATCTGCCAATCGTTCACGAAGTCGTCGCCGAACTTCTGGCGGTCTTTCCCAATCTTGGCCGATTGAAACTTCTGCGCTCCTGGGGCGGTGTCATGGACATGTCGATGGACGGCAGTCCGATCATCACCACCGGGCCGCTGCCGGGCCTCTTCCTCAATTGCGGCTGGTGCTATGGCGGCTTCAAGGCGACACCCGGCTCGGGATGGTGCTTTGCCTGGACCATCGCCCATGACGAGCCGCATGCGCGCAATGCCGCCTTCACCCTTGAGCGCTTCCATGCCGGCGCGGTGATCGATGAAAAAGGCGCCGGCGCGGCGCCGCGGCTGCATTAGGGGGAGCAGGACCATGCTGATCCCCTGCCCGGTCTGCGGCCTGCGCGATGCCGGCGAATTCACCAACGGGGGCGATGCAAGCATCGTCCGGCCGGCCTTCGATGATGGCGACGAGGCGGCCTGGGCGGCGGCGATCTACGACCGCGCCAATCCACGTGGGGGCCACAAAGAATACTGGCACCATGTGGATGGCTGCCGGCACTGGCTGATCGTTGCCCGCGATACGCAGACCCATGCGGTTTTTAGCGCGCGCCTTGCCGGCCCCTGGGCGGAGCATCAAAGCGACAAGGCGGGCGACAAGCCAGGCGACAACGTGGAGGCCGACTGATCATGGCCGGGTATCGCCTTGCCGATGGCGGCGGCCGGATCGACCGGTCATCGCCGCTCCGCTTCCGCTTCGACGGCGAAAGGGTCGCCGGCTTTGCAGGCGATACGGTCGCCTCGGCGCTGCTCGCATCCGGCCGGATGCTGGTGGCGCGCTCGTTCAAATATCATCGGCCGCGCGGCGTCTTTTCAGCCGGCGCGGAAGAGCCCAATGCGCTGGTCACCATCGGCGAAGAGGCGCGCAAGACGCCCAATGTTCAAGCGACCATGGCGCAGGCCAGCGAAGGCCTGGTGGTCCGCTCGCAGAATGCCTGGCCCTCGCTGAACAACGATTTCGGCGCGCTGATCGGGCTGTTGTCGCCGTTCTTTGCCGCCGGCTTTTATTACAAGACCTTCATCGGGCCGTTTCGCGGTGCCTGGATGCTCTACGAGCCGTTCATTCGCCGCGCCGCCGGCATGGGCGCTGCAACGCGCCAGCCCGATCCCGACCGCTACGAACACGCGCACGGCTTTTGCGATCTGCTCGTGGTTGGTGGCGGTCCGGCCGGGCTGGCCGCGGCGCTCGCCGCCGGACGCAGCGGCGCGCGGGTGATCCTGGCCGACGAAAACGCTGAATTCGGCGGCGCAACGGTGCTGGACGCGGCGACGATCAACGGTTCGGAAACCAGCGTCTGGGTGCGCACGGTTATCGCCAAGCTCGGCGATCTTCCAAATGTCCGGCTGTTGCGGCGAACCGCCGTCAATGGCTATTACGACGGCAATATCCTTGCCGGGGCCGAGCGGCTGCCGGCCGGGGGTGCGGGGACGCCGCGCGAGCGTCATTGGCGCTTTCAGGCGCGCCAGGTGATCCTTGCCACCGGTGCGATGGAGCGGCCGATCGTCTTTGCCGGCAATGACACGCCCGGCGTTATGCTGCTTGGCGCAGCGCTCGCCTATGCTCGCCATTACGGCGTTGCCACCGGACGCGCCATCGCCGTATTCGCCAATAACGACGCGGCCTGGCATCAGGCCGCCGCACTGGCGCAGGTCGGGATCACGATCAAGGCGATCATCGATCCCCGCGCCGCCGGGCCGCAAGACGCTGCAAAGACACTGCGGGCAGCCGGTGCGGCGCTTTACACCGGGTATGTCGTGACGGCGGCAAGGGGCGGCAAGGGCGTTGCAAGCATTGTCATCGCGCAGTTCGATCCAGCGGCCGGAAAAGTCTCCGGCGGCGCCCTGACGATCCCCTGCGATGGGCTGCTTGTGTCCGGCGGCTGGACGCCAAACGTCAATCTGGCCAGTCAGGCCGGCGGGCCGCCGGTCTTCGATCCTGGAACCGGCGCCTTCCTACCCGGCGCGCCGCGGGAAGCCTGGGTCGCGGCCGGCGCCATCACCGGGAAATTGGCGCTTCAGGACGCTCTTAGAAGCGGTGCCAGGGCCGGCGTCATGGCCGCAAAATCTTTTGGATTCAAAGCTCTATCTCCAAGATTTACAGTTAAGAATCAGAATCAAGAGGCCGGCTTCCTGCCGCTCTACGAAGTGCCATCGGATGGCTACGGCAAAGCCTTTGTCGACTTGCAGCATGACGTGACGGCGAGCGACATCCGGCTGGCGCGGCGCGAGGGATTTTCAGCGCCGGAGCATCTGAAGCGCTATACGACGCTCGGCATGGCCGCCGATCAGGGCCGGACATCCAACGTCAACGCGCTGGCCATCATGGCGGCCGAGGAAGGCCGGCCAATCGCCGAGGTCGGCACCACCGGCTTCCGCCCGCCCTATTGGCCGGTAACGTTCGGCGCCATCGTCGGCCGGGCGACGGGCAAGCACTTCCAGCCGCTGCGGCGCACGCCGCTGCATGCGTGGCACGAGAAGGCCGGCGCCGACATGATCGAGGTTGGTCTGTGGCAAAGGCCGCGGGTCTATCGCAAGCCGGGCGAAAGCGTGGAAGAGGCCACACTCCGCGAAGCGCGGGCGGTGCGCGCTTCTGTTGGCGTCACCGATGTTTCAACGCTCGGCAAGATCGACATTCAGGGACCGGACGCGGCGATCTTTCTGGACCGGGTCTACACCAACACCTTTTCCACCCTGCCCGTCGGCAAGGCGCGCTATGGCCTGATGCTGCGCGATGACGGGTTCCTCTATGACGACGGCACAGCATGGCGGCTGGCCGAAACCCGCTACCTGATGACCACGACGACGGGCAACGCCGCCGGGGTGTTGGCGCATCTGGAATTTGCGCTGGCGATCGACTGGCCGGACCTGAAAGTGACGCTGACCGCTGTCACCGAGCAATGGGCCGGCGTCGCGATTGCCGGGCCGAAGGCGCGGGCGCTGCTGATGAAGGTGATCGGGGGAATCGATTTTTCCAACGAAACCTTGCCGTTCATGGGCGTGCGCACCGGTAAGCTTGGCGATGTCGACGTTCTGGTTTGCCGGCTGTCGTTTTCCGGCGAGCTTGCCTATGAGGTCTATTGCGGCGCCGATTTCGCCCTCATGCTTTGGCAGACGCTGCTTGATGCGGGCGAGGAATTCGACTGTACGCCCTATGGGCTGGAAGCGCTCGACGCGCTGAGGATCGAAAAAGGCCATGTAACCCATGACGAGATTGATGGCCGCACCAGCGTCCACGATCTTGGTCTTGAAAAGATGTTCTCAAGCAAAAAAGACTTCATCGGCAAGCCGATGGCGGGGCGCGCGGCGCTGACGTATGGGCGCCGCAAGCGGCTGGTCGGCCTTAAATCTCTCGATGGCAAGCCGATCCGCGCCGGCGCGCAACTGGTCGCCGGTTCGGACCCGAACCTGCCGGGGGGCAGTCAGGGTCCTGTGACATCGGCGGCCTACGGCCCGGCGGTCGATGCCTATATTGCGCTCGCTCTTTTGGAGCGCGGGCCGGAGCGCCATGGCGAGACGCTCTATGCCGCCGATCCGGTGCGTGGCTCGCATGGTCCGGTCAAGGTCTGCGCGCCGTGCTTTTATGATCCTGAAGGGAGCCGGATGCATGGCTGATCGCCTCTCCGCGCTGGCCAATCTGGCCGCTCCGCCGACGGCAAATGGCGCAAGCGCAATGCTTGCCGAACTGCGCCCCGCTGCGATCGCCCAGGTGACGGCCTGGCCCGAACCGGCCAAAAGCATCGAAGAGGCGATCGGCAAACTTTTCAGCAAGGCCCCCGGCCCGGTCGGTACGGTTGTTGAACGCGGTGGAGTGAGCATGGTCACACTTGCGCCCGGCCGCTATCTTCTTTTCTCGAAGGCCGACGACCTTGCCAGCGCACTCAGCGCTGCCCTGCCGGCAAGCGATGCTGCCGTCACCGATCTGTCGCATGCCCGGACAATGTTGCGGCTTTCCGGCGAGGCCGCCGCCGAGATACTCGGCAAGGGCCTTGCGATTGATCTTCATACGTCCGTGTTCGCGCCGGGGCGGGCGGCGCAATCGGTCATCCATCACATGGATGTGCTGGTTATCGGGCGAAAAGACCGGGTTTTCGACCTCGTGGTTTCCCGCGGATTCGGCCTGTCGTTGGCCGAATGGCTGCTCGATGCCGGGCTTGAATACGGGATCGGGTTTCAGTCCCCCTGAATGCCGAACGAAGCGGTTTCGGCTGATATCGAATTTCGGTTCGTCGCCATGCCTGATCTGCCCTAGATTGAATGGCATGCCCGGCCGTATTCTCATCGCTCTAGTTCTTCTCCTTGTCCCGGTGCGCGTCGCCGCACAGGAGATACTAGTCGATCTGGAGCTCGTTCTGGCGGTCGATGCGTCAAGCTCGATCGATGCCGGCGAGTTCCGGCTGCAACTTAACGGCATCGCCCTGGCGTTTCGCGACCGCCGGGTTCTGTCCGCCATTTTATCCGGACGAACCGGACAGATCGCCGTGGCGATGGTGGTGTGGGCCGATGCGTCCCTCCCCATAGACGAGAGCGACTGGTTCATCATCGCTTCTGCGGCGGACGCCGAGCGGTTTTCAAATTTCGTCTACGGTACCCGGCGCCGCAACATGGGCGGAACGGGTATTGGTGCGGGGATCGCATGGGCGATCCGCAAATTCGACCGCAACGGCATCGCCGCCGACCGCCAGGTCGTCGATGTATCGGGCGACGGCAAGGAGACGCCGCCGCGCGAGATCGTCGTGACCATGCCGACGGCGCGGTCCATGGCCCTGTCGCGCGGCGTCACCATCAATGGTCTGGCGATCCTCAATGCCGACGCAACGCTGGCGTCGTGGTACGCCAACAACGTGATCGCCGGGCCGGGCAGTTTCGTGATCAGCGTCGCCGGATTTGAAAGCTTTGCTGAAGCGATGACCCGCAAGCTGATCCGCGAGATTGAACATCGGCCGCGGATCGGCGCGCTGCCAGAAGATGCAGACGCAGCGTTTACGGGCTGGCGGCATCCACGCCGGCAGCCTCGCCGATCTGAATCACCGGCTCCATCGCTTGCAGCGTTTCCACCGGCAAATGACAGGCGATTTCGTGGCCGGCCGACATTTCGAGGATCGGTGGCGGCGTGACGTCGCAGGTGCCTTCGATCCTGTAAGGGCAGCGGGTGGAGAACGGGCAGCCCTTGGGCGGATCGGAGGCCGAGGGTAATTCGCCGGTCAGCACGATATGGCGCTTCTTGACGCTGGTGTCGGCGATCGGGACGGCCGACAGCAACGCTTCGGTATAGGGGTGATAGGGCGGCGCGAAAATCTCGTCCGTCGTGCCCTGCTCCATGATCTGGCCGAGATACATGACAACGATGCGGTCGGCGAGATAGCGCACGACGGAAAGATCGTGGCTGATGAACAAAAGCGTCGTGCGGTTTTCCCGCTGGATGTCCATCAGCAGCTCGGTCACCGCCGCCTGTACCGAAACGTCGAGGGCGGAAACCGGCTCATCGGCGATCACCACGGCCGGATTGCCGGCGAAGGCGCGGGCAATGCCGACGCGCTGCTTCTGGCCGCCGGAGAGCTGGCGCGGCAGGCGCCTGGCGAAATCACGCGGCAGCTTGACGATGTCGAGCAGCTCCATGACCCGTGCTTCGACCTTGTCGTCCTCGCTCTCCACCCCGAATTTGCGGATCACCCGGGCAATCTGGCTGCCGACGGAATGGCTGGGATTGAGGGTATCGAACGGGTTCTGGAAGATCATTTGCAGCTTGGCGATGGTCTCCGCATTGCGCTTGTGGACCGGCAGGCTGCCAAGTTCCAGATTGCCGAGCAGCACCTTGCCGCTGGTGGCCTCTTCAAGCCCCATCAGAACCTTGGCGAATGTCGATTTGCCGCAGCCCGATTCCCCGACAATGGCGACGGTCTCGGCTTCGCGAGCCTCAAAGGACAGATTCTCGTTGGCCTTGACGGTTTTCTTTTCGCGCGAAAAGAACAGCGCGCTGTCCTCGATCTCGTAATGCTTGGTCAACCCCTCGACCCGCAGAACCACATCGCCGGGCAGCGTCGCATCCTGGGCAACGCCCTTGCCGGAGGTTTTACGCCAGTCGAGTTCGTCGAAGCGCACGCAGCGCGTAAAGTGGAGATTATCGCCGGGCACTTGACGCATCGGCAACGGCCCCTTGTCGCAAATTCCGGCAACGGAGAAGTCGCAACGCGGTGCGAAATTGCAGCCGGTCGGCCGTTCATGGGGCAGCGGAAGCTGGCCGGGAATGGCAACCAGGGGATGGCTATTCTTGTCGGCGCCAGGCAGGGGAATGGAGGCGAACAGGCCGCGCGTATAGGGATGGCGCATGGCGTCGAAGACTTCCCTGACCGTTCCCACTTCCACCGCCTCGCCGGAATACATCACGGTGATCCGCTCACAGGTCTCCAGGATCAAACCGAGATTGTGCGAGATATAGATCATGGAAGTGCCGAATTCGGCGGCGATCTCGTTGATCAGATCGATTATGCCGGCTTCCACCGTCACATCCAGCGCCGTGGTCGGCTCGTCCAGAAGCAGCAGCTTGGGGTTGGACAACAGCGCCATGGCGATGACGACGCGCTGTTGCTGGCCACCGGAAATCTGGTGCGGATAGGAATTGAGAATCCGCTCCGGTTCGGGCAGGCGGACGCTGGCGACGATCTTGCGCGCCCGCTCCATGGCTTCTTCGCGGCTGACACCATCGTGGAAGACCGGAACCTCGGCAAGCTGGTCGCCGATGCGCATGGCCGGATTGAGAGAGGCCATCGGCTCCTGATAAACCATGGCGATCGTGGAGCCGCGCAGATCGCGCAACTCCTCCTCGCTCATGGTCCGCATGTCGCGGCCTTCGAAAAAAATCTCGCCGGAGACGATTTTTCCGTTCCTGCCCATATATTGCATGATGGCGAGCGCCACCGTCGATTTGCCGCAACCGGATTCTCCAACGATGCCATGCGCCTCGCCGGGCATGAGCTTCAGGTTGAAATCGACGACGGCCGGGATCTCGCCGGCACGGGTGAAATAGGAAACGCACAGGTTTCGGCACTCCAGAACCGGGGTCGCCTCGTCTCCATTCGCTGCGACGTTTCTATTGCCAGCCACGGATTTTTCCCCGTTCGCCATCAGTCGCGCAGCGACATTTCACGAAGGCCGTCGGCCATCAGATTGAAGCCGAGAATGAGGCTTGAGACGGCAAGTGCCGGGACAAGCAGCATATAGGAGAACTTCCACAGCATCGCGACCTTGGCCGCCTCGCGGATCATCAAACCCCAATCGGGGTCGGGCGGCTGCAGGCCAAGGCCGAGAAAGGTCAGCGTGGTGATGGCGACCGTCGTATAGCCAAGGCGCAGGCAGGCATCGACGATGATCGGACCACGAACGTTTGGCAGCAACTCGATCACCATGATCCACAAGGCGCTCTCGCCGCGTGTCTGGGCGGCAAAAACGTAGTCACGCGTCTTGATGTCCAGCGCCAGGCCGCGAACGATGCGCATAATCGCCGGGGCGGAGGCAAAGGTCACCGCGATGACGATGTTGAAGCCGGAAGGCCCGAGGAAATTGAGGATGACGATGAACAGGACCATCACCGGGAACGACAAAAGCACGTTTCCGAAAAACGAGATGAACTCGTCCCACCAGCCCGACAGATAGCCGGCCATCAGCCCGAAAATGGTACCGATGACATAGGCGATGAGAGTCGCCGAAACGCCCCAGACCAATACGCGCTGGCATCCCCAGATGACGCGGGACAGCAGGTCCCGGCCTTTGAAATCCGTGCCGAGCCAGAAGAAAATATCCTTCTTTTGAGAAAACGGCGCGGCGAAAGGGGCGACCGGCGCATTCGGATCGGCGAGGGGCAGGAATGGCGCAGAAACCGCCATGAGCAGCCAGAAAAACACCAGCGAAGCGCCGAGCACGGCAACCCAGCTTTCCTTCCATGACGTAACGGCGATCCCATAGAGCAGCAAAACCGCCGGAATTGCCGGCAGCAGGATCATATTGCGCGTGCTTTCGTCGATCAGGCTGGCGCCCATGACGTAAATCATCAGCGGCAGCCAGGCGATCGCCACAAGAATTCCGATTTTGCGCGGCGTCTTCAAACCCTCCAGAAGAGAGGGCGCAGGCGGGGGAATGGTCGTGACGGCCATGGCGCGCGGGCCTCTAGGCGAAGCGGATGCGGGGATTGAGGAAGGTGTAGCCGATGTCGGAAATGATCTGCGACAGGACGGCAACGATGACGGCAACCAGGGTACAGGCCTGAACGACGTAAATGTCGCCGAAAAGAGCCGCCTCAAGAAGCAGCTTTCCGAACCCCTTGTACTCAAAGAACACCTCGACGACGACAACGCCGGACAGCAGCCAGTTGAGTTGAAGGACAATGACCGTGAACGGCGCGATCAGCGCGTTGCGCAGCGCGTGCTTCATGATCACGCGCCGGTAGGGCAGGCCCTTGAGTACCGCCGTGCGGATATATTGCGATGTCATGACCTCGGCCATGGAGGCGCGGGTCATGCGTGCGACATAGCCGAAATCGAAGATGACAAGGGTGAGCACCGGCAGGATCAGTTGGCTGAAATCAAAGCCGTTGA
>SMVA01419743.1_pt1 | contig 11166 bp, 11 predicted proteins | sample 2456451 | NCBI WGS metagenome assembly SMVA01 (sample SAMN11095933, study PRJNA526329) | marine sediment metagenome | biome: Marine sediment; feature: Surficial sediment; material: Deep marine sediment; isolation source: Hadal surficial sediment | place: Pacific Ocean | collected 2014-05 | depth...
CCTCGACGAGCAGGCGTTCTATTTCCGGCTCGCTGATCGGGTCGATCCTGCCACTCTCCGCCGCATCGCGTATGACCGCCCCTGCGACCTCGAGAGACACTTCGTGCAAGCGATCGACGGACGGGTACAGACTGCCGCTGGCGAGTTCGTCATCGGTCACCATCCGGGCCAGCACGGTTGCGCCCGCGTAGAACATGCTGTCCGTAATGCTGCTGGCGCCCGACAGGATCGCGCCGTGGCCGATCCCCGGAAAGATGAACGCATTGTTGCCCTGCCCGACCTGATACCTCCGGCCGCCGTAATCGACGGGCGGAAACGGACTCCCGGCCGCAACCAGGGCCCGGCCTTCCGACCACGCGTACACATCGGCCGGCACAGCTTCCGACAGGTCGGTCGGGTTGGACAGCGGCAGGATCACCGGTCGCTCGACGGTGCTGGCGACCTCACGCACGACGGCCTCGGAAAACGCGTTGCGTTGACCCGACGTGCCGATCAGGACCGTCGGTCTGAAGGCTTGGCAGACTTCGAGCAGGCCGATGCCCGGGGCGTCCAGACGCAGCGCTTTCGCCCGTTCCTGCGTCCATGCCATCTCGGCCTTGTAACTCTGGCGCACGCGGCCGTCGATAATTAGCCCCTTGCTGTCCAGCGCCGCGATCGAGTGCTGCAGATCATCGCCCGTGACGCCCGCGGCGGCCAGCGCGACCTTGATCTGCCGGCTGATGCCGAGTCCGGCGGCACCCGCGCCGACGATCAGGACGCGTTCATCCCGAAGCGGCCGGCCATGAACGCGCTGCGCGCTCAGCATGCCCGCGAGCGCCACGGCCCCGGTGCCCTGGATATCGTCGTTGAACGACAGGACTTCACCCCGGTAACGATCCATGATGCGCAGGGCATTGTCCTTGCGGAAGTCTTCCCACTGGATGAGCGCGTGCGGGAACAGATTCCTGACCGCGGCGACAAATTCGTCTACGAGCGCATCGTATTCGGCGCCGCGCAGACGCGGATGGGGCCACCCGAGATAGGCTGGATTGCTCAGCAACTCCTGGTTTTCGGTGCCGACATCGAGACTGATCGGCAGTACGCTGGCCGGATCGATGCCGGCCGCCGCCGTGTACAGCGCCAGCTTGCCGATCGAAATCTTGATGCCGCCGGCCCCCTGATCTCCAATGCCGAGAATCGACTCGTTATCCGTTGCAACAATCAGGCGGATGTCTCGCCCTTGTGCCGCGAGCGCCAGCGTTTCGGCAATCGATCCCTTCTGATCCGGCGTAATCCACGCGCCGCGGCCGCGCTGAAATACCTGGCTGAACCGCTTTGTCGCCATGCCTATCGTCGGCGTGTAGACGATCGGCAGGAACTCTTCGAGGTGTTGCTGCAGCAAGTAAAAATACAAATGCTCGTTACGGTCTTGCAAAGCGGCCAGCGCGAGGTACTTGCCCATTGCATCCTCGTAACGATCCAGCATCGCGTAGAAGCGCATTGCCTGCGCCTGGATATCGAGAATACGGTACGGCAGCAATCCGTCGAGGCCGAAGACCTTGCGCTCCCGGTGGGAGAATGCAGACCCTTTGTTCAACAGCGGTTCACGCAGCAGCGCGCGCCCGTGCAGGGAGATTTTCGTGTGGCCTGGTTGGGTCAAATGGGTTACCGCCTGAATGTGGTGAACGCGCTGCGGACTTACGCCCGGATGCAAAAATGCCTGATCATGTTGCGCAGAATCCCGACGCCCCGCCTGAGCCCGTCGACCCGCAGAAATTCGTCGGGCTGATGCGCCTGATCGATCGACCCCGGGCCGAGAATCACGACGTCCATGCCCATCTGCTGCAGAAACGGCCCTTCGGTACCGTACACGACCCCGGACGATTCCGCGCCCGTCAGTCGTTCGGCCAGCTGCACCACTTCGGCGTCGGCCGGCGTCTCGAGCGGATCAATGCCGTCGAACAGGATTTCGAACGAGCCACGCAGGTCGGTACCCGCCAACGTCTCGTCGACGCGACGGCGCAACTCGGTGCGCAGTTCGGCGACGGACATGCCCGGCAGCATTCGCACGTCGAGGTCCAGTTCACAGGCGCCGCAGATCCGGTTCGGGTTATCTCCACCGGCGATGCGACCGAGGTTCATCGTCGTCACCGGCACCGGGAACGACGGGTCGCGTTGAGCTTGCTGCAGCTCCTGGCGCCACGCAAGCAGCGCATGGATAACGTGGTGCATGCCCTCGAGCGCGCTCGACCCCTGCCCCGGGTCACCCGAATGTCCGCTGCGTCCCGCGACGCGGATGCGCTCCATCAGGATGCCTTTATGCAGACGGACCGGACGCAGGTCCGTCGGCTCGCCGATAATCGCGTGCCGTGCCGTAAGACCACCGGTTGCGACGAGCGCCCGCGCGCCCGCCATGCTGGTTTCCTCGTCGGCCGTCGCGAGCACGGTCAGCGGTGCGGTCAAATCCGCCGGCGTCAGGCCGTCGATGGCGGCCAACACGAGTGCGAAGAAAGACTTCATGTCGGCCGTGCCGAGGCCATACAGGCGGCCGTCGCGTTCGCTGACGACGAACGGATCACTGGACCATTGGCCGTCATCGTACGGCACCGTGTCCGTGTGACCGGACAGCACGAGGCCGCCCTCGCCTCTGCCGAGCGTCGCCACCAGGTTCGTTTTACCCGGCTGGCCGGGCAGTGCCTGGATCTCGATACGAAAGCCGCGCGATTCGAGGCGCTCGGCAAGATGATCGATGACCGGCCGGTTCGACATGTCCCAGTCCGGCACGAAGCTGCTGATGGACGGCAGCCGGATCAGTTCCGCGATGTCGCGCAGCAGCTGTGCATCGGCGGTCGGCACCGCGTTACTCCACGACGCGATCCATGATGATGCGGGCCGGTCCGGCGGCGCCGGTTTGCCAGTCGAGCTCGCCGAAAATATCGCCGCTGACGGCGATCGCGTCGCCACCGCTGGACACGCGGGCGATGAGCCGCACTTGTGCGAGCGCGGACAGCGTTCGACCGGGGATCATCGCGTTCGCGTCGGAGATGCGCAGTGACATCGGCAGCGTGCCGGCGGAAGTTCGCACGACCGCCACCGGCGGGCCGGGCACGCCGGGATCGCGTGCGACGAGAAACAGGGTGGCGCCCGGTACGACGCGATCAGCCAGCTCACCGGCAATCTCGATGCTGACATCGATGCCGGTCTCCGCGGCCGCCACCGGGGCTGCGCCCTGCTGGCCAGACGCGGGACCGAGTTGCGCTTCCAGCAGCACCCGGATATTTTCCGGCGGCGACATGTCGAGCAGTCGTTGCCAGCGTTCGCGTACCAGGGGAAGGTCGCCCCGCCGCTGCGCGACCATGCCGCCATAAAACAGGGCCCTGGGATTATCCGGCTCATCGGCCAACACGGCCTCGATCAGCAGACCGGCCTCGCCGTCCAGGTTCGCCCGGTCGATCATGATGTCGACCTCCGCCACACCGAGCCGGGCTTCGTTCGTCGGTTCGAGTTCGAGTGCTGTGGTGAACGCCATGCGCGCTTTGCCGGGCATCTGCAGTTGCAGATAACTCCGGCCGAGCAGCAGCCAGCCTTGCGCGTCGTCGGGCGAGGCCGCGAGGCGATCCTCGAGCTGGCGCACGACACTGGACATGTCCATGTTGTCCGGTGCCGTGTCGGGCTGCCTTGACGGCGATGGCGGTGTGACCCAGTCGTAGTTGCTGATCGAGATGTAGATCATGACGGCGAGCGCGGGCAATACCACCGCGGACACGGTCGCCGCGATCGGCGCATTGCGGCCCGCCTCCCGCCGGCGCAGCAGCGGCGTGGCCACGAGGGCGACGGCCGCCGCGGTCATCAGGATGGCCGCGGCGATAAATCCGATCACGATTGAATTCATAAGTGCGTCTGTCGCCTTCGTCGTCGTGTGTGTGGGATCACTCGGGTGTCTCGGCGGCCGTCAGCGCGTCATCCTCTTCGCTCGGCACCGGCAGGCGCGTGCGACGCCGGATGATTCGCCACAGCACGTAGCAGCCACCGACCAGCAGCAGTCCCGGCGCGATCCACAGTATGGCGGTCCGCCCACTGTAGCGCGGCCGGTACAACACGAAGTCGCCGTAGCGGTCGGACAGGAAATTCTTGATCTCGGCTTCGCTGCGTCCCGCCACAACCTGTTCCCGAATCTCCCGTCGGAGGTCCGCGGCCAGCGGCGCGGACGAATCGCCGATCGTCTGATTCTGGCAGACCAGGCAGCGGACCTCGTCGGTCAGGCGCTCGTACAGCGCAGCCTGCTCCGGATTGTCGAGCGGCGCATCGGCGTCGAATGCGTTAGCCGTGGCCGGGCCGAGCAGCGCCGTCGCCAGCACAATCACCATTGGGATCGTCAGCATGAGAGCCTTTTCAAGTCGGATATTCACCCGCTCTCATCCCGTGCAGTTGCGATGCGCGGCATGAATTCCGTATCCCAGATCTCCATCGTCAGCGGCGCGATATGACGATAGAGTACGATGCCATTTCCATCGACAAGGAAGGTCTCCGGTGCGCCGTAGACGCCCCAATCGATGGCGACGCGACCTTCGGCGTCAAAACCGCTCGCGACGTAGGGATTGCCCAGGTCGGCGAGCCAGCGCACAGCGAGTGTCTCATCGTCCTTCCAGTTCAGCCCGTAGATCGGCACGTCGCCACGTGCGGCGATGCGGTTCAACGTTTCGTGCTCCTGGCGACAGCCGACGCACCACGTCGCCCAGACGTTCAGTACGCTGACCTGTCCGCGCAGGTCGGCGTCGGTTACGACCTGGCTCGGGTTGTTGAGTTGCGGCAGGCTGAAGGTCGGCAGTTCCTTGCCGATCAACGGCGACGGCACGAATGACGGATCGCGGTCGAGCCCGAAGATGAAGACGACGACGAGCAGCGCGAACGCGATAACGGGAATCAGGAAGCGTGTCATGCCGACTACGTCGCTTGCACGGCGTTCTTTGCGGTCGCGCCGTCGACATCCGTCGCGGTCGATCGGCTCCGGTAACGACGGTCGCTCATCGCCACCAGCCCGCCCAGCGCCATGACGAACGCACCGACCCAGATCAGGCGAATCAGCGGTTTATACTGGATGCGAATACTCCAACTGCCGTCCCCCAGGTCCTCGCCGAGCGCAACGAACAGGTCGCGGCTCCAGCCGGCATCGATACTGGCCTCGGTCATCGGCGATTTCTGGACACGGTATATGCGCTTCTCCGGCGTCAGCTTCGCGACGGGCCGGTCCGCGCGGGTCACGTCGATCAGGCCGCGAACGCCGGTGTAATTTGGCCCGTCGACCGGCCGCAGGCCGACGAAGGTCACACTGTAGCCCGCGACCTCGACGCTCTCCCCGAGCGCGATGCGCTGGTCGGTCTCGATGCCGAACGAATTCGTCACCGTGACGCCAATCACGAACAGGCCGACGCCGGCATGCGCGATTTGCTGGCCGAGCATCGCACGCGTCAGCCGGGGGCCCCGGCCGAATAGCTTGAGCAGCGGGTCGCGCATGGACGATGCGATGATCCACAGCCCGGCGATCATGCCGACGGCCGTCAGAACCGCGTTGCCGCCCCAGACGACGAACGGAATGACGATGCCCGCGACGAGCGCCAGCAGCGCCGCCAGGCGCAGTCGGCGCAAGACGCGGCCCGCTTCGTCACGACGCCAGGCGACATGCATGCCGACGCCGGCCGCGAGTACGAGCGGCAGCATCGGCACGAGGAAGATGGCTTCGAAATAGGGTTTGCCGACCGAGATCTTGCCCGCGTCCAACGCGTCCATGATCAATGGATAGATCGTGCCGAGCAGGATCAGGAAAGCGGCGATGCACAGCAAGATGTTGTTGATCAGCAGGAAGGTCTCCCGCGAGAACGGCTTGAAGCCGACCTCGAGGTCCAGGTCCGGCGCGCGCCAGGCATACAGGGTCAGAGCGCCGCCGATCACGACGGCCAGCAGGGCCAGGATAAACACGCCGCGCGTCGGGTCGGTGGCAAAAGCGTGCACCGAGACCAGCACGCCGGAACGCACGAGGAACGTACCGAGCAGGCTCAGGGAGAAGGCGCTGATCGCAAGCAGCAACGTCGAACTCTTGAACAGCCCGCGCTTCTCGGTCACGGCCAGCGAATGGATCAACGCCGTGCCGACGAGCCAGGGCATGAATGAGGCGTTCTCGACCGGATCCCAGAACCACCAGCCGCCCCAGCCGAGTTCGTAATAGGCCCACCAGCTGCCGAGCGCGATACCGACCGTCAGGAACATCCAGGCGGCGATCGTCCACGGACGCGCCCAGCGTGCCCAGGCCTGGTCGATGCGTCCGGCCAGCATGGCGGCGACGGCGAAGGCAAAGGCGACCGAGAAGCCGACGTAGCCGGTGTACAGCATCGGCGGATGGATCGCCATGACCGGGTCCTGCAGCAGCGGGTTCAGGTCGTTGCCGTCGAATGGCGCGGGCAGCAGCCGGAGGAACGGGTTCGATACGGACAGGATATACAGCAGCAGCCCCGCGCTGATGAAGCCCATGACGCCGACGATGCGCGCATACATGTCGATCGGCAGGTGCCGCGCGGAGACGACAACCGCCTGCGTCCATGCGGCCAGCAGCAGCACCCACAGCAGCAACGAGCCTTCATGCCCGCCCCAGACGGCGGCGACGCGATAAAACACCGGCAGGCCGCTGTTGGAATGAGCCGCGACCGCCTGCACCGTGAAGTCATTCGTGACGAATGAATACGTCAGACAGCAGAAGGCCAGCGCGACGAACACGAATTGCCCGCTGGCGGCCGGGGCGGCGACGGCCGTCCACGCCGCCCGCCGACGGTGCGCGCCGACGAGCGGGAACCCCGCCTGCGCCACGGCGAGGCACAGGGCAAGCGTCAGACAGAATTGACCGAGTTCGGGCAGCATCGATACCGGCTCAGTTCGCCAGCGACGCGGACTGGCCTTCGCCACCGGTCAACGCGCCCTGCTTCGCAAGCATCTCGGCGACCTCGGGCGGCATGTAGTTTTCGTCGTGCTTGGCCAGCACTTCCTCGGCGCGGAAGCTGCCGTCGGGTTGCAGGTAGCCATTCGCGACGACCCCCTTCCCCTCGCTGAACAGGTCGGGTAACACCCCCGTATAGGTCACGATCACGTTGCTCTCAAAATCCGTCACGGTAAAGCGTACGGTCAGGTCGCCCGGCTCGCGGTGCATGCTGTTCTCGACGACCATGCCGCCGAGGCGGAACTGGCGCCCCTCGGGCGGCTCGCCGGCCAGGATCTGCGTGGGACTGTAGAAGAACAGCAGATTTTCCTCGAACGCCTGCAGTGCCAGGCCGACGGCCAGGCCGACGCCGGTCAGGACGAGGGCGACGGTCAGCATTCGTTGTCGTCGTGGAGTCATGTCGGGTTCTCCGCTTGCATCTGCTTACGCCGGGCGCGGGCCGCGTGCCGCGCCATGTTCAGCGTCACCTTCTCGAGCACGACGCGCATCCGCCGCCGCGCCGAGAGTACATTATAAATCAGCGTCACGACGGCCAGCCCGAACACGCTCCAGACATACTCCGCATAGCCGCCCATTGCCAGGAATTCCGTCATTTTACGACCCCGTCGCTCGTTCGACCATGCGTATTTCCACCCCGCTACCGGTTTACGGTGCGGCCTGATCGGCCGCAACGGCACCGTCGTCAGGATCCCGGGCGAGGAACTCGCGAACCCACCGTGAATTTTGCTCGCGGTCGAGTACCTCGGCCCGGACCCGCGTCAGCAGGACCGCGGCGAAAAACAGCGTCGCGCCGAGGATCAGCAGCAGCAGCGGCCACAGCATCCCCGCCTCGATCGACGGGCTGCCGAGTTTCTTGATGGTCGGCCCCTGGTGCAGGCTGTTCCACCAGATCACCGAGTAATGAATGATCGGCAGGTTGACGACCCCGACGACGGCCAGCACGGCGCTCGCGCGATCGCCCTTGTTCACGTCCTCGAACGACGCGCGCAGGCTCATGTAGCCAAGGTACACGAACAGCAGTATCAGCTCGGACGTCAGCCGCGGATCCCATTCCCAGTAGGTGCCCCACATCGGCTTGCCCCATATCGCGCCGCTCAGCAGCGCCAGCACCGTAAACGATGCGCCGATCGGCGCCGCGCTCGCGGCGACGGCATGGGCCAGTTTCATGCGCCAGATCAGCCCGATTGCCGACGTGATTGCCATCAGACCATAGATCGAGGTGGACAAATAGGCGCTGGGGACGTGTACGTAAATAATTCGAAACGCGTCACCCTGCACATAGTCGGGCGGCGCCAACACCAGCCCGCCATAGGCGCCGACAATCAGCATCAGCACCGCCGGCCACATGAGCCAGGGCTGCAGGGAGCCCGCGATGCGATAAAAATGCGGCGGTGAACCGAACTTATGAAACCACGTCCACATAGTCTTACAAGTATATGTAATTCAATAATAAAATAAGATCAATCCACACTGATCCGGATCGCGGCGGCGGCGGCCAGCGGCACCACCGACAACGCCAGCGCCAGGAACGCACCGAGCAGGTAGATCGGGCCAGTGATCGCCTCGCCGGATGCAGCCAGGTCCGTCGCGCGCGCGCCGAATATCAGCACCGGCAGCATCAGCGGCAGCACGAGCAACGCCAGGAGAGCACCTGATTGGCGCACCCCCGCCGTCAGCGCCGCGCCGATGGAGCCGAGCAGACTTAAAGTCGGGGTGCCAAGCAACAACGTCACGCACAGCCCACGCACCCCGCTCAAGGGTAAATGGTACGTGACGGCCAGCACCGGCGCCAGCAATACCAGCGGCAGCCCGCTGAGCAACCAGTGCGCGAGTGTTTTGCCGAGCATGATGGGTGCCAGCGGGTGTGGGCCAATGACGAGCTGCTCCATCGTGCCGTCCTCGATATCGGCGCGAAACAGCGCATTCAGCGAGAGCAGCGTGGCCAGCAGCGCGGCAATCCACAGCACCGCGGGGCCGAGGTTGCGCAGCACCTCGCGTTCCGGCGACAGGGCCAGCGGGAACAGCGACGTGACGATGACGTAGAACGCGAGTGGGCTGACGATGTCCCCCGAACGCTTGAACGCGACCTGCAGGTCGCGCCGGCAGACCGCCCAGAACACGCCGCCAATACTCAATGGACAATACTCAATGGACTCTACTCAATGCACGTCGCCGAGCCGAAGTTCGGTGGTCTTACCATCCGGAATCGACAAATCGTGGTGGGCGGCGACCGCGGCGAGCCCGCCACCGGCGAGATGAGCGTTCAGTCGCGATTCGGCGTAGGCCCGACCGGCGTCGTCCAGATTCGTGAACGGCTCGTCGAGGATCCATAATCGGGCGCCGGAGGTCAGCACGCGCGCCAACGCAGTGCGGCGTTGCTGCCCGGCGGACAGGTAGCGGACTTCGAGATTTGCACATTCGGACAGGTTCAGCTCGCCAAGAATGTCGGCAAGGTCCAGGTCGGAGTGGCCGTTCAGCCGGGTGGAGAAGCGCAGATTTTGTTCAATCGTCAGGTCCGCTTTTAAGCCGACTGTGTGCCCGAAATACGCGAGGGCGGCGCCGAACGCCGGACGATTCTTCTCGATGGGTACGCCATCCCATGTGACCGTCCCCTCCTCCGGGCGTGTCAGTCCGCACAGCACGCGCAGCAGGGTCGTCTTGCCCGAACCATTCGACCCACGGACGATCAGTGCCTGTCCGTCACGCAGTTCGAACGACAATTCGTCGAACAGGCAGAACGGTCCTCGCCACACGGTCAGGTTGCTGGCAATCAACGGGCTCATTCGATTCTCACACTGACAGGCCATCGCCGCTGCGACCCGGACCGATACTTTACATAAGAATCGCCCGGTTCTACACTCGATTCGAGCATACTGGTTTTTAACCGTCACCGAAGACGTTCGGTCAGGGAGACCGGTTCCGCTGGAGGAACACGTGAGCAAGACGACTGGTGCACCGGAGAGTTCCGTCAGGCACGGAGCGGAGCGTGCAGCACCCCGGACTAACGCGCCCGATCAGATCACCTCGGCACTCGAGTTTCTGCGTGACTGTCGCGACCGTCGTTTCCCGACTGCGACCATCACCGGTGCATCCGGCACGGGCAAGTCGATGTTGATGCATCGCTTTCGCCGTGATACGGACGACGGACACATCGTCCATCTGACGACACCGACCGACAGCCCGCTCATATTTCTCGAGCAGCTGCTCGCGCAGTTCGGCCTCGATGCCTCGGACTCGACCGAATCGGAGCTGCGCAATCTGACCAACGTCGTCTTGCGTCATGAATTTCGCAAGGGGCTGCGGCCGGTCATCATCGTCGAGGATATCGACAACTTCGGTCCGCGCATCCAGGCGACGCTGCGCTCGCTCGCAATGCCGGAGCAGCCCGGCGGACCGGTCGCTCTGATCGTCGTGACGCAAACGTCGTTGGATCCGGAACTGAGTGCACCGCCGTTCGATCGGATCTTCTCGCTCGACACCCCGTCGCGGACCACCGAGATCGGCTCGATCGAGATCCGCTACCGCGACCGATCGGTCGGGCACCGTACGCTCGACAAAGCGAAGCTCGTCGTTGGCCGCCATGCCAACAACGAAGTCTGTCTCGACGATGCCTTTGTCAGCCGCTACCATGCATTGCTCACCACCGAGGACGATGGGCAATACGTCATTGATCTGCGCAGCACGAACGGGACATTCGTCAATGGCAAACGAACGCATCGGCGCAGGTTGCATCCCGGCGACATCATCGATATCGGCAATTTCAAGCTCTGCTGCATCGAGAGCACCGACGAGGTCGCGAATCCGGTCGCACGACCGTCCGCGACCGAATCATCCGACACCGGGGTCATGGATTCTGCGTTTGATCGTTTGCTCGGGCGCTCCGCCTGACAGGCCGATCTTCCAGTACCGCCTGACCTCGGCTCCCGGGACTAGCAGGCGGTTGAAAAACCCTCAGGCGGCACAATACGGCGTTAAGAATCGCCTCACAATGCTCATGTACTGGCGTGTACACTCCGCTTGTTCGCCGATTCTTGCCTTGCTCTTGCACTCACCTGAGGCTTTTTCAACAGCCTGCTAAATGTGAGTAAGCACGGGTCTGATTTACCTATTCTGATAATTCATCCATAATCATAGACCCATCACACGACCGCCAAGCCATGCAGCAAGAAAAACCCTTTGATAACGCGATGGATAAGGATATC
>SMVA01286207.1_pt1 | contig 11165 bp, 10 predicted proteins | sample 2456451 | NCBI WGS metagenome assembly SMVA01 (sample SAMN11095933, study PRJNA526329) | marine sediment metagenome | biome: Marine sediment; feature: Surficial sediment; material: Deep marine sediment; isolation source: Hadal surficial sediment | place: Pacific Ocean | collected 2014-05 | depth...
ATAAATTTTATCCTCAATACCTCCCCAGATTCTCCGCCGACTAATCTATTGGTGGACGAACCAACAAAGCACACAGGTTTTACGCACATTGCGCTTGAGATTACAGACGTAGATGCTGTGAAGAATCAGCTCGATGGTCATGGCATAGTAATAACTGAACAAGTAGAATTTGAAGGGGCTATTTTCTTTTTTATCCGCGACCCAGACGGGAACGTGATCGAATTTCACAAGCCTGCTAAGTCGTAAATTGGTTCAGTATGAATGCGCCACATAACAAAAGCATTAAGTCGCTCGCAAACTCACCAGGACGCAAAAACCTGCGGTTTTTATGCCCTTTGTGCTGGCGTTATGCATCACAATCCCAACACCAATTGTCGAGGAGGTGAACTACCCAGCCACGCAAAGCGATGACTGGGCTTCTGCAACCTAACCGAAGTTAAGCGGCATCTCTTTTCGCAGATTCCACATCCAACCGAACAAGAGTTCGGACTTTCGTTTTAACGGTTGATTTCACTTGCGAAGTGGGCAAAGCCCAACAGGCTGTCCCAGCCCGTATTAATTCTTTTACACCAATCTCTTCGATATTCTTGGCGCTGTTCCAATCTCGGCATTCAACATAGTCACACGCATGGCACTTAAACACTCGGTCACTCAAGCCCATTGTCTGGGTATGATGGCAGGAGTTACAGACTTTAGTGCTTGCTGCGAAGCGATTGATTTTATGCGTTAATCCGCCGGTTCTTTCCATTTTGTAGCGAATGAGGTTTACAATTTCACCCATCAGATTGTCGCCGGTCATGCGGCCATTCCACTGCTGCATCGCCCGAACATGCAAGTCTTCAAAAACCGCCAGATCGAAACACTTGGCTATCGTGTTGGAAACCTGGTGGCCAAAATCCAGACGTTGTCGCCGGATTTTTAAGTGGACCTGTTGAAGGCGTTGCTTGGTGTCCTTCCAGCGATTTGAGCCTTTCTTCTGACGGCTCAATACCCGCTGTAATTCTTTTAGCTTTGTTTCGTTATTCTTCAGCGACTTAGGGTTTGTAACGTACCAGCCATTGCTCGAAACAAGTGTATGCACGCTATTAATATCGAAGCCTGCTATGGAGTTCAACGATTCTTTTGGCGCTCGCTTTTCTACCGTGACAACAATCGACGCCTCCCAAATGCCGTGATGATAAGTGACAGTAACCAGTGTAAATTTACTCGGAAGATTACGGTGATACCGGATTGGAACCTGTCCAACTTTCGGTAAACTGATTTTGCCATTTTCGATGCGAATGCAGCTTGAGTTATTGACTGCTCGATAGCTGTCGTTGTGCAGCTTTTTCTTTTTGTAGCTTAGCTTGAATTTTGGGAATCGCTGTATTCGATCTTTGCGAATGCCGTTGCGTAGCGCCTGATCCAGGTCTTTTGCAACTTGCTGCGCGGCTGCACTGTCAAATGATTTCAACCATGAAAATTCATCGAACTTTTTAAGGTCAACGATCAATTCGGCCATGTCGTTGTAAAACAAAAACGTTTTATCGTAGGCATATCTCCGCTGATTTTCAGCTAGCAGTAAGTTCCACAAGCCCCGCGCATATGAACCAAACTCTACCAATTTCTCCTCTTGCCCAGGAGTTGGATAGAGGCGGTATTTGTAGCGTAGAGTTTGTGTTAAATTCGTCATATACTGTTATTATATACAGGTCTATTGTTTATGCAATACCATCGCAATAACCGAAGAAAATACCTGCTTTTGTACCATGTAATCTTTGTGGTGAAATACCGAAAGAAGATACTCTCACCTGAAATAGCAGAAACGGTCAAAGCCTCGCTAATCAATATCGCTTCGAAATCACAGTTTCAAATTTCAGAGATGGAAGTTGACAAAGACCACCTCCACTTAATGATTGATGGTAATCCTGAAATTTCCATATCTCAGATTGTAAGACGAATCAAGCAGCAGACCACACTAGAATTATGGCTAAATCACGAGGTATTTCTCAAAAGACATTTTTGGCTAGAAAGAACGTTTTTGTCGGACGGATATTTTGCTAGTAGCGTGGGAAATGCGGGTATTGATACGGTTAGGCAGTACATCCAAAATCAAGGGTAGGCTTACATCCCAGCGACGCTCCGCGATCACTGGGTTTTACGCCCAAATTATATAAAAATGACGAGACGGTAATATTCGACTGATCTCCGTAAGGCGATCGCGGGAAGAAGAGGAATTACTCTATGAAAGCTAAGAGCTTCGACAAAAAGTTTGACTCTGATAAGGAGATTCTGGACGATCTTAATCTAAGAACCGTTCGGAGGCCGAATCAGGAGCCGCGGCGTGTGAATGTGGACTTTCCAACTTGGATGGTAGAGTCCCTCGATAGGGAGGTAAGTTGCCTGGGATTACCCGTCAGTCAATTATCAAAGTTTGACTGGCTGAACGACTGGAAGAGCAGGGGAACTAGGGCAAAGGGCACATGTTACATTTAGGCCTGCATTTTGTAGTCCCGGCATTGTTAGCAGGTTTATTCTTTAGAAAGCGCTGGAAGCTAGCGTACTTCTTAATGATCGCAACAATGCTGGTAGATATTGATCACCTGGTCGCTAATCCCATATACGATCCAGGTCGCTGTAGTATTGGCTTCCATCCCTTGCATCAACTGTGGTTTATCACTCTTTACCTTGCTCTTTGCTTTGTACCCGGGACAAGGCTTGTTGGTCTTGGTCTATCTGTTCACATGGCACTGGATACTATAGATTGCCAGGTAACCAATGGGATATGGGTAAACCAGATCATATAGCTTGCTTGCACATGACAAGGCACGCAAGCCGACGGCTTCGCGCGCGTCGCTTGACATTAACTGTCCGGAGGATGGATGCTCTACTTCGCATACGGATCAAATATGTCTATTTCCCGGCTGAGACAGCGAGTTCCAAGTGCCATGAGAATCGGGATGCGTACTCTTCATAAACACGATCTGCGCTTCCACAAAATAAGCAGAGATGGGTCTGGAAAGTGTGATGCTTTCGAAACCGAAAACGCTGAAAACACCGTCATAGGTTGCCTTTTCAAGATCAGCGCCGCTGAAAAAGCAGCTTTGGATAAAGCCGAAGGCCTTGGTGTCGGCTATCGGGAAAAAGAAGTTACTCTGGTCAACGAATCTGGAGAGACGGTGAAGGCCATGACCTACTGTGCCACATCAATCGATGCATCCCTGAGCCCCTACTCGTGGTACTTGCAGCATGTAGTTGTAGGGGCGAAGGAATCAAAGCTGCCATCCAGTTACGTTTCTCGACTGGAATCAACAGAGAGCATTGAAGATGCGAATCGTGAGCGAGATACAAGAGAGCGCGCCATCTCCGGTTAACAAATTAGAGGTTTTATGAGACACAGTTTAGTAGCAGTACTATGCCTAATATCCACAAGCTATATTTGCGCGGAGGCAGTCGATGCCAGCATTGATTCTAAGGAGTTATCCGGGGCTTCAGCGTCGACATTGCAGCAAAAGAAATGGATTCATGGCTCTGCCGATTGTAAATTGAATGCAGATCCGGCCATTGAAGTTTTTCGTTACGATCAATCAAGTTACATACTTCGCCAAAACAAATGCCTCAGTTTTGAAGCTCCTTTCATATACGTACTAATCGGTGAAGAGAAAGTGCTTGTCCTGGATACAGGCGCGACTGAAAGTGCTTTGGATTTTCCACTATATGAAACTGTGCGATCCCTAATCAATGAGCTGTCAGAACAAGATGGAAAAACTGCCAAGAAATTGTTAGTTATTCACTCCCATAGCCACAGTGATCATTACAGGGGTGACTCTCAGTTCAAAGGAAAACCGAATGTCACTCTGGTAGAGCCAAATAATGCGGCCATGACTCAGTTTTTTTCTATTAACAAATGGCCGGATGGTGAGGCCAATATTGAATTAGGTGGCCGAAAATTGACCATCATCCCAACGCCAGGGCATCAGGAAGAATCGATATCTGTTTACGATCCACAAACAAAATGGCTTCTTACCGGAGATACATTTTATCCCGGTTACATATACGTTAAGAATTGGGATGAATACAAAAAGAGCATCGCTCGTTTGAATTTATTTTCCAATACACATGAAGTAAGCGCTGTGCTAGGTGCGCATATTGAAATGACTGACGAACCTGGCGAATATTATCCGATAGGTACTATTTACCAGCCAAATGAAGCCCCCCTTGCACTAATGCCAAACCACCTGGCCGCTTTAAGCTCAGCGTTAGAAAAATCAGATAAACCGCAAAAATTAAGCTCGGATGAATTTATCGTAGCGCCAATGAGCACATTTCAAAAAGCTATCAGCAAAATAGCAAGATGGATTTTTTAATAGCCAATAAGCGGCCCTCCCCCTGTCGGAGAATGACTTCAGAGCTCTGGGATATCCCCCAACTCTGCTGCGCAGATGAACAAGCCTTCTGCACTGGCGGTAAGCTTGCCATTGACCCGAAACTCCGCCCGACTCAACTGCTTGCGACCCTCATTGGTTTCATTGCGGGCCCACAGCTCGATGGGAGTATCGAGCGGCGTTTTCTGGTGGTAGCGAATGCTGAGCGTGCCAGTGAACCCCGCCCTGCCACTAATCACATTGGCCATGGACAACAATTCGTCAAACACCGCGGCAATGATGCCACCGTGCACACTGTCTGGCGGTCCCGCATAACTGGGTGAAAAAATCACCTCTCCACCCACCTCTTCGCCCTGCCGCCACATACGGATGGGCGGCGCTATAGCATTGCGCCTGCCGGACACCGGGCTGTAGGGCATACAGGCGGTAAGATCATCATCCGTCCAGGCGATGCCCGGCGTATCGCCGGCGATGGAGACTGTCGACCAGCCGCGCCCCTGTTGCAGGTGGGGCGCCAGTACTTGCAGCGCCTTCTGGATATGTCCGCTGGCCGCGGTGATTACCCCTACCGGCGCATGGCTGCAACGCAAATGCGCAATCAGGCGCGCGGCATCCTCGTTGAGTTGCTCCAGTAGTTCGCTGTGCTTGGGGTCTGAGCTGTTCATAAGCTCATAATAAAGGGCCAGTGCTGCAGGGAGAAGGTGCCGGACTGATCTTTGGCTTCGTAGGTCACCTAAGTAAACCATCCACACAAGGTGTTTCCATCCGGGCCGGGAAAACGTACTCTTCCAGTCCACCTTTGACTACCCCCGGAGCCAGCACCCATGAACGACTACTGTTTTGAAGTTCAGCGCGACGATCTCAGCAACACCCAAACCATTGCCCTGCCCGATGCAGACACCGTAGAGCTCGCGCCAGGTCAAGCACTGCTGTCGGTAGATCACTTTGCCCTCACCGCCAACAATATTACGTATGGCGTGGCCGGTGACATGCTGGGCTACTGGAAATTCTTTCCGGCCAGCGAGGGCTGGGGTCGCATTCCGGTGTGGGGCATCGGCACCGTGTTAAACAGCAACAACACGCAATTGAAGACCGGCGATCGCTACTACGGCTATTTTCCCATGTCCAGCTACCTGGTGGTGTCTCCCGAACACATCAATGACCGCGGCTTTAGCGACAGCGCCGCCAACCGCGCCGCCTTGTCACCGGTGTACAACCAGTATTCGCTGATGACTCCAGAAAACGGCTTTGATCCAGCCTTCGACGATCACCAGATGGTGTATCGGCCGCTGTTCGCCACCTCCTTCGTGTTGGACGACTACCTGTACGATAACGATGTGTTTGGCGCAAAAACTGTCATTATCTCCAGCGCCTCCAGTAAGACCTCTTTCGGGCTGGGCTTTTTGCTACACAAAAATCGTGATGTTAAAGTGATTGGTCTCACCTCTACTTCGAACAAAAGCTTTGTCGAAAATTTGGGCATCTATGACCAGGTGGTGTGTTACGACGACATTGAATCTCTGGACAGCTCCGAGACAGTGGCTTTTGTGGATATGGCGGGCAATCGCGAGGTGCTGAGCAAATTGCACAACCACTTTCAGGACAATATGTTATGCAGTTGTGGGGTTGGCATCACCCACTGGGATGCTCGCGATGGACAAGACCCAAGTACCTTACCCGGCGCCAAGCCCACCCTGTTTTTTGCCCCTACCCAAATGCAGAAACGCAACCAGGAGTGGGGACCTGAAAAGTATCAGCAGGAGCTCGACAAGGCCTGGCAGCAATTGATGGGGGTCGTGGATGGCTGGGTCAGCATTAACCACCCCAGCGGTGCAGAAGGCGTGAAAGCCACCTTCGAAACCGTGCGCGCTGGCGCCAGCCCTGACCAGGCCTATGTGGTGTCCCTGTAATCACGGAGCATACGCTATGAAGAAATTCTACACCCTGCTTATCATCCTTCTGTTTATAACCGCCTGCAGCGATGGCGGTAACAGTATTGTTCCCCCTGTGAACCAGGAGCCGACCTTCCTGCCGATTGCCAACCCGACCGTGGAAGACCCACCGGATAGCGGTGGCATCTCCCTGCTGGCCAACAACTTTGATCTTGCCGTGGTTGGCTATGAAGTGCAGGAGTACTTTGTGGCGGGCACAGCCTCGTCATTTACCAACCTGTCAGAACTGGGTGCCGATGGTCTCTGGGAGGTAGAAGCGGCTGAGCAGGCCGACTACAAAACGCGGATTGTTGTGCACCGGCCCACAAATCCCGCTGATTTTAGTGGCACAACGGTGGTTGAATGGATGAATGTCTCGGCCGGATTCGACACGCCGCCCAGTTGGGGGGCGGGGCATGTCGAGTTGTATCGCAGCGGACATGTATGGGTGGGTGTATCAGCACAGTTGGTGGGTATTGAAGGACAGCCGGGAGGCTTCCCCTTGTACCTGAAAGCGGCCAACCCGGCCCGCTATGAATCACTCAACCATCCGGGCGATAGCTTTTCCTACGATATGTTCTCGCAAATCTCCGAACTGCTGCGCAACCCCCAGGCCATAGATCCACTCAACGGCCTGATACCTGAGTATGTAATGGCCATGGGGGAATCCCAATCGGCATTTCGACTGACTACTTACATCAATGCGGTGCAGCCGTTGTACAACCCCTATGACGGCTATATCGTGCACAGTCGCGGCGATAGCGGCGCGCCGCTATCACAGGCACCGCAGGCGAGCATAGCGGTTGCCAATGGCACCCACATTCGCACCGATATCAATGTGCCGGTTATCACTTTCCAGACGGAGACCGACATTTTTGTGCTCGGTTATATTGAGGCGCGCCAGGAAGACAACGACCACTTCCGTCTGTGGGAGGTGCCCGGCACCTCACATGCCGATTTGTATACCATTATTTCCGGCCGGGATGATGCCATCGGTGAACCTAAATTTGCTGCCGTGGCGGAGGTAGATTCTATTCCCGGCTTTCTCTCCTGTGAGCTGCCCTTCAATGCCGGCCCCATGCACTATGTGTACAACACGGCCATACGTGGTCTGGATCAGTGGATGCGCACAGGCGTGGCTCCAGCCAGCGCGCCCAGGCTTGACGTGAGCGATGACCAGACGAGCTTTCTGCTGGATGAGCTCGGCAATGTTACCGGTGGTATACGCACCTCTTATGTCGATGCAGCCAGCGCCATTCTCTCTGGTGAAGGCCAAATCGGCAGCGGTTTCTGTGGGCTGTTTGGCACCACCGAATTATTCAGCGCCGCACAAATGGCGTCCTTGTATGTGGACGCTGACGGCTTTACTGCCGCCGTGAGCGCGACAGCAAATTCAGCGGTGGAAGCTGGCTTCCTGTTACCTGAGGACGCCGCTGCCATTATTACCTGGGCACCCCAACAATGGGCGCAACAAAGCAATGACTAAAAGGCTACTCATTATCGCCAGCCTGCTGATCCTGGTCATCGCCCTGCTGACCAACGCGAGCTGGCATGCACCGGCTGCGATTGACTGGGCAGCGCTGGAGAAAATCAGCGAACAGTACGATGTGCGCATTATTCGCGATGAGTACGGGGTACCGCATATTTACGGCAAGCGCGATGTCGACACCGCTTTTGGCCTGGCCTATGCCCACGCCGAGGATGATTTTCTCACCACCCAGGAGGTATTGCTAGCCACCCGCGGAACCCTCGCCGCCGTCAAGGGCGCCGGTGCAGCGCAAACCGATTACCTGGTGCAATTGATGCGGGTATGGGAGGTGGTAGACGCCGGTTACGACACCAAAATATCCCAACACACCCGTGACATCGCCGAGGCCTACGCCGACGGCTTAAACCTGTACGGCAGCCGACACCCCGAGCAGTTGCTGCCCTATATATTACCCGTTAGCGGCAAGGACATCGTCGCGGGGTTTACTTTCAAATCGCCGCTGTTTTACGGCTTCGACGGCGTGCTCGGTAAACTGTTCAGCCCGGAGGAACCCAGGCAACTGGCCAAACAGGGCGAGCTGGCATTACAGTTCACCGACCAACCCCAACCAGACATCGGCAGCCAGGGTATGGCGGTAGCACCGAGCCTGTCTGCGGATGGTAAAACTCGCCTGCTGGTGAACTCGCATCAGCCGCTGACCGGCCCTGTGGCCTGGTACGAAGCACGCCTTCACTCAGAAGAAGGCTGGGATATTGTCGGTGGCACGTTCCCGGGATCACCCATCATTTTGCACGGCCACAACCGTTACCTGGGCTGGTCAAACACCGTCAACAAGCCCGATCTGGTGGACATCTATCAACTAACGCTAAATCCAGACAACGACAATCAGTACTGGCTGGATGGTGCCTGGCACGACCTGGAGGTCAGGGATGCCGACATACTGGTCAAGTTATTCGGGCCTATTCGCTGGATCTTTACCGAGCCGCTGTATTTCTCTGCCCACGGGCCGGTGCTGAAACTGGATCACGGCGCCTTCGCGCTGCGCTGGGCAGGCATGGGGGAAATGCGCACCCTGGAGCAATACCTGGCGCTCAACAAGGCCACCAACCAGGCGGAATTTGAAGCCGCCCTGGCCATTGGCAGCCAACCCAGCGTCAACTATGTGTATGCCGATGGCCAGGGCAATATCGCCCACTACTACAATGCCATGTTCCCCAAACGCCTGGAGGGCTGGGACTGGCAGAAGGACCTGCCCGGTGATCGCTCCGAATTGATCTGGCAGGACTACCTGCCCTTTAGCGCCATACCGATGACCCGCAACCCGCCCAGCGGCTTTGTGTTCAACGCCAACAATACGCCCTATGTATCCAGTGTCGGCGAGGGCCAGCCCCAGCCGCAGGATTTCAGCCCCACGCTGGGCATTGAGACCAGGATGACCAATCGTGCCCACCGCTTGCGCCGCCTGCTCGCCAATCAGGAAACGATCAGCGCGGAGGACTTCAGGCGTATCAAATACGACCTGTCATACGATGTAGAGACTGCCGGCATGCCGGAATTTATCGCCTACCTGGACACGGAGCTGGCACCTGAAGATGCCGACCTGCAGGAGGCTTTTGAGTTACTCAAAAGCTGGGACTACAGCACCCGCATAGACAGCCGCAGTGCGGCGCTGGCGCTGTTAACCACGCAACCCCTGTTGGACTTTCGGCACAGGCGGGACAACGTTGATCTGACTTTGCAGTTGCGCGAGGCCAGCGCCTACCTCATGAAACATTTCGGGCGCATTGATCCCACTTACGGTGAGGTCAACCGGCTGCGTCGCGGCGACCAGGAATGGGCCATTGATGGCGGGCCGGATATTTTGCGCGCCACTTATGGCATGCCTGAAGAGGAGACGGGAAAATTGTTAGACGTGGCTGGCGACAGCTACATCATGTTTGTGGAGTGGGATAAAGACGGCAAGGTTTCCTCTACCTCCATACACAGCTTTGGCAGTGCCACCCTCGATGAGAACTCACCCCACTACGCCGACCAATCACCGCTGTTTGTCCAAATGCGCGAAAAGCCTGTACGCCTGGAGCTGGAGGATGTGCTGCAACACGCCACCCGGGATTATTCTCCCTAGGAACAAAGAGCCTCTAATTCACCTGGCGGTCACGGCCTTCCCAATAGGGTTTACGCAGTTCTGTCTTGAGCACCTTGCCAGCGCCAGACAACGGCAGCGGCTGCTCACTAAAACTCACTGACTTGGGTAGCTTGTAGCCAGCAATCTGTGCACGACAGTGCTCAATCAATTCCTTTTCGGTCACAGATTGCCCCTCATGCAAAATCACAATGGCGTGTACCGCTTCCCCCCACTCCTCGTGCGGTATGCCTATCACTGCAACGTCCTGCACCGCATCATGGCTGATAACAGCATTTTCCACTTCGGTGGTAAACACGTTTTCACCGCCGGTCACTACCATGTCCTTGAGCCGGTCAACGATAAACAAATAGCCGTCTTCATCCAGGTAGCCTGCATCACCGGTAAACACCCAGCCATCCTGCAGAGCCTTGGCGGTTTCTTCCGGCTTGTTCCAATAGCCAATCATGGTGTGGGGGCCACGCACCACGATCTCACCGGACACGCCGGTGGCACAATCACTGCCATCCTCGCTGACAATGCGCATATCGGTGACTAACGTTGGCACGCCCGCCGACTTTAGTTTGGAGCCCCCTTTTACGTGATCAGCCATTGGCAACACCGTTACTACTGGTGCCATTTCCGTCTGCCCATAGGCCTGCGCCAAACCCACACTGGGCCATAGCTCCAGACATTGCTCCAGCACTGCCGGCGGCATGGGTGAAGCGCCATAGATAATACATTTAAGCGAAGAGACATCCGCCGTGGCCGCCTGTGGATGGTTGAGCAGCATTTTGATCATGGCTGGCACCATCAGTGCATGAGTGATTTTTTCACTGCTGATGATCTCAAGTACGGCCCCTGGATCGAAAGACTGCAACATCACATGAGCGGCGCCGCGCAGCGTGGTGTTCATGGAGCCAGCGAAATCGGCCATATGAAACATCGGCGCCACGTGCAGGTAAATATCATCGCGGCTCATGGCTATTTCCGAGACTATGCCAATAGCACTGGACCAGATAGCAGAATGCGACTGCATCACCCCCTTGGGAAAACCGGTGGTGCCGCCGGTATAAAAGATACCGACCATTTCGTCACCACCACGCGCTGACACTGGCACCGCCTCATGATTGTCTATCAACTCTTCATAGGAAACTGCCCCCTCGGGACAATCGCCATCTCCCATATAGATAATCGCCTGCAACTGCTCCTGTTCTGCCAACAAGGTTTGTGCCTGCTCCGCAAAGGCATCATCAAAC
>SMVA01455102.1_pt1 | contig 11164 bp, 9 predicted proteins | sample 2456451 | NCBI WGS metagenome assembly SMVA01 (sample SAMN11095933, study PRJNA526329) | marine sediment metagenome | biome: Marine sediment; feature: Surficial sediment; material: Deep marine sediment; isolation source: Hadal surficial sediment | place: Pacific Ocean | collected 2014-05 | depth 0-1...
TGCCGGCACGGTCGAATTCCTCCTGGATAAAGAAGAAAACATCTATTTCATCGAGGTTAATCCGCGCATCCAGGTGGAGCACACGATCACTGAACAGGTGACCGGCATTGACATCGTTAGCTGCCAAATCCAGATCGCCAGTGGTTACCGGCTTAGCGATCCTGAAATTTCCATCGAGTCACAGGAGTCTATCCGCTGCACCGGTTATGCAGTGCAGTGCCGCATCACCACTGAAGATCCGGAAAATGGATTCCAGCCCGATTACGGCACCTTGATCGCCTATCGCAGTGCCGCCGGATTTGGCATCAGGCTGGATGTCGGCGCCGCCTATACCGGTGCCCGTGTCTCACCGTTCTTCGACTCTTTGCTGGTGAAGGTCACTGCGCAGGGGCGCACGCTGAAGGGCGCGGTGCAGCGCGGCCACCGGGCCTTGCGCGAGTTCCGCATCCGTGGTGTGAAAACCAATATTGGTTTCCTGGAAAATGTGCTGGAACACCCAACCTTCAATACCGGCAAAGCGACGGTCAGTTTCATCGACCGCCATCCGGAATTGTTCGAGATCCCCCAGTCGTTCGACCGCGCAACCAAGACCCTGAAATACCTTGCCAAGCTGGCGGTAAACGGTAATCCGGACGTCGGTACCATCGAACCTGGCCGGGTGTTTCGCAAAGCCGTTATCCCGCCCTTCGACCGGCTGGCCCAATACCCGAGGGGTACGAAACACCTGCTGGATGAGATGGGGCCCGAAGCTTTGTGCGCCTGGGTTAAAGAACGCAAACACATCCTGTATACCGATACCACCTTCCGCGACGCTCACCAGTCCCTGTTGGCAACCCGGGTGCGCACCCTGGACCTGCTGGCAGTTGCCGAGGGTTTCGCCAAGGCGCACCCGCAATTGTTCTCGTTGGAAGTATGGGGCGGGGCGACTTTCGACGTTGCGATGCGCTTTTTACGGGAATGCCCGTGGCGCAGGTTGCAGCAATTGCGCGAAGCGATACCCAATATTCTGTTGCAGATGTTGTTCCGGGGTTCCAATGCGGTGGGTTACAAAGCCTACCCGGATAATCTGATCGAAAAATTCATCGAGGAGAGTTGGAATAACGGCATTGATGTGTTTCGAATTTTTGATTCGCTGAACTGGATCGAGGGGATGAAGCGTTCCATCCAGATCGTACGGGAACGTACGGGAGGGATTGCCGAGGCTACCATCTGCTACACCGGTAACGTGCTGAACAAGCAACCCGGCTACCGTTACAATCTGCAGTATTACCTGGACATGGCGCGGCGGCTGGAAGACGCGGGTGCTCACATGCTGGCCCTCAAAGACATGGCCGGCTTACTCAAGCCCTATGCCGCCGAGGTGCTGATCCCGGCCCTGAAATCTGCAGTGGACATCCCCATCCACCTGCACACCCATGACACCTCATCCATGCAGGCTGCGACCCTGCTCAAGGCTATCGAGAACGATGTTGATATCGTGGACGTGTGTCTCGGTTCCATGTCGGGACTGACCTCGCAGGTAAATATGAACTCCCTGGTGGCCGTGCTGGAAGGGCATGAGCGCGAACAGCCTTTCGACCTGGATTCCCTGAATGACTACTCCAATTACTGGGAAGCGGTGCGTGAATACTACTATTCGTTCGAATCTGGGCTGAAGTCCGGGACCGCAGAAGTATATGATCACGAAATTCCCGGCGGGCAGTATTCCAACTTGCGCCCGCAGGCCATCGCGCTGGGTTTGGAACACAGATTCGAGCAAGTCAAAAAAAACTACGCCGTTGTAAACAGGATGTTCGGAGATATTGTGAAAGTCACGCCGTCCTCCAAGGTCGTGGGCGACATGGCCTTGTTCATGACCGCCAACGGTCTGACTGAGGAAGACGTGATGAAACAGGGAGCGGCGCTGGCCTTCCCCGAATCCGTCATCGACTTGTTCAGCGGCAAGCTCGGTCAAATCTCTGGTGGTTTTCCACCTGAACTGAGCATTTTGGTATTGAAAGGCAAACAACCCTTGACCGGCCCGCCGGGCGCCAGCCTGTCGCCGGTGGAGTTCGATGCGGAATTCGCAGCGTTCCAGCAGGAATTCGATCAGCGGCAAAACATGCTTGATTTTTTAAGTTACAAGATGTATCCGGACGTGTTTCGTGATTTCTACCAGCACCAGCAAGAATTCGGAGGTATGGATTACCTGCCGACCACGGCCTTTTTCTATGGACTGGGGCAGGGTGATGAAATTCTGGTCAAACTGCAGCGTGGCAAGACCATCTCGATTCGTTACATCTACCGCTCAAAAACCGATGAGAATGGCCGCTGCAATGTCACGTTTGAGCTCAACGGCCAGGCGCGGAGTGTGCAAATTCGGGATGTATCTGCCGCACCGACAACGCCGGCCCATCGAAAGGCTGTGGAAGCCAATGAGATTGGCTCACCGTTAATGGGCAGATTAGCCTCGGTGCTGGTCAAGCCGGGAGATGCAGTGAAAGAGAACACGCCACTGTTCGTCATCGAGGCGATGAAAATGGAGAGCACGATTACCGCACCTGCTATCGGTGAGGTGAAGGCAGTGCATCTGGATGCCGGTACACTGGTGGAGCAGGGTGACCTGGTGGTCGAGCTGGAGTGATTTGGCTCTTTAGTGTCCTGTCCCGCAAATAAGTACCATTTCAGCGCGACAAGAAGTGGTCAGGCGCTAGACGCGCCGAGGTGCAATAGCCGTAGCTATTGCGACAAGGTGCCACAAACCGAATGGGCGCTTATTGTCGTGCCCTGCGGGAGCCCCACAATGGGCACACTGCGGTGTTGCAGCCCTTGGAAAGGACGCGCCATTCCCTGCGGACTACGCCTTGCATTGGGCCCATTGTGGGGCTCTGAAACGGCACTTATTTGCGGGACAGGACACTAGTGCATGCTTGGCTAATACGCTATGTGACAGGAATATTAAAAGAAAATGGGTAAACAAATTAGAAAGAAACCAAAAAACAAGCATCGCTTATCCGTTGACGCTGCAAAACTAAATATGGGTAACACCTATTCTTCACCACCTCAATACTATTATGATTTTGAGTTTACCTGTGTTGACTGCGGCATTGAACAGACCTGGACAGCGAAACAACAATAATGGTGGTATGAAGTGGCAGGGGGCTATTTTTTTGCAGTGGCCATTCGTTGCAGAACATGCAGGCAAAAGGAACGAGATCGGAAAATTGAAGCCAGGAAGTCACATCTCGAAGGTTTACAAGATAAAGTTGCTCATAAGCAATCGCTCAAAGACGGGACGGCGTAAAGCGCCGCCCCGACTGTCGTTCACCAAGGGAGACGTGACAGAGTTGGGGATAGGCCACTTTGAAATGAACAAAGGTTTTGCGGGAATGTTAAAACTGCTCGCGGCACCGGGCGGGCGACTTTCCGGCTTGATATCCGCTTGCGTAAAACTTCCCGAGCAGGTGACGACGCTGTCCATCCTGTATGGTCATCTGTGTCTCGACTTTCCACTGCCTGGGGTGTGGGTGGGATACCTCATGATCGAGGTGCCGCTTGATTAATGCGCTAACTACAATGAGGAATGAGGATGAAAAAATTACTGATGATTTTGCTGGCAGTCATAATAACCTTTGTTTGGGCCGATGAAGGCGTTGATATTACCAACCCGGTTCAGGTAGCAGAATTACATCAAGTACAAGAAAAATTAGATATGGTTTCTAATGCAATCATGGGGTGTATGGATTCCGGGGAAGAACATGCTGCTTGTCTATGCCAGCATAAAGAGTTGATTATTCAATTCAACAATAGTGTCAAAACATTATTTCTAAATCATCCTGATTTGGGGGAACTCGATCTGGTCAGATTCAAATCGCCCGATGGAATCTATGTAGGACAAAGCCTTGAAGGCATTCGGAAACAAGCAAATGATGAGCCTGCATGTGATTAACTGACGTGTTGACTGGGGCGATGGCGAGCCTGCACCCGCTGCATCTTCAGCTGTATGTATCATGCTGATGCACAAGGATAGTAATAGTGAAACAATCGATCGTCCATATTGCTCTGGTGATTCAGGACTATGATGAAGCCATAGATTTCTATGTGAATAAGTTGAAGTTTGACTTGATAGAGGATACCCATCAACCTGAACAAGACAAACGTTGGGTGGTCGTTGCTCCTCCAGGTTCAAAAGGGGTAACCTTGCTATTGGCCCGTGCATCGAAGCCGGAGCAACATGCCTTCATCGGGAATCAAACCGGCGGTCGGGTTTTTCTGTTCCTGAACACAGATGATTTTTGGCGTGACTACAAACGAATGGTGTCAGAAGGCATCAAGTTTGTTAGACCTCCGCAAGAACAAGACTATGGCATGGTTGCGGTATTTAAAGACCTGTACGGCAACCTTTGGGATTTACTTCAATTGAACGAAGATCATCCTGTGTCAGGCAGAGCGGTATAACACCAGCTACGGTGTTTAGCGTAATAAATGTTGGCTATGCGGTGGCGCAATGGATACGAGTGTTTCATGCCACTAGAAATTAGAGGAACGAGAGCCCGTGATAGAAATTCGTCAAGCAACGATTGAAGACTCTGCCCTGATTCTCAGGTTTGTCACAGAACTTGCCATTTATGAAAAAGCAGAAAAGGAAGTAATAGCTACACAGTCTGATATCGAAAATTCTATATTTGGCAGCGACTCGAGCACCAAAGCTGTTATCTGTAGCATCAATAATCAACCTGTTGGCTTTGCAGTCTACTTTTTTAATTATTCAACCTGGCTCGGCAAACGTGGTCTCTATCTTGAAGATTTGTACGTTTCCCCGGAATACCGGGGCGTAGGTGTTGGTAAGGCCCTGCTAAAACATCTAGCGGAAATTGCGCTTTCCAAGAACTGTGGTCGATTCGAGTGGAGTGTACTCGACTGGAATGAACCAGCGATACAGTTCTATCAATCAATTGGTGCAATATCACAAGATGACTGGGTAGGGTACCGGCTGACGGGTAAAGCCCTTGAAGAGTTTGCCAATAGCTAAACACATATGGGCAAATGCAGTCAGCACGTACGCTTCACTCACAAGCTCGCTACGGGTAAAGCATTAGACGGCGAACCCAAACTACAGAGGTAGAAGTAATGTTGGACATCAAATCTGTAAATCTTGTCGGAATTCGAGTCAGGGGAAAATCACCCTTGCGGCTTGCGTAATCGTCGGTGGAACCTTTGGCGCCGGTTATGCCGGCCGTTTTGCGACATGAAAGAATTTGACCCAATAAAAAATGTCGAAGATAGCCAACTAATTCTCGATCACGGAGAGTGGCCTAATTTTCATGACGCTGAAGTGCATGATTTGAAACTATGGCGCGGCGATGTGCGGCCCGATGACGAGGTATGGATTGGGCCAGTCATAGAAGCATCATTTGAACTTTGTGCATTGAGAGTTCCATACATTGTCGTTTTGAAATTTCATGATTGTGATTCAATACGCCTGGAAGGATTCAATCACCAGAACGCCATATATGATTTAACGTTTAAATTTGAGGCGCGAGGCACTCTAAACAATGGGGAGCCAATGACTCCCTATATTTCTGTTGGTTTTAAAGTAGCGTTTGGCGCCGCACTATCTTTCAAATGTTTTAAAGTGCAGGCAATTGAGCAGCGATAAGGTCAAACTCGCAACTAGCACATCAATGGCGACGGCTTTTGTGCTTCTTCATCGTTACAAAACCGTGCGTTATTCGAGGATTGTATTTTGTGGAGAAGCATATGGTGAATAACCAAAATCAAGAATATGCGGGGTTTTGGATACGAGTTGGGGCGTCATTAATCGATACCATTTTAATCTTCATTATCGTCCTGCCCATTCTTGCCGCTTTATATGGAAAAGCGTATTGGCTGAGCGAATCCTTTGTGCAGGGTTTTTGGGACCTGTTGTTCAGTTACCTTCTGCCTGCCATTGCCGTCATTATCTTTTGGGTGTATAAATCGGCAACTCCTGGAAAAATGGTGATGAATCTAACAATCGTTGACGCAAAAACTGGCGGAAAACCTTCTATCAGCCAATTTGTTATTCGTTATCTTGGTTATTACGTAGCAATACTTCCATTATTTCTAGGCATAATTTGGGTCGGCATTGATAGGCGCAAACAAGGGTGGCATGACAAGCTTGCAGGTACGGTCGTAATTAGAAACACAGGTACGGTGCCGGTTGAGTTCGAACGCCGGCAATAAACAATCGTTCAGATGCGTACCACCAGCAAGCCTGCTCCACCCGGCCTGCCTGCGCGCGACTGCGTAGCTAAAACGATAGGTTTGCTAGAATCCCCGCAGGGGAAATTTAGACCAAGCACGTAAGGGCAGTGTACTTTAGGAGAAGGTATATGAGTAAAATAGTAGAAGAAGTATTATCAGCAAATGCTGACTATATAGCGGACTTTGGCGATCGAGGCGATGTGCCGATGCCTCCTGGTAGGCAGTTTGCCATCCTGACCTGCATGGATGCCCGATTGGATCCAGCAAAATATGCGGGCCTTCGCGAGGGTGACGCTCATGTCATTCGTAATGCGGGTGGCAGAGCAAGTGACGACGCCATTCGCTCACTGGTAATTTCCTATAAATTACTTGGCACGAAAGAATGGTTCGTCATACATCACACCGATTGTGGAATGGAAACATTCAACAATGAAATTATGGGCGATCTATTGTCAGGTAGCTTAAAAACCGCAAGCGTTGATCAGTCGGGGTGGCACGACAGTAATGCAGGGGGCGGAACAACAGATGGTAAATTTATTGAGTGGCTTACCATTAGTGACCAGGACAAGAGTGTTTTATCTGATGTCCAACGAATTCGAAATAATTCAATGGTTCCCAGTGATATACCCATTTATGGTTATATCTATGACTGTAAGACTGGAAGGCTTGTAGAGGTTCCTGAAGCAACACAAGCAGGTAAGGCAAGCTGAAAACCCAACAAAGCAGATCAACTGGGCTAGAACTTAGCTCCATAGCAAACAGGGAATATGTTTAACAAAAATTGCTCAGTCTGCAATACAGAATTTACCTGCGGTGCACAACAAGAGGATCAAACTTGTTGGTGTGCTGCGGTTCCTGCAATCATGCCAACAGAGTTCACACAAGATTGCCGTTGTCAATCGTGTCTTACTCAAGCCATCGTTAAACGCATTGATGAATCGATAAAGTTAAAAGATCATAAACAAATGCTTGAAATTGCGAGTCAGTATCGAAAACCAAGTGGGTTAATCGAACACATCGATTACACGATAGAAGATGGAAATTACGTTTTTAGTATGTGGTATCACTTAAAACGTGGCACTTGTTGTGGCAATGATTGCAGAAACTGCCCGTACTAAGTGTAGATTCAAAATGAAAAAAAGGACACTGATTTCCTGGAGCACCGGCAAGGACAGTGCGTGGGCCTTCTACCAGTTGAAAAGCCAGCCTGAGTATGATCTTGTCGGACTGTTTTGTACCATCAATAAAGAATTTTCACGAACTGCAATGCATGCGGTGCGGGTTGAATTATTGCAGATGCAAGCGAGCAGCATCGGTCTTCCTCTGGATATTGTAGAAATTCCTTACCCGTGTAGTAATGCGGAATATGAACGCATCATGGAGGATTTTGTTGCTGTTGCGAAAAACAGAAATATCGAATGTTTTGCTTTTGGCGATCTATTTCTGCAAGACATTCGGGATTACAGAATTGAAAAATTCAAAGACACCGGCATTACGCCAATCTTTCCGCTGTGGCATCAGGCAACCGATAAATTGGCATTGGAAATGATAAACGGCGGCCTGAAAGCGGTAATTACCTGCATCGATCCGAAGCAATTGAGTGATCACTTTGTAGGTCGGCACTACGATCAGGCGTTTTTAAACGCATTGCCTGAAAACGTTGATCCCTGTGGCGAAAATGGCGAGTTTCACAGTTTTGTATATGACGCACCCATATTCAATAAAAAAATCAATATTTCTGTAGAGGAAAAGGTCGAACGTGATGGTTTTGTTTTTGTGGATGTCAAAGCAATCAATACCTGACAAAGCGCTGCACTGGTGAAATCAAGCAACAGTTCCGGCAACTCAGGCAATATGCGGCTTGGTCGCAGGCAACTGTTTCGCTGGATGGGCTGGTTTACCATGGCCAATACCGTGGTTCTCGGGCTGGTTGGCTTGCGTTATTTCAGTGGCTACGTGGCGGGTGATTCGGCTCTGGCCTGGGTTTACCTGATCACGGTTTACTTTGCCCACCATGTCATGGTAGCGGTGGTTCCACTTTTCTTCCTGCTCACGCCGTTGGTTCTGCTGCGGCCGAATAGAAAATGGCTGACCGTGGCAGCGGTGCTGGTTTTTGCCCTCTTGATCGCGGTAACCATGCTGGACAGCTTGCTGTGGTCACAAAGCCGATTTCATCTCAATGGCCTGACGATAAAGATTCTCGGGTGGCAGAGCTGGTTCTTTATCGTGGTGATATTTCTGATCAGCCTGTTATTTGAGTTCCTTCTGGCCGCCCGCTGTTGGTTATGGGTGGAATTGAGGCCAATCAGGAAAGGCGGACTGCTGGCTTGCCTGGCCGTGTTCAGTATCGTTGTTTCCCAGGGTATACACGCTTGGGCGGATGCCAGCTATTACGTGCCGGTGACCAGCGTGGGCCAGCAATTGCCGGTTTACAAAGGTTTCACTGCCAAGCGACAACTGAGCCGGTGGGGGTGGGTTGACCCACAAAAAAGCCGCGAACGTGAAGTGGCGCGCCGCTTATCACAAAATCTCAATTCAGCTGCTGACCGGGTGTTGAATTACCCACTGAATCCCCTTCAGTGCCGCAGGGACAGCGGCATGAATATCCTGCTTATCATGGCGGATGCCATGCGCAGCGACCGGTTCAATGAACACGATTCCCCGCGCCTGCATGCATATGCGGCGAAACGTGGGCAAGTATTCGCCCAGCATTTCAGTGGGGGCAATTCATCCCGCATGGGTGTGTTCAGTTTGTTTTACGGTTTACCACCCGGTTACTGGAGCAGTTTTGAGTCCCTGCAACGATCTTCCGTTCTAATCGACCAATTGCAACGCCAGAACTACCGGTTGGGATTGTTTACCTCTTCGACCATGTACCGGCCGGCGGCCCTGGACCGCACCGCTTTTGCCAACGTTCCCGATCTCCGGCTGCAAACGGAACCGGTGGGCGATCCTGCCTGGAAGAGGGACCAGGCCGTTACGGCTGAGTGGTTCGACTGGCTGGACGATTGGTTGTATGGGAATAAATCGGGGCACAATCCGGAGCGGGCGTTTTTTGGTTTCCTGTTTTACGATTCCACCAATGCCATTATTTTCCCCGCGGATTATCCTGTTCAAGTCACGGCCGAAGGGGCAGGGGCGCTGGCACAGAAATTTGCTGACTATCGTACTTCGGTGCATTTTGTCGACAGCCTGATCGGGTCGGTACTGGATGACCTGGCGCGGCGTGGTCTGCAAGACGATACAGTGGTCATCATAACTTCCGACCACGGAGAGGAGTTTGATGACAGTGGCGCAGGGCTCACGGATCATGGCTCGGGCTATACACGCTACCAGTTGCAGGTGCCGATGATCATTTCAATCCCGGGCCGGGCGCCGTCCGTTTACAGGCATCGAAGCTCCCATTATGACCTGGTTCCTACCCTGATGCAGGATGTGCTGGGCTGCAGTAATCCTCCGTCGGATTATTCCAGCGGAAGAAATTTGTTCAGCGCTGTGGATTGGGACTGGTTGCTGGCCGGAAGTTACTATAATTATGCTGTGCTCGAACCTGATCAGATCACCGTGACCTATCCCCATGGCAGTTTCGAAGTCAGGGACTGGAACTACAAAATCGCCCCAGATCCGCAGGTTCGGGGGGCAGTGCTGGAGGCGGTTATCAAAGAAAATTCGAGGTTTTACCGTTAATGATTCGGGGATTCCTGATCTTTTGTGTTGTCCTGGCCTGGAGTCCGGCGGTTTTGGCCGGAACCAGGATCACAACTGAATTTCTGGATCTCGAGTTTGGTCCAGACGGGACACTCGAATCCGCGACCTCCTGTTTTCCTTCCCGCGGCAGCCAGGCAGCCAGTTGTGCCACTTTCGGCACCCGGGCTGTGATTGGCCATGATGTGGGGATTGAAAATTGGACGCAAACATCAGGCCACAGTGATACGCATATTGAATTGCGTTTTGAACATGATTCCGGGGCTACACTGAGTTGGAAAATCCCACTCGATGGATACTTGCTTGAACTCGAGGCGGAAGCTGCAGGTCCGCTCCGAATTCGTTCCGGGGCCTCGTTCAGGCCGCGCGAGGCAGCGGGTTTCGGTGCCTGGCTGGAACAGACCAGGTACCTGGGTGTTGCCGATGGCAGGGCTAACCAGCTCGGCCTGGATGATGAAGAATCCACCAGCCTCCAAGCGGCGCAGTGGATTGGCTACCGCAATCGCTACTGGGTGCTGGTGGTCGGTAACGGGCAGCTGCTGGAAGCGCAGGTCAAGAGCGGCGAAGGCACGATGGATGCGGAATTGCGCATTGCAGCGAGTGAAGGGACTGCAGATTCGATTTCAACTGATACGTGGTCCGTGTATCTGGGCCCGGTGGAGCCCGGGACACTCCGGTCCGCGGATCCGGAACTGAGCGGTATTCTTTATGCCGGCCTGTGGTTTTGGTTGAGGTGGATCTGTTTCGCGCTTTTTTACCTCTTATCCTGGATCACTGCGGTGATACCCTCCTGGGGCCTGGCCGTGATGGCCCTGTCGCTCACGGTGAACATCCTGATGCGGCCACTGAGCCGCATTGCAGACCGTTTTCAGCAGCAGGTCCATGAGATCGAGGCGCGGCTGGCGCCTGAACTGCAGCGCATCAAGAAGGAATTCAAGGGAGAACAACAAGCGGAAAAAATTCTGGCCCTGTACAAGACCGAGCGGGTTCACCCACTCTACAGCCTCAAGAGTTTGCTCGGGGTAGCGGTAGTTATCCCGGTCTTTATCGGTGCATTCGACATGCTGGCCGAAAACATCCACCTGCTGAATGCTTCATTCTTGTGGATTGCGGATCTCTCGCGGCCTGACGCCCTGATGAGGATGCCGATCAGCCTGCCGTTTTTCGGCCCGGATTTGAACCTGCTGCCGTTCCTCATGACCGGCCTGTCGACTGTGGCTTCCGTGCTGCACAA
>SMVA01439906.1_pt1 | contig 11163 bp, 7 predicted proteins | sample 2456451 | NCBI WGS metagenome assembly SMVA01 (sample SAMN11095933, study PRJNA526329) | marine sediment metagenome | biome: Marine sediment; feature: Surficial sediment; material: Deep marine sediment; isolation source: Hadal surficial sediment | place: Pacific Ocean | collected 2014-05 | depth 0-1...
ACTTGACGGCATCGGAACGCGCCTCCTGCAATGCCCGGAGATAGTCCGGCGTTACATCGCCGGTCACGTATTCGCCCGAAAAACACGACGTATCGAATTGCGTGACTTCCGAATCATGGTGACGCACGGCGCGAATGAGACCGTGCAGATCCTGGTAAATCAGCCGGTCTGCGCCGATCAGTTCCTCGATTTTTTCGATCGAGCGACCATTGGCGATCAGTTCCGATACTGCCGGCATATCGATGCCGTAGACGTTCGGATAACGCACCGGCGGCGCGGCGGATGCAAAATAGACTTTGCGAGCGCCGGCGTCGCGGGCCATCCTGATGATCTGGCGTGAAGTCGTGCCACGAATGATCGAGTCATCAACCAACAGCACGTTCTTGCCCCTGAACTCCAGGTCGATCGCGTTCAGTTTGTGGCGCACAGACTTTGCGCGTTCCGCCTGGCCAGGCATGATGAAGGTGCGGCCGATGTAGCGGTTCTTGATAAACCCCTCGCGGTATTTGGTGCCGAGATGATAGGCGACCGGCACCGCCGCCGTGCGACTCGTATCAGGAATTGGAATGACAACATCGATGTCGTGGTCCGGCCATTCGCGCACAATCTTGCCGGCCAGCTGCTCACCCATTCGCAGCCGCGCTTTGTAAACGGACAGGTTGTCGATGATCGAATCCGGTCTTGCGAAATACACGAATTCGAAAATGCAGGGCGAGTAACTGGTTTCGCCGGAATACTCGCGGCTGTGCAGCACGCCCTCGTTCTCGATGAACACCGCCTCGCCCGGACGAATGTCGCGCAGCTTTTCGAACTGCAGCAAATCGAGCGCCACACTCTCGGATGCAACCATGTATTCGGCGCCGCTATCCGTTTCGCGACGACCGATAACAATCGGCCTGATGCCGTTCGGATCGCGGAAGGCGACAATGCCATGTCCGATGATCATTGCCACCACGGCGTAACCACCGGAACAACGTTCGTGAACAGCTGCAACGGCGTCAAAAATCTGGTCGGCCGTCGGCCTGCCGTTGGTCCTGATCTGTAATTCGTGCGCAAACACGTTCAGCAACACTTCCGAATCAGAACCCGTATTCAGGTGCCGGCGATCCTGCCGTGTCAGGAGATCGGCAAGGCTTCGATAGTTTGTCAGGTTGCCATTGTGCGCGAGACAAATGCCGTACGGGGAATTGACGTAAAAGGGTTGCGCTTCAGACGACTGGGCGCCCCCTGCGGTCGGGTAACGAATGTGCCCAATGCCGACATTGCCGGTCAGGCGCAGCATGTGGCGCGTATGGAATACGTCGCGAACCAGGCCGTTGCTCTTGCGGATACTAAGGCCGTTTTCACCCCAGGTCACGATGCCCGCCGCATCCTGCCCGCGGTGCTGCAGGACGGTCAGCGCGTCGTAGATCGCCTGGTTAACAGGTTTTTTTCCAACTATTCCGACAATGCCGCACATTTTCTTATTCTTGAGTGATCGTCTAAGTCTTCGTTATCACAGAACCTGGCCAAAGTCCGGGTCGCCAAGTTGAAGTTCATCCATCATTTTTTCCGGCTGCAACATCTCCATTCCTTTCGGCGCCATTACATCGATCCAGTCCGCCACGGTTTCCGCGTACGGAATGAGTTTGGAATCAAGCCACCAGCCTTCTGCATCGAACGCCGCATAACGGCCTAGAAGCACAAACAGGCCGATCAATACCACTGCACGGACGAGCCCGAAAAAGCCGCCGAGATACCGATCAGTTCCGGTCAGCCCGGCCATCCTGACGATTTTCGAAATGCCCCAGCCGGCCAACCCGCCAATCGCGAGGATGATAATAAAAACCAGGAAACGGCCGGCCCACAACTCGAGTTCGGTTGAGCCCATCGAACCGCCCAGCCAGCCGCCCGCATACGGACCAAGATGCAGTGCCGCCCATATTGCGACCAGCAGCGCTGAGATGGCGATCGCTTCCCTGACAATTCCACGAATGACACCGATGACGATGGACGCGAGTACCGCAACAATAATCACCACGTCGACGATAGTCATCAGAAATATTTGGGGTCGCGTAACGTCAGGTAAAGCGCGCAAACAAGCTTCGTCGACAATTCTAACAGAACGATTGCTTTTCGCATCTCGGCAAGATTCCTAAGGGTGCGGTACGACCTGCCCGGAGTGTCCGGACTTGCTGAGCTTGGCCGCCACGGATTCTGCGCCGTCACGATCCTTTTGCGGTCCGATTCGAACCCGGTGCAATGCACTCGAACCCGTATCCAGCTGGCTCAGGAAGGCAGCGAAACCTTGCTTGCGCAAATCTGCAGCCAGTCGTTCCGCGTTTTCCTGGTTCTGGAAGCTCCCGAGCTGAACCGCCCACATGCCGGTCGATGATTCTATCGCGACCGGGCGTTCTGTTGCCGCACTGGCCGGTGGCGTTACGGCTTCTTTTGCAGCCGCCACAGGCTTTCCTGCTGCGGCTTCGGGTTTTGACTTCGCCGTTGCCAATGCAGGCTCACTGGTGGGCACGGGCTCCGCACGGTCGCGATTCAGCACCACGGTTTGCGTCATTCTCTGCTGGTCATTCTGACCCGGTAAAGTGACGACCTCGCTGACGATTTCGACATCGTTTGCCGTCCCGTCCAGGAACACGGGCACGATCAACACGGCCACGACAACGAGTACGATCGCTCCAATAACGCGCTCTTTCAGTGCTCTGTCCATTAATTCTTGCAAAAACTGACGCCCTCAGCGGCGCTGAGTATAGCGTATTGGATGCTGCCCCTGCCCCATTTCTGCGCCGACCAATCTAGTGGTTTTGCTGCAGCCATTGCAGTGCCGGCCCGACAGCGTAAAACGACCCGGTGACCAGTGTTAGCTCATCAGAAGCGGCACGCCGCTCCGTAAAATCCAGCGCCTCGGGCATGCTGGCTGCGATGCGGCATGGCTTCAGGCTGAAGTTCGCAATTTTTTGTGCCAATACCGCTGCAGGCTCGGCTCGGGCGCCCTCCACCGGCACCGCAATCCAGGAATCGACCAGCTCTGACAGCGGTTCGACGATGCCCGGAACATCCTTAGCGGCGAGCATGCCGACGACAGCCGATATTGGTCCTGCGTGCGACAGTTCCTGCAGCGATGCGGCGAGTACGGCTGCCGCTGCCGGGTTATGAGCCACATCGAGCACCCAGGTGCGGCGCGAGTTAATGACCTGAAATCGGCCAGGCAGGCTTAGCCTGCCAAACGCGTTGTTGATCGCTACCGTTGTCAGGATCTGCTCGCAACCCATCGCTTCGATGACCGCAAGCACCGCGGCCGCATTCTGTACCTGTATGCGACCTGCCAATGCCGGTGGAGCAAGTCCTGCAACTTCAGTCCGTCGTCCGTGCCACGTCCACGCTGCTGCCGCATCGCTGTTGCTCTCAAATCCGAAATCCGCTCCTGGAAGCCGCAGGTCTGCGCCGATACTTGCCGCATGTTCGGTGATCGCTGCAGGCCAATTTACGGCACCGAAAATGACCGGCTTTGATGCGCGCATGACCCCGGCTTTTTCTGTCGCGATCGACTCGATGTCGTCGCCGAGCCAGTCGGTATGGTCGAGCGCGATGTTCGTGATGAGGCAGGCATCGGGTTCAACAGCATTGACCGCGTCCAGGCGGCCACCCATGCCGACCTCGAGAATCTGGGTGTCAGCAGCGGATTCCGCGAACGCGACCAGCGCCGCCACCGTTCCGAACTCGAAATAAGTCAGGGGTACATCCTGGCGCGCCGACTGCACGCGCTCGAAGGCCGTAATAATCTCGGCATCAGTGGCCGCAAGACCATCGATACGAATGCGTTCGTTGTATCGAAGCAAGTGTGGCGAGGTGTAGCATGCGGTCCGGTAGCCGGCATCCACGAACAGCGCTTCCAGCATCGCGACACTCGAACCTTTTCCATTGGTTCCTGCAACAATGATTACGCGTTCGGCGCGCGGCAGGTCCAGACGCCCAAGCACTGTAACTACGCGATCGAGCCCGAGATCGATTTCCCGCGGCGACAGCGTTTCGAGCCACGGCAGCCAGTCGTCAAGACAAGTGAATGAACCGATCTGGCCCATGAATTGATTTTCAACCAGTCTGGGTCGCTGGGTTTGGACGATTTTCGAATTTTGCGAGCAAGTCGGCCACTTCTTCACGCAGCTTACGCCGGTCAACGATCATGTCGATCGCCCCGTGATCCAGCAAGAACTCACTGCGTTGAAACCCTTCCGGCAGTTTCTGGCCAACCGTTTGTTCGATAACCCGCGGTCCGGCAAATCCGATCAGCGCCCTGGGTTCGGCAATATTCACATCACCCAGCATGGCCAGGCTGGCCGATACACCGCCGGTTGTCGGATCCGTCAGCACCGATATGTATGGAATTTTCAGCTCGCCCAAAACCGCCAGCGCCGCCGAAGTCTTCGCCATCTGCAACAGTGAAAACAAGGCTTCCTGCATTCTGGCACCACCGCTTGCCGAAAACAGGATCAGCGGCACCCTGTTTTCGGCGCAATATTTGACGGCGCGGCAAAAACGCTCACCGACGACCGAACCCATCGAGCCGCCCATGAATCCAAACTCGAACGCACAAGCAACAATCGGCCGACCGTATAATCGTCCTTTGACAGCGACCATGGCATCCTTCTCGCCGGTTTTTTTCTGCGCCTGTGAAATCCGGTCGCGGTACTTCTTGCTATCACGAAAACGCAGCGGATCCTGTGGCTCGAGGTTCGCAGCGATTTCCTCCTGCGTGTCAGGGTCGAGGAAAAAGTTAAGGCGGGTTCTTGCGCCGATGCGGATGTGGTAGTCGCATTTGGGGCACACATTCAGGTTGCGTTCCAGCTCTGTCCGATACAGCTGCGCGTCGCACTCCGAACACTTGATCCATACACCTTCCGGCACAGAGCGCGTCCGTTGCTCGGTGCTGATGCGCGATGGCATCAATTTCTCAAACCAGCTCATAGGCTCGCATCATAAACGAAACCGGGGGCACTGAGGTCAGAGCCGGTTGGGAGCTTGAATTGCGGAGGGTATGCAACATCGATCAGAGTCAGTCCGTGCGCCGGTGCAGCGATTCCACCCTGGGTGCGGTCGTGGCCCTCGAGCACAGTCTTTGCCCAGGCTGGCTCCTTGTCGCCTCTGCCGATCGCAACCAGCAAGCCGGTGATGTTTCTCACCATGTGTTGCAGAAACGCGTTGGCAGTGACCGTGACCGCCAGCCAGTCATCGGTTCGGCGCACCTGCAAGCTGCTGATATTCCGATTTGGCGTCGATGCCTGGCAGCCGGCTGCCCTGAAAGCCGAAAAGTCGTGTTGACCGCGCAAATAATCTGCTGCCTGTTGCATCGCCTGCTCGTCAAGCGGCTCGTAAACCCACCAGGCACGATGACGATGCAACGCCGAGCGCACCCGCCGGTTCAGTATCAAATAGACATAGGTTCTGGACGTTGCAGAAAAACGCGCGTGAAACTCATCGTCCACCAGAGCCGCCCAGGTCGCGTTGATATCGCCAGGCAGATTGGTGTTGACGCCCAGCAGCCAGCCACTCCGGGTGCGTTCTGCACCGCTGTCGAAATGCACCACCTGGGCAGTTGCGTGGACACCGGTGTCGGTGCGCCCGGCACAGATTGTCTCTACGGCTTCATCCGCGACCCTGCTGATCGCTGTCTCGACGAGCGCTTGCACGCCAATACCGGTCTTTTGACGTTGCCAGCCGTTATAGGCAGTGCCGTCATATTCAATACCGAGCGCTATCCGCATATTCTAAATAGGCCATTATTGCTCGGCATTGTTCGCAAAGTCGAAAAAAACCAATGTCATTACGAGGAGCGCAGCGACGAAGCAAACTCTTCGAGATCATAGTTAATTCAAGAGGTTGGTTGACCGGCAACATCCTGTTGCCGGCCCTGCGGGCGCACTACGTGCGTCCAAAATCGCTCCCGGCGATTCTGTCGCTACGCTCGCAATGACAGATGCTAATCAGGACGGAATGGATTCCAGTATTTGTCGCGCCTGCTGACGCTGGCTTTCATCGCCCTCATCCAGCACTTCCTCAAGAATGCTGCGGGCGCCGCCTGGATCACCCATGTCGACATAGGCGCGTGCAAGATCCAGCTTGGTGCCGACCTCGGTCATCGTGCGGGCATTGTCCGCGTCGCCCTGCACGACCGGCATCTCGGCCGTCTCGTCTCCGCCCACCTGGTCGACTGCATCACTAATTTGACTGACATCGAGTGCGGCCGTCAGATCCTCAAGGTCGAGATCCAGGTCGGTACTGCCAGCGAGACTCGGCATTTCGCCGGTGTCGTCCAGCGGCGCGTTGCCGGTGAATGCGTCTTTCGGCAACGCAACTGTTCCTTGAACATCATCGAAATCGATGTCAGGCGTGAGCACAGTTGACTCATCATCGACCAGGGGCCCGAGAATGGTGTCCTCGTCGTCGTCCTGTTTGGCCAGCATTGTCTGATCATCGTCGGACGATGATGCACCGACGTTGCTTGCAGTATCGACAGCTGCGTCCTCACTCAGAACCTGGGTTTGCCCGGTCGAGTCCCGCAGACGAGCATCGATGTCAACATCCGTAGCTTCTTCGGAAAGCGCGCGTTTTTTGTCGGTGAGATCATCGACATCCGGCAATTCGCTGGTCGCGTCACGCTCCTCATTGATGGTCGGACTTTCCGCCGTATCATCAAAATCCGAGATTTGATCTTCCAGGTCATCTTCAGGACCGGCGATGCGGCTTGCTTCAAGGCCCGCGAGATCCAGGCCGAGGTCGTCGAGATCTATCTCTGTGGTCGCATCGCCCGGCCTGGCATCGTCCGCTTTGTCGAGATCGTCGAGTTTTGTAATTACCGTGGCGTCATCGGACCCGGGTTCCGATATCGACGGCATCGCTCCGGTGGCGTCGAGCGATGCAAGCTGTTGCTCGATCGTTGGCGTATCGGACTCGCCGACCGGCAGCTCCGCGGTTTCGTCTGACGCGGACTCGGCAACGGTCGGTGATTCCACCGAGATCCCCGGCATTTCACTGGTCATCGAGGCCTCGAAATCGACGTCTTCTTCGCTCATATCGAAGTCGATCTCTGCGGTGGCATCCGGAACCGCAACCTGGCCGCTCTCGACGCCAAGATCAAGATCAATGATGCCACTGGTAGCGTGTTCGGCTTCGCTGGTTTCGAAATTCATGTCGAGTTCGCCGGCTTCTTCCATGCCACCGTCGAATGCGAGATCGACTGCCTTGGTCGCGGCGCCGGCGCTGACACCCGAGAACATCTCGTGATCGGCTGCGATCTGCTGACCCATGATGACAATCTTGTCCCACTCCGGATTCGCGTCATCGCTGGCGACTGCATGCAATCTGCCTGCAGCGTCGACGAACGCGTCCCGGTTGCCCCAGACGAAATAGATTTCGCAAAGCTTGCCCAGCAAATCTTCGTTCTCGGGTTCAACTTCCAGCGCGCCGTTGATCAGATCAGCGGCCTGGTCATACAGGCCATACGCCATATGGAAGTCCGCTTCGGCCGCTGGATCTGACTGATCGAGATTGATCGCGGTGTCGCTTTGGAAGGTATCGTCGAGCGACGCGTCGTGCTCGATGTCGACGACAGAATCCTCGGTATGCGGAGCCTCGGCTTCCGCTTCCGGCCCTGCAAAAAGGGGCTCGGCCACGGACTCGTCCTCGACCACGGTCGCCTCCTGGGTGTCTGCGAGCCTATCTACTTCGGGTTCGGGCTCCTCGGGCGCTGCGAAGTCGGGCTCGTCCTCGACCACGGTCGCCTCGTACGGTTCCATCGTCGGTTCGGGGTCCGCTGCCATCGCTGATTGCTGTTCAACCACAATGATCGCGGAATCGTCTTCCTTGGCCAGTGCACGCAGTCGTTCCGTTGATGCCAGGGAATCGCCGTCAATGTCATCCTGCTGCAGTGATTCCCACACGCCGGTGGAGTCTTCATCATCGCCACGTCCGGCGCGGCGCGCGAACCAGACCAGCAGCGCAACCGCGACAATCAGAGCACCGCCGACAATGCCCCAGATACTGTTGATCATGCCCCAGGCGCTGTCGAGGTAACCCAGTATGCGGTCGATCAGGCTGACTGTGGGTGGTGTCTGGATATCGGGCGCCTGAACCACCGGCGCCACCGTATCTGCGACGGCGGGCGTACTGTCTTCGACAACATCATCATCGGCCAGTATGTCGTCATCGACATCAACCGCTTCGACATCATCATCGAGCAACGCGTCGTCCGCATCGTCAATGAAGGGATCGTCAACAACTGGAAGCGGTTGCGGTGGATCTTCGCCGCGGAGTTCCGCCAGTTCGGTACGCAGGGCGGCCAGCTCGTTGTCGCTTATCTCGAGCAGCGAGTCCTGATGATTCGCAAGCACCCCTTCGATTTCGTTGATTCTGGCTTCATCCGCATCGATAAGATCGGCAACTGCGTCGTCGACCACGGTCTGACCCGCATCGTCGTCGAACAGGTTTACATCATCATCGGGCGGCACCAGGGTCAGGGCCGGCTGAGGCTGGGTGTCAACATCCGAGACGCCACCACCCCAGGCGGCGTTCTGACGCCGCACTTCGTCCAGCGCATCGCCACGGCTGATGCGGAACACTTCGTCTGCACTCGGAATTCTCAGGGTCGCCCCTGCCGACATGACATTTATGTTGTTGGCAAATGCTTGCGGATTCGCTTCGAAAATCGCCAGCATCTTCTGATTCATCGTCAATCGGGAATCAGGCAGCACGCGTGACGTAATGCCCCACAAGGTGTCGCCGCGCTGGATAACGATATCGCCGGGAGCAGTCGCATCGAAAGCCGGCTCTTCGAGCTCCGGTAAGGCTTGATCTTCCGCTGCAGAAGGTGCCGGCTCCGCTTCGGCCTCAGCAGTTTGTGCAGGTGCTTGCTCGACCGGTTCCAATACCGGTGTTGGTGTTGGCGTTGGTGTTGGTGTTGGTGTTGGTGCCGGCGCCGCTGGCTGCGGCACTGGCCGCTGAATCTGGCCGCTATCGGTTTGCGCGGCGCGCGTCGGCGCGATTACCGCTTGCGTCGCTTGAGTTGCAGGTGGCGGTGCAAACGTTGGCGGATCGAGCAACAAGGTATATTCCCGCAATAAACGGCCGCGTGACCAGACTGCTTCAACCAGAAAAGTGATAAATGGTTCTGTAATCGGCTCAGATGATGTAATTCTGATGATGTTGCCTTCAACGCCGCCTGATCTGACGAGCCGAAATTGCATGCGCGACAAAATCAACGGACGATCAAGATCGTACCGTTCAAATGTTTCGAGAGAGGAAAGCTGAATGGTGAGGTTTTCAAGCTCTTCGAGCGTTGCTGCAAGCAAGTCTATCTCTGCCCGCAGAGGTTCGTTCAAGGCCGAACTCAGTCGTATATTTCCGAGCCCAAGGGCCCATGACTGGCTCGTAAGCAGCAAGACCGGCAGCAGCCACAAGCGATTGAGTCTTCGCGACATATTAATTTTTCTCCAGCCTCCCAACACCGGTTAGACAGGACCGCTCCGGGGCTTGAATCCTGATTCAAAGATACCCTGCTGCGGTGCGGGGCAACTATAGCTTATAAATGGTTTTTGGCCAATATTTCAGCTATTTGGACGCTATTTAGAGCGGCGCCCTTACGTATGTTATCGGACACAACCCACAGGTTAATACCGCTCGGGTGACTGATATCTTCGCGCACCCGGCCTACATATACCGGATCATTTCCGGTACTTTCCGTCGCCGCCGTCGGATACTGGCCAGTCTTTGTCCCATCCATAAGCTCGACACCGGCCGCGGCGCGCAGCAAATCACAAACATCATCGGCGGAAATCTTTGATTCGGTCTCGATATGTACCACTTCTGAGTGACCGTAAAATACCGGAATACGAACGCAGGTCGGATTGATGGCGATGCTGTCATCGCCGAAAATCTTTCTCGTTTCCCAGACCAGCTTCATTTCTTCCTTAGTGTAACGATTGTCCTGAAACTCGTCGATATGTGGCACGGCGTTGAACGCGATTTGCTTTGCATCACCGGCAATTTCGAGCGGCATGCCATTCAAAAGCGTCAATGTTTGCCCGGCAAGATCCTCCACCGCGCTTCTGCCAGCGCCGGATACCGATTGGTAGGTCGCAACATTAATGCGTTTGATGCCGACCGCATCGTAAATCGGCTTCAACGCGACCACCAATTGAATTGTGGAGCAGTTCGGATTTGCAATAATTCCGGATTTTTCGTGTTCCACGATTTTTTCCGGATTAACTTCCGGAACCACCAATGGAATTTCATCGTCATACCGAAATCGCGACGTATTATCGACAACGATACAACCGGCGGCCGACGCAAGCGGTGCGTAAACATCAGAAACGGCTGCGCCTGCGGAAAACAGTCCGATCTTACATTGCGAAAAATCGAATTCCGCAACATCGGATACCGTCAACGGCTTGTTGCCAAACATTACCGTCTTGCCGACAGATCGTTCACTGGCGAGCGCATGGACCTTGCCGAGCGGAAATTTGCGCTCTGCGAGTATCTCGAGCATGGCCTCACCGACTACGCCGGTTGCACCAACAACAGCAACATCGATCGCGCCTGACATTTTCGTTCAGCCTTTGGTCGAGCCGGGAATGATCGGCGTCGCTGATTCGACGTCGGCATTTTGCCCGCGATGGCGCAGGTAATGATCCATCAGTACCAGTGCAACCATCGCTTCGGCGATCGGCGTCGCACGCAGGCCGACACAGGGATCATGGCGCCCGTGGGTGACAATTTCTGACTTCTTGCCTTCCTTGTCTACCGTCGCACCAGGCTTCGAGATACTGGACGTGGGTTTTAACGCGATGCTGGCAAGGATGTCCTGGCCGGAAGAGATACCGCCCAGCGTGCCTCCGGCATCGTTCTTGTCGAACCCTTCCGGCGACATCTCATCGCGGTGTTCACTGCCTTTCTGAGTCACCGCCGCAAAACCGGCACCCAGTTCGACGCCCTTGACCGCGTTGATGCTCATCAGTCCGCGCGCCAGGTCGGCCTCGAGCTTGTCAAACACGGGTTCGCCGAGGCCAGGCGGCACATTGCTGGCAATCACGCTGATCTTTGCGCCGATAGAGTCGCCCTGCTCCCGCAGATCATCCATGAATCGCTCGAGCTCGCCGATCCGGTCCGGATCCGCAC
>SMVA01183236.1_pt1:0-10000 | contig 11162 bp, 5 predicted proteins | sample 2456451 | NCBI WGS metagenome assembly SMVA01 (sample SAMN11095933, study PRJNA526329) | marine sediment metagenome | biome: Marine sediment; feature: Surficial sediment; material: Deep marine sediment; isolation source: Hadal surficial sediment | place: Pacific Ocean | collected 2014-05...
ATCAAACGGAATAGTTTCCTCCCCAAAAATTTCACTCAATCTTCCCGCACCTGCTCTTCTTATCACATCCATTATAAACATTCTCTCTTGAGCATGAAGGTAACCGAGTGCAAAAGCTGCATCTCCATCATTACTTGCAAAAATATACGGAACGGCTAAACTATCTCTGTAAATTTCAACTTTTTCTTTTAATCCAGTTGCCTGGAGCGTACCTTCATAAACCGGCAGAGAGGTATTAAGCATTTGATAGAATATATATCCACCGATAATGAAAATGATCAAAATCGAAGAAAGGATTCCTATTGTTATTTTAAGCCAGGTACGCATAATAATATGTATTGAATGAATGCCGTAAATATAAATAATAAATTCAATGTTATGGAGTTGATGCCAAAATTGATTTGAACTCAACCATTTATTTGGTTTTGTATTATCTGTTTCAACCCATTTCCTCCCTCAAGTTTTAATTACTAAAGAAATATGCTTGTCAATCCTCAACTTTATTTTTTTTGCTTATATTTTAATTTATTAAGAAGTTTAATTTGATAATAAACTACCCTTGATGTAAATTTATACGACATGGCTAACAAATTACATATCGTTCGCTTGCTTATTGTTTTTTCACTCATATTTATATCCAAATTATCCTTTCCGCAATTCCCGGAACCAATATTTGAACATCTTACAATAGTTGACGGCTTGCCAGAGAACAGCGTAGAATGCATGCTTCAGGACCATCTTGGATATTTATGGTTTGGTACGCAGAATGGATTGGCGAGATATGATGGTTATGAAATGAAAGTATATCAACCAGACTCTGATGATTCTCTCAGCATAAGTGACAGGCAAATATATGCAATTTATGAGGACAAATCCGGAACACTATGGATTGGAACCCAAAGAGGGTTAAACAGTTTCGATCGGACTACGGAAACATTCACCAGCTATTTGCACAATCCTGATGATTCCATGAGCATAAATTCAAATAATGTGAGAAGTATTTACGAAGATAAAGCCGGGAATTTTTTGGTTGGCACAATTGAAGGACTAAACTTAGTTAACCGGCAAACAGGAAACTTTAGGCACATTTACTACCAGGGTTCAGTTTATTCACCAGCTGTATATGAATATATATTATCACTGATTGCTAATGGGAAAATAATTAGCTCAATTCTGCAGGTTGGAAATAATGCAGATTTAACAAAGACATTTACAATTGATAAAAAAACCATTGTTCTTACCGTTATTATGGATGAGGCAGGATATGATGACGGCTGGCTGGAGAGTGCGAACGGTGATGTGATAACAGGGCATAAAAATAGCAATATGGTAGGTGCCGGAGGACATGCAAACAGCCAAATTCAGATAGTAGTTGATACTTTGAAGAGAGGAGAATACCTGCTCCGTTATGTATCCGACGAGGGCTGGTCATACAATTCCTGGCGAAGGACACCTCCCGATTATCCTGATTTTTGGGGTATACAGGTAATTGAACTGGGGGAAGACCAAATAAACATTGGAGAAATATTGGATGATAAAAAATCCGCACATCAGAATTGTTATACAAGGGCTATTATAGAAGATCGGTTGACAGGTAATCTTTATGTGGGAAGTACAAATAAAATTTCGATTTTAGATGGAGAAAAGAAATTACTCTCAGAGAATTATAATAATGTGGCGTTAAAATATGATTTGGGAGAAATAAATTCATTTCATCAATCTATTGATGGATCTATCTGGATAGGACATACAAAAGGATTATCAAAGTTTAATCCGAAGCTCAATAGTATCAAGCACTATCAACAATCTCCTTACCAGGTTTTTCAAAATAAATTCAGTCATGTAACTGTAGATAATTACGGATTCATCTGGGGAGGTTCTGGCAATGGCTTAGTGAGTTTTAATCCGCGGAATGAGCAATTCAAAAGCTATAAGCATGATCCCCATAATCAAGCCAGTATTAGTGATAACAGAGTATGGACAGTTTATACGGATCGAACCGGGATTATTTGGGTGGGTACAGGCTGGCAAGGATTAAATAAATGGGATAGAAATAAGCACAAGTTTAAAAGATTTAATTACGATCCCAATAATCCTAATAACGAACGATTCAAAAGAGTTTCATCAATAATTGAAGATCCGGAAGGAATTATTTGGTTCAGTTCTGGGAATGGGTTGTATAGCTATAATCGTTTCTCAAGTGAATTTCAGAATTATAGGTATAATACAAGGGAGAATTCCAGCGAAGTGAAAAATATTTATAAAGATAAGCATGGTATAATTTGGTTTGGCACAACAACAAGAGGTTTAGGAAAGTTTGATATGGAAAGTGATTCATATCAATTCTACTCAAATGATCTAAACGATTCTACTACTATTAGTCATAACAATGTAACTTCTGTTGTTCCGGACAATGATGAAATTCTTTGGATAGGAACCCGGGGCGGTGGTTTAAACAGATTTGATAAAAAAACCGGTATATTCACCCGTTATAAAAACGATTTCAGAAATCCCCAAAGCCTGCGTCGCGATGAAGTTAAATGTATTTATATTGATAGAAAACAAGAATTGTGGGTCGGAACGAATCTGGGTGGTCTAAACCACTTTAACAAAACTGATGAATCTTTTGAGTCATTTAATATTGAGGGTGGAACTGCACAACCTACGGTTAGTTCCATCTATGAAGACCAGCAAGGAAATTTTTGGATCAGTACTTACCGGCACGGAATTTATTTGTTTGACAGGGATAAGAAAATTCCTATTAAAAACATTACTCAAAAAGATGGGTTGGCTAATAACCAAATAAAGTCAATTTTGGAAGATGATTCAGGCAATCTTTGGATCGCCACAGCAACCGGCTTATCAAAGTTTGATCCCAAAACTCACAGCATCAAAAACTATTTCACTTCTAATGGTTCTGAAATAAACAATTTCTTATCAAATAGTGCATGTAAAACCTCGACCGGTGAGATTATCTTTGGTACTTACGATGGATTTATAATGTTTCATCCGGATAGCATAAAAGATGACCCCGTACCACCGCAGGTAGTTATAAGCAATATTTCTCTGTTCAACAGACCGGAAGAGAAATTAACATTTGATGGATTTATATCTGAGTTGGATGAGTTAGAGCTTAAATACAATGAAAACGATCTCCGTTTTGATTACGTTGGTTTGCACTTTGGAGAACCGGCGAAGAACCAATACAAGTATATGCTGGAAAACTTTGATGATAATTGGGTTAATGCAGGTACGCAAAGAAATGCAACATATACAAATTTAGATGCCGGCGAATATATTTTTAGGGTTACAGCTTCTAACAGGGATGGTGTATGGAATGAAGAAGGTGCATCAATAATAATCATAATCCTTCCTCCCTGGTGGGCAACAACGTGGGCGTATATTATATATGTAATTATTCTTCTTAGTATTATCTACTTTACCTGGCAGATGCAATTAAAGAGAATAAGAATAAAACACGATTACGAGATGAGCAAATTCGAAGCTGAAAAGATGCACGAAGTTGATGAAATGAAGAGCAGATTTTTTGCAAACATCTCTCACGAATTTAGAACACCTCTCACATTAATTTTTGGTCCTGCTAAGGATATTAGTGAGAAGACAAAAGAGCAGGATACAAAACAAAGTGCGGGAATAATAAAAAGGAATGCCGGCAGGTTGTATGGATTGGTGAATCAACTATTGGATCTCTCAAAACTTGAAGCAGGTAAGATGACACTTGAGACGAGTGAGCAGAATATTATCCCACTATTAAAGGGCTTAGTATTTTCATTTACTTCTCTTGCAGAAAGAAAGAAAATCACACTTAAGTTTAATACGATAGAACAAAAACTGAATGTTTATATAGATAAGGATAAAGTAGAGAAAATTATAAATAATCTTTTACACAACGCATTCAAATTTACACCAGAAGGTGGTAACATCGATTTTACTGTTGAGAAGATGATAAATGAGGCAGAGATAAGAATATCAGACGATGGTATAGGTATTCCAAAAGAGAAAATAGCTAAAATCTTCGATCGTTTCTTCCAGGTAGATGGAAGCCACACAAGAGAGAGTGAAGGAACAGGAATAGGATTAGCATTAACCAAAGAACTTGTGGAGTTACATAAAGGAAAGATAAAAGTAGAAAGTAAAGAAGGAGAAGGCACAACATTTACAGTTTTACTGCCTCTCGGCAAAGATCATCTAAAACCAGAAGATATCGTGGAGGAGAAAGCTAAAGAAGAAACGGAAGTCACAATTGAGAAAACCGAACTTATTCCAGAGACAGAAGACAGAAAAGAAAAAACTGATATTGATGTATTATTAGATACAGACAAACCGCTATTACTTATAGTAGAAGATAATTCAGATGTAAGAAAATATATAATCAGTCATCTGAAAGGCGATTACAGAATACAGGAAGCGGTAGATGGAAAAGACGGGTTAGAGCAGGCACTAAAACATATACCGGATCTCATTATATGTGATATAATGATGCCGAAGATGGACGGTTTTGAATTATGCAAAAAATTAAAAACGGATGAAAAGACAAGTCACATTCCTATAATAATGTTAACTGCAAAAGCAACAAGCAAAGATAAGATTGAAGGTTACGAAACGGGCGCTGATGATTATATAATGAAACCGCTTGATGCGGCGGAATTAAAAGTAAGAATTAAAAACCTGATTGAGATGAGAAGAAAACTTCAGGAGAAATTCAGTTCTGATGAATTTGTAATGCCAAAAGAATTAAGTTTAATAGATGAGTTGTTTATGAAGAGATTGCTGAAAGTAATAGATGAACATTTAGCGGAGGAAGACTTCAGTATAGAAGAGCTTGGTAAAGAGGCAGCGATGAGCAGAAGACACCTATATAGAAAACTGATGGCATTAACTGGTAAATCACCAAGTCAATTATTAAGGTCATTTAGACTAACAAAAGCCAAGAGATTGATCAAGGAAAAAAGAGGAACAATTTCAGAAATTTCATTGTTGGTGGGATTTAACTCCCCAGCATATTTTAATAAATGCTTCAAAGAAGAGTTTGGATATCCACCCAGCGATATGCAATCATAATATCCACTTCATTTCCCCTATCAGATAAAGCTTATCTAAAAACAGTAAAAATCTAAAATAATAGTGATGAGTAACAGTTTTTTACATATTGGTGATATGTAGTGCCTCTTATTATTTCGTTTATTGGTGATGAAATTTTTCCCCGCTATGCGGGATCAGCCATTGGCTGAAATCAACTTTATGTAATAAAAAAGGCACTGAAGGTATAACGAACGAGAACTTTAAAATACAAATTGGCTATTATATTTTCTAAAATAATTAAAAATCTTTGCGATTCTGTACTTTATTACGTATTTTATAGTGTACATTTTAAGATACAAAAAAAAGGTTGCAATATGAGACAAATAAATTTTGAAAATGATATAAAACCTTTGTCTGAATTTCGGGCAAACGCTGCAAGTTTTGTGAAGCAGGTAAAGGAGACCAAACGACCATTAATATTAACCCAACACGGTAAAAGTTCTGCTGTTCTAATAGATGTAGCTGAATACCAGTCTATAATTGAAAAACTAGAATTGCTTCAAGAAGTTCAATTAGCTGAAAGTCAGATAGCTGAAGGTAAGTTTTTAACTAATAAGCAAGTACAAAGACGTTTGGCTGATAGATATAAAAGATGAAAGTAATCTGGACAGAATTAGCGGTTGTGAAGCTTGAAGAATTTGCTGATTATATTGCTCTTGATAAACCCGGTGCAGCATTGGTGTGGGCAGCGTCTATTCAGAAATCAGTGAATAAACTTATGAAATTTCCAAAAGCGGGTCGTGAAGTCCCTGAAATTAGAAGAGCCGATATCAGGGAACTAATAAAGGGCAAATATCGAATTATTTATCGACTCGAAACAAATCGCATTTCAATTTTAACCATTCGACACACAAAACAACTATTAAATGAAACAGCTATTTTTAAGAAGCGTAAGGCAACTTAATCACAAGACAAGCAGCGTTATAACGGTTTGACTCACAATTAATATATCCCAAAAAATGAGGTATATTTATGGACAAAAAACAAAGAGAGAATATTTGCAGAAATCAGAAAGAGATACCCCAATACAATTAAAAAAAACCCAAACGTATTACGCACGAAGGAATTTAAAATAAAAAACGGCGACTACCTACTCTCCCACCCAGTTGCCCAGGCAGTACCATCGGCGTTCAGGGGCTTAACTTCTCTGTTCGGAATGGGAAGAGGTGTAACACCCTGGCTATAGTCGCCAAAATCATAGATCAAAAAATCAATAAAAATAAATGAAAGAAGAAAGAGCAGAGCCCAAACATAAAGAGTTACAAATCTCTGAATATAAAAATATATTGGTTAAGTCTCACGACTTATTAGTACTGCTCGGCTAAATACATTACTGCACTTACACCTACAGCCTATCAACCTCGTCATCTCCGAGGAGTCTTTAGTCCCGATTTACATCGGGAGGGATACCTTATCTTGAAGTGTGCTTCGTGCTTAGATGCTTTCAGCGCTTATCACAACCGAACATAGCTACCCAGCGGTGCCGCTGGCGCGACAACTGGTGCACTAGAGGTTCGTTCACTCCGGTCCTCTCGTACTAGGAGCGACCCTTCTCAAGTATCCTGCGCCCGCATAGGATAGGGACCGAACTGTCTCACGACGTTCTGAACCCAGCTCACGTACCGCTTTAATGGGCGAACAGCCCAACCCTTGGGACCTTCTTCAGCCCCAGGATGCGATGAGCCGACATCGAGGTGCCAAACCTTGCCGTCGATATGAACTCTTGGGCAAGATCAGCCTGTTATCCCCGGAGTACCTTTTATCCTTTGAGCGACGGCACTTCCATTCGCAGCCGTCGGATCACTAAGTCCTGCTTTCGCACCTGCTCGACCTGTATGTCTCGCAGTCAAGCTCCCTTTTGCCTTTGCACTCAACGCATGATTACCAACCATGCTGAGGGAACCTTTGAGAGCCTCCGTTACCATTTGGGAGGCGACCGCCCCAGTCAAACTACCCGCCTAACACTGTTCCGGATCCTGATTCAAGGACCGCGGTTAGAATCCAAATAAAACAAGGGTGGTATTTCACCATTGGCTCCACCGAATCTAGCGACCCGGCTTCAAAGCCTCCCACCTATCCTACACATGCTTTACCCGAACCCAATATTAGGGTGCAGTAAAGGTTCACGGGGTCTTTCCGTCCATATGCGGGTAACCGGCGTCTTCACCGGTACCACAATTTCACCGAGCCCGTGGTTGAGACAGTGCCCAGATCGTTGCACCATTCGTGCAGGTCGGAACTTACCCGACAAGGAATTTCGCTACCTTAGGACCGTTATAGTTACGGCCGCCGTTTACTGGGGCTTCAATTCAGAGCTTCTCCCGATAAATCGGGATAACCCCTCCTTTTAACCTTCCAGCACCGGGCAGGTGTCAGTCCCTATACATCGTCTTAATTGACTTCGCAGAGACATGTGTTTTTGTTAAACAGTCGCCTGGGCCTTTTCACTGCGGCCCCTTTCAGCTCCTCCCGCAGGGGATTCACCTACCGGGGGCACTCCTTCTCCCGAAGTTACGGAGTTAATTTGCCGAGTTCCTTAACCACGGCTCACTCGAGCACCTTAGAATACTCATCTCGTCTACCTGTGTCGGTTTGCGGTACGGACCAATATATTTTTCCCGTACGAAGCTTTTCTTGGCAGTATGATTACGATCAGTTTATGGGCTAAGCCCTCCCGTTCGCATCTCGGCCTTAAGGAAAAGCGGATTTGCCTACTCTTCCAGCCTACATGCTTAGACCACCTAATCCAACAGGTGGCTGATCTTCACTCCTGCGTCCCTCCTTACGGTCAAACAAAATATACCGGGTACAGGAATATTAACCTGTTTCCCATCGCCTACGCCTCTCGGCCTCGGCTTAGGACCCGACTAACCCTGAGATGATTAGCATTGCTCAGGAAACCTTAGACTTTCGGTGAACAGATTTCTCATCTGTTTTATCGTTACTTATGCCAACATTTGCTTTTCTATACGCTCCAACAAACCTCGCGATTCGCCTTCAGTGCATATAGAATGTTCCTCTACCACTTCCTGATAAATCAGGAAATCCACAACTTCGGTAGGTAGTTTAAGTCCCGAGTATTGTCGACGCCGAGTCGCTTGACTAGTGAGCTATTACGCACTCTTTAAATGAATGGCTGCTTCTAAGCCAACATCCTAGTTGTCTAAGCAACTCAACATCCTTTCTCTGTTAACTACCATTTGGGGACCTTAGTTGGTGGTCTGGGTTGTTTCCCTTTTGGCGATGAAGCTTATCCCCCACCGCCTGACTCCCGAGAAACATGTATACGGAATTCGGAGTTTGTCTGGGTTTGGTACCGTTGTGACAGCCCTAGCCCAATCAGTGCTCTACCTCCGTTACACTTTTACTCGAGGCTAGCCCTAAAGCTATTTCGAGGAATACGAGCTATTTCCGGGTTTGATTGGCCTTTCACCCCTACCCTCACCTCATCCAAGCGGTTTTCAACCCACACTGGTTCGGACCTCCATGAGGTTTTACCCTCACTTCATCCTGGACAAGGGTAGCTCACCCGGTTTCGCGTCTACCGCATGTTACTTCAATCGCCCGGTTAGGACTTGCTTTCGCTATGGCTACTCTGCTTAGCAGATTAACCTTGCAACATACGAGTAACTCGTTGGCTCATTATCCAAAAGGCACGCTGTCATCCCGATAAATCGGGACTCCAACCGTTTGTAAGCACACGGTTTCAGGTACTATTTCACTCTCCTATTAGGAGTTCTTTTCACCTTTCCCTCACGGTACTGATTCACTATCGGTTACGGGAGAGTATTTAGCCTTACCAGATGGTTCTGGCAGATTCCCACAAAATTCCACTTACTTCGTGGTACTTGGGAACATATTCCAAAGAGTTATACTATTTTCGCTTACAGGACTATCACCTTCTATGGTTGAACTTTCCAAAACATTCAGCTAATAGTATAATTTTTGACTCTTCGGCCTATCAGTAATTCGGCCCGAATATGCCCCACAACACCTCTAACGCAACGGTTACTTCCTTTAACACGTTAGACAGTTTAGGCTGTTTCCTTTTCGCTCGCCACTACTCAGGAAATCACTCTTGTTTTCTCTTCCACCGGGTACTTAGATGTTTCAGTTCCCCGGGTTTGCTTCGCACAACCTATGAATTCAGTTGTGGATGATCCCGCATTACCAGGATCGGGTTGCCCCATTCGGAAATCCACGGATCTTAGGTTATTTCCACCTCTCCGTGGCATATCGCAGGTAGTCACGTCCTTCATCGCCTTCCCGTACCAAGGCATCCGCCGTGTGCCCTTAGTAACTTAACCAAAATTTTTATACACAGAATAGATTTGTATTCTTTAGTTTATTTTTTATTTAGGCTCAGTAAAACCTTTTTCCAAAAGAATATGGAAATTGGTTTTTACTCTTTCAATCTTTCAAAGAACATATTTTCGCAATAAGCGAGAATTGTGGAGCTAATCGGGCTCGAACCGATAACCTCCGCCTTGCAAGGGCGGTGCTCTCCCAATTGAGCTATAGCCCCTTAAATTTTTAAGGGGTACCAAAGTTAAATAAGAACTATTTACACAACGCCTTCAGTAGTTGTGGGCCTGAGTGGAGTTGAACCACTGACCTCACGCTTATCAGGCGTGCGCTCTAACCATCTGAGCTACAGGCCCAGTTTTTTTTGTACACAAAAAAAATCATCTTATACAAAAAAGCTTAAGATTAATTTCTTTAATGAACAATAAAAAATAAATAAAAGAGTGAGTGTTAGTCAATTAAAGGTTTCAAGATTACTCTAGAAAGGAGGTGATCCAGCCGCACCTTCCGGTACGGCTACCTTGTTACGACTTAGCCCCAGTTACCGGTTTTACCTTAAACAGCTCCCTCCCCGAAGGGTTAGGACACTGGC
>SMVA01023490.1_pt1 | contig 11161 bp, 13 predicted proteins | sample 2456451 | NCBI WGS metagenome assembly SMVA01 (sample SAMN11095933, study PRJNA526329) | marine sediment metagenome | biome: Marine sediment; feature: Surficial sediment; material: Deep marine sediment; isolation source: Hadal surficial sediment | place: Pacific Ocean | collected 2014-05 | depth...
CACGATTTCCGGAGATGATTATGGCGCGGAGCGGGCAGCCCGAGTTCGAGGTCTCGATCTGGCGCAGTCGCGGCCCAGGGGGCGGTCCGGGGGCCGGTCCGGGGGCCGGTCCGGGGGCCGGTCCGGGGGCCGGGGGCCGGGGGCCGGGGGGGCCGGTAGCTTCGTCCGCTACCGGGTGCCCCGGCGCGCCGACCAGACCGTGCTCGACGTGGTCACCTGGGTGCAGCGCCATTTGGAGCCGGCGCTGGCCTACCGCTTCGCCTGCCGGGTCGGCATGTGCGGTTCCTGCGCCATGACCGTGAACGGCCGGCCGCGCTGGACCTGCCGCAGTCACGTCGGCAAGGTGGCACCGGAGGGCCGGCTCGAAATCGCGCCGCTCCCGAACCTGCCGGTGATCCGCGATCTCGTGACCGACATGACCGGCTTCTTCGATAAGTGGCAGGCGGCCGGCGGCCGCTTCGCGCCGACCGCCACGCGCCGCGACCCGCCGGCCCGCATTGCCCCCGCGAGCCCGGCGCGCAAGGCCGCGGACGCCGGCATCGAATGCATCAACTGCGGCGTCTGTTACGGCGCCTGCGGCGTGGTCGGCGCGCGGCCTGGTTACCTGGGCCCGGCGGCGCTCAACCGCGCCTGGACCCTGGTCAACGACGCGCGGCACGGCGAAGTCCCCGGCGTGCTGCGCGCGATCTCTCGAGACGACGGCTGCCACGCCTGCCATAGCCAGGGCAGTTGCACGACGCACTGTCCGGTCGGCCTCGACCCCTCGGCGGCGATCGCGGGTCTAAAGCGACGCACGCTGCTCGACCTGCTGGGCGGGGCGGGGCGGCCGTGACCCTGTGGCTCTACGTCCTGCAACGCGGCAGCGCGCTCGTCCTGGCGCCGTTGGTGGTCGCGCACCTGGTGCTGATCGTGATCGCCAGCCGCGACGGGCTGAGCGCCGCCGAAATTCTGTCGCGCACCCAAGGCAGCATCGGGTGGGCGGCCTTCTACGGGACCTTCGTCATCGCCGCCGCGGTGCATGCGCCGATCGGCCTGCGCAACGTGATCCGCGAGGCGACGCCCTGGCGGGGCCGCGGGCTCGACCTCGCCATGGCGCTGCTGGGCCTCGCCATGCTGGCGCTCGGCGCGCGCGCGGTCATTGCGGTGGTGGCGTCATGAGCGCCACCTCCCGCGCCACCTCCCGCGCCTCCTCCCCCGCTTGGGCCGCGCGCCGCCACCCCGGCTACGGCGCCTTCCTGGTCCACCGGGTCTCCGGCGTGCTGCTGGCGGTGTTCCTGCCGGCGCACTTCCTGGTGCTCGGCCTGGCGCTGGAAGATGCGGCCGCGCTCGACGGCTTCCTGCGCTGGACCGAGGCGCCGCTGGTCAAGCTGGCCGAGTGGGGCCTGGTGGTGTTGCTGAGCGCGCATTTGGTGGCCGGCCTGCGCGTGCTGGCGCTGGAGTTGTTGCCCTGGCGCGGCGCGCGTCACGGTTGGATCGGCTGGGGCGCGGGCGCCGCGCTCGCCATCGGTGCCGCGTTCCTGTGGAGCGCGTTCGGAACATGATCGAGACCGTCAAAACCGACGTGTTGATCATCGGGGCCGGCGGCGCCGGGCTGTTCGCCGCGCTGCACGCGCTCCAGGCCGACCCGGAGCTCGAGGTCACGGTCGCGGTCAAGGGACTGCTGGGCAAGTGCGGCTGCACGCGCATGGTCCAGGGCGGCTACAACGTCGCGATGGCCGAGGGCGATTCGCTCGAGCGCCATTTCATGGACACCATCGTCGGCGGCAAATGGCTGCCGCGTCAGGATCTGGCCTGGCGCTTGGTCGAAGGCGCGGTCGAACGCATCCAGGAATTGGAGAACGAACTCGGGTGTTTCTTCGACCGCAACCCGGACGGCAGCCTGCATCAGAAGGCCTTCGCCGGGCAGAGCTTCGACCGCACGGTGCACAAGGGCGATCTGACCGGCATCGAAATCATGAACCGCCTGATGGAACAGGTCTGGTCGCGCGGCATCACGCGCCTGGAGGAGCACCGGGCGATCGCGCTGATCCCCGCGCGGGATGGTTCCGGTCTGGCCGGCGCGCTCATGATCGACATGCGCGACGGTGCATTCCGGATGGTCCGGGCCAAGGCGGTGCTGCTGGCGGCCGGCGGTGGGCCGACCATGTACCGCTACCACACGCCCTCGGGCGACAAGGCCTGCGACGGCATGGCCATGGCACTGGACGCGGGGCTCGCCCTTCGCGACATGGAGATGGTGCAGTTCCATCCGACCGGCTTGCTCGCCGGCACCGAGACGCGCATGACCGGCACGGTCCTGGAGGAGGGCTTGCGCGGCGCCGGCGGCTACCTGCTCGACGGCAACGGCGCGCGCTTCATGACCCGCTATCACCCTCACGGCGAGCGCGCGACCCGCGACATCGTCTCGCGTGCCATGTTCGAAGAGATGCGTGCCGGGCGCACCACGCCCCACGGCGGCCTCTACATCGAGATGAAGCACTTGGGCCCGGACATGGTGCGGACACGCTTCAAGGGCATGGTCACGCGCTGCGCCGACAGCGGTTTCGATTTGGCCGGCGGCCGGGTCGAGGTGGTGCCGACCGCGCACTACATGATGGGCGGCGCCGCCTTCGAGCCCGACTGCACGACCGCGGTGCCGGGGCTGTTCCTGGCCGGCGAGGATGCCGGTGGCGTCCACGGCGCCAACCGCCTGGGCGGCAACGGGGTCGCCAACTCGACCGTATTCGGCGGTATCGCCGGCGAAACCATGGCGGCTTACGTGGCGCGGGGCGGGACGGCGCTTAAGGACCCGGACGAAGCGGTTATCGCGGCGGCGCGGGCAGGGGCCCTGCATCCCTTCGACATCAAGTCAGGCGACCTCAACGGCCTGCGCGCGCGCCTCGAGAGCCTGATGTGGGACCGGGTCGGAATCTCGCGGGATGAAATTGGATTAACGCGCGCCATCAAGGAGTTGTCAGACTTATCCGAGGAACTGAATGAAACCGGCCTGCGGGACTCCGAGCGCGCCTTCAACTTGACCTGGCACGACTGGCTCAATCTGAGGAGTCAGATCCGCATCGGCGAGGTCATTGCGCACGCGGCGCTCGCCCGCGAGGACTCACGCGGCGCACATTTCCGTGAGGACTTTCCCGAAACGGACGACTTGGAGAAAAGCGCCTATACTGTGGTGCGCCAGGCTGCGGCCGGGGCTGGGGCCGGGGCCGGAGCGGGATTGGAGGTGTCGACCGCGCCGGTCGCTTTCACCATCGTCCGGCCGGGCGAGTCGCTGATCGCCGGCGAGGCCGGCGCGCCTCCCCCGGCGAGCTAATTGGGGCGGCCCCATAGGGGCGGCCCCATAGGGAAGGACCAGACGCGAGATGATCCCCAAGGCGCTGATCGAAGACACCGCCTATCAATTGATGGCCACCGCCGCGATCGAAATTCCGGCCGACTACCTGGCCGGCATCCAGATCATGGCGGCACGCGAGGAGGGCGACTTGAGCGCCTTCGTGCTTCAGGCCATGCTCGAGAACTATGACGCTGCGACCGAGGACCGGCGGCCGATGTGCGCCGACACCGGCCTGCCGCGCTACTTCGTCAAGGCCGGCAACGAGGCGGTCATCGAGGGTGGCTTCGTGGCGCTGGAGGAGGCGCTGCGCAAGGCGACCGCGCGCGCGACCCGGGAGGTGCCGCTCCGGCCCAACCGGGTCCATCCGCTGTCGCGCCGGGACTTCGATAACAACGTCGGCATCAACGCGCCCGAGATCGAATTCAGTTTCGAGCCCGAGGCCGACTGGCTCGACCTCACCACGGTCCACAAGGGCGGGCTGTTTGGGACCGATTACCGCATGCTGTTTCCGGGCGACGGCATCGACGGCATCAAGCGGTTCTTTCTCGATACCCTGATCGCCTTCGGCAAGCGCGGCCTGGCCTGCCAGCCGGCCATCGTCGGCATCGGCCTGGGCGGCTCCAAGGACGTCTGCATGACGCTGGGCAAGCAGGCCGCCTGCCTGCGCGTGGTCGGCGACGCCAACCCGGACCCGGAACTCGCCAAGCTCGAAGCCGAACTCAAGGAACTCGGCAATTCGATCGGCATGGGTGCGATGGGATTCGTCGGCTCGTCCATGGTGGTCGACTGCCACATCGAGGCCGGCGCCACCCACACCGGCGGCATGCCGATCTCGGTGCACTGCTTTTGCCTGTCGTCGCGCCGCGCGGTGGCGCGCATTCACGCCGACGGCAAAGTCGAAACCCGCACCGATCCGAACTGGTTCACCCCCTACCTGCGGAGGGACACGGTCACGTGGCCAAGCGACGCGGAAAGCTTGAAACGGTCCGGCTGACCACGCCGGTGGCGCCCGACGCTATCGCCGGGCTCAAACTCGGCCAGGTGGTGTATCTGAGCGGCGTGGTCTACACGGCGCGCGAAGGCATCTACCGGCGCATCCTCGATGACGGCGTGGCGCCGCCGGTCGATTTCGAAGGCCTGACCAACGTCAACTTCCACTGCTCGCCCGCCGCCGCCGTGACCGGGGCGGGGAGCGCGGACGTCACCTACAACGTCGGCGCGGTGACCGCGACCGCCAGCTTCCGATTCTCGAAATGGATGGACCGCTGGCTCGAGATGTCCGGCGCCCGGGTCGTCATCGGCAAGGGCGGCATGAAAGAGGCCGACTACAAGAAAACCTTCGTGCCGCGCGGCGCGGTCTATCTCACCACGGTCGGCTACGGCACCGGCGCGCTGCTCGGCCGCGGCATCAAACGCGTGCGCGACGTGTTTTGGCTCGAGGAACTCGGCATCGCCCAGGCGCTCTGGGTCTTCGAGGTCGAAAACTTCGGCCCCTTCCTGGTCGAAAGCGACGTCCAGGGGAACAGCCTGTTCGAACAGAACAACCGCGCCATGGCATCTCGTTTGGACGCCCTCTACGAAAACCTAAAACCCCCAGCCCTACACCGCTACGGCGAAACCGACGACCGCAAGGACGAATTGATTTAGGGGCCCCCCTTACTCCGGCCAATTTTCTTCGCGCCAGTCCCGGGCGCCGTGGATGACGCGCAGGATCGTGACGGTCTCATGGCCCTTGGGTTCATCGCCAAGGGCATAGGCGACGATGTAGGGCATGCCGCGCATTACTTTTTCATAGGTGCCGGACACCCGGCCTTGGCGTCCGGTGGGCGTGGCCGCGAGCGTCTGAATGGTTCGGTCGATACGGACGGCGACGTTGCGGGCGGCGGCGGGGCGGGCGGCGGCGGGGCGGGCGGCGGCGGGATCGTCCTGCGCGATAGTGCCGATGATGCCGCGAAAATCATCGTGGGCGTGCTTCGACCAGACGACCCGCCTCACCGCTGGCGTCTCGTTGGTTTTGCATTTTTAATTGTGGTGTCAATGTCGGCCATGACTTCCTCGTGGGGAACCACCCGCCCGGCCTTCATATCGTCGAGGCCGCGCTCGATGCCCGCGACGATTTCGAGTTCGCGCTCGACATAGGCGCCGATGGCTTCCCCGGCGAGGAAGGACTTGGTGCGGTGGGTCTGCTCGGCAAGTTTGCCGAGTCGGGCCTTGAGTTCCGGGCTTAGCCGGACGGACAAGGTCGTGCTGGCCATGTTGTCAGCTCCTATTTGTGTGCTGATGTGTACATAATAACACAACATGATATCTGTGACAGTGATTAGTTTTCGCGTTCAGGGAATTTTATCGGCACGGTTGCCGCATGCCACCCGCCGCCTCCTGGCGCGCCTCGCGCCGCTTCCGCCCGGCCCCCTCTCACCCGGGCTTCTCCACCAAGATAATCGGCTCGCTCTTACAATGCCCTTCGCATTCGGCCACCGATTCTTTGACCAGGGCCGGTTTCATGCGCATGTCGTGTTTCAGGCATGTTGAAAGTTCTCCATTTTAACCGGCAAGTTCCTGACAGGCTTCAAGTTTCGTTCGATAGTCGCTAGTCTGCGCCGCCATTGGTTGCGATTTAGGCGAAGGAGAAGACTCACGTGCATGCCGTAGACCGGCCCGAGACTCTGGGCTTCGATGCTGCGCGTCTGGGGCGCATTCGGGGCTGGATGGAAGGTTACGTGGCGGGCGGTCGCTACCCCTTCGCCTGTACGGTGATCGCGCGGCGCGGGGAGATCGCCTACTACGATTACTTCGGCAACCGCGACGTGGAGGCGAGCACGCCCTACGCGCTCGACACCATTGTGCGCATCTACTCCATGACCAAGCCGATCACCACGGTGGCGGCGTTGATGCTCTACGAGGAGGGGCGGCTGCATCTGGACGATCCGCTCGCGGTCTTCCTGCCCGAGTTCGCCCAACCCCTGGTGCTGCGCGACGGCGCGCGCCACCTCGATCAGGTCGAGCGCGCGCACGAGACGCTCACCCTGCAACATCTGCTGACCCATACCTCGGGGCTGGTCTACGGCTCCCAGGGCGGGCTCTTGGGCGAGGCCTACAAGGCGCGCGGGGTCAGCTTCGGCCCGGCCGGCGGCGGGCTCGCCGCCAACGTGAAACGCTTGAGCGACCTGCCGCTCTTGTTCGAGCCGGGCCGCCGCTGGAACTACGGCGTCTCCACCGACCTGCTCGGCCGGGTCGTCGAGGTGGTCTCGGGGCAGACCCTCGACGGGTTCTTCCGCGAACGCATCCTGGAGCCGCTCGCCATGGCCGACACCGGCTTCGAGGTGGCGGAGGAAAACCTCGGCCGTCTGGCCAAGCTCTACGGTCCAGGCGGTGAGGGCGCCATGGTCCAGCGCGACGGCAATGCGGACAGCGAGTTCCGCGCCGGCCAGGTCGATACCTTCTCCGGCGGCGGCGGGCTGCTGTCGACCGCCGGCGATTATTTACGTTTCGCCGAGATGCTGCGCCGGGGCGGGGAATACGGTGGCGCCCGCCTGCTCGGCCCGCGCACGGTGGCGCTCATGACCGCCAACCACCTGCCCGGCACCATCGCCGAGCTCGGGCCCACGCCTTGGACCGAGGCCTCGTTCGAGGGCCTCGGCTTCGGGCTCGGCGTCTCGGTCATGGGCAATCCAGCGCGGGCGCGGCTCTCGGGCAGCCCCGGCGATTACGGCTGGGGCGGGGTCGCGAGCACGGTGTTCTGGGTCGATCCGGTCGAGGACATGACCGTGCTGTTCCTGACCCAGCTCTCGCCGTCTCACAGTTACCCCAACCGCAAGGAGCTGCGCGCGTTGGTCTACCAGGCGCTCGTGAATTGAGTCCGGCCCGGCCTATGCCGCTTGTTCATTACCCCATTGACGGGACGGTCGAGCTGACACTATCCCGCGAGCTCATGCGCGCCATCCATGCCGTGAGGGCTGGTGCCTTGCCTAGCAGTGTCTGACCTTCTGGGATTTGACCGGTATAGTGAATGACCGGCACCACATGGCAATCTGCCAAGGACACGCTGTCGCCGCCGAAATAATCCTGCCCGGTTACCCTACCATTCAATACGGAAATGACTTGCTCGCAATCCCCTCGGGCGCCTTCGATCATCGATTCATCTGTCGTGCCACCCAGCATGGGTACCACCGCGCGCTGAATGAAAGTACGCGTGATCAGCGCGTTGTAGGCATAACTATCCACTATGCCAATGGTCTGTAGGGATTTCGCACATTCTGCCGGTTGCTCCGACAACAAGGCGGGGCCATCGAATGCGGCATTGATGTAGGTCATAATGGCTGTGGTCTCGTATAGCGTGAGACCGTCGTGCTCAAGAACAGGCACCTTCTTGAATGGATGCAAGTTCTCGTAACCGTCAGGCCAGCCCTCTAGAAAGTTGAATTCATTCAGGTCATGCACGACACCTTTTTCGGCAAGCGTGATGCGAACCGAACGGACATAGGTGCTGAAACCGGGTCCATGAAGAGTAGGGTTTGACATTGTCGGGCCTCCCTTTGCGACGAACCTAAATTTTCTTTGCCGGCCGAAAGTATAGGTGCCCGAGTGTTTTTAGGCAATCGTGACCGGCGCCGGCAGGTGTGGCGGGAAAAAAATCTACCCACTATCTCAACCGATCGACGCACCGCAACACACGCGATCTCTCCGTTTCAGAGAATGCGATGCGTCGATCTACCGAGACCACAGGTTACCTAGGGATATCGGCAATTGAGTCCATGATCTACCGCGCCGCCCGATCTATCGCGCCGTCGTCGGGTCGATGATCTTGCTTATCTCGGTGATACGGTTGGCCGGGAAGCCGCTGATCTCGGCGTGACGGTGGATCACTTCCTCGTTTTCCGCCAGGTAGACACAGAATGTCTGGTTGGCGGCGACGTAGGACTCGATCCACTGGATCTTGGGTGCGAGTTGGGCCAGGGCCTCGTTCGACTTGGCGGCCGCGGCTTTGAGCTGTTCCCGCTCGAAGGAGCCGATTTCGGGGATCTCCCGTTCGATGATGTAGCGCTTCATGTCCATCTCCCGTGGTTGGATGGCCCAAATTGGGCGAGGCCAGGAGAATGGCCTTTCGGCGCGGCCGCCCTCAAGTTCAGAAACTGTACTAGACCCACCCCCGACCTTTGATATTCTGGGCTTCGGGAAGGAGAGGGAACATGGCCGAAAATGGCGGATACCATCAGTTTTGCCCGGTGGCGATGGCCTCGGAGGTTTTGTGCAGGCGCTGGACCGTGGTCCTGCTGCGCGAACTCCTGGCCGGCAGCACGCGTTTCAACGACCTGCGCAAGGGGGTGCCGCGGATGTCGCCGGCGCTCTTGTCCACGCGGCTCAAGGAGTTGGAGCGGGCGGGGGTTCTGGAGCGGCGGGCGACCGGGGACGCCAAGGTCTTCGACTACCTCTTGACCGAGGCCGGGCGCGATCTGCGAGGCGTCGTCGAGAGCGTGGGTTTCTGGGGCCAGCGTTGGGTCGAATCCCGGGTTTCGTTGAGGAATCTCGATCCCTCGCTATTGATGTGGGACATGCACCGAAATCTCAATCCCACGCCGATGCCGGACCGCAGGTGCGTGGTTCAGTTTCTATATCCCGAACTTCAAAAGGCGCGGCGGAACTGGTGGTTGCTGGTCGACCCGCCCGGCGAGGTCGACCTTTGTTCGGTCGATCCCGGTTTCGACATCGACCTCTACGTGACCACCGATCTCAAGACCATGACGGCGATCTGGATGGGTCTGTCGAAGGTCAAAAACGAGGTCGAGGCCGGGACCCTGGTATTGACCGGAAATCGGGGCCTCGCGCGCCGGATGCAGACCTGGCTCGGCCTCAGCCCCTTTGCCGTGGAGCGAAACCGCGTCGGCGGATGAGCCTTGGCTATGCCGCCCGCCGCTTTTCCTGGCGCAGGCTGGCGAAGTTGCCGGCGAAGATCAGTACGGCCCCGATCAGGATCGCGGCCTCGAAGTCCTCCTCGTAAACCAGGAACCCGATCAGCGCCACGAACGGCAGGCGCAGGAACTCGAACGGCATGATGAAGGTGGCGTCGGCGGCGGCGAAGGCGTGGGTCAGCGAATAGTGCGCCGAGACCCCGGTCACGCCCAGCAGCAACAGAAACGGCCAGTCGCTCGCGCCGATCGGGGTCCACACGAAGACCGTGGCCAGCGCGCCGATAACGGTCTGCATCAGGACCATGTAGAACACGATGGCGAGCGGCGAATCGGCGCGGGTCAACCACTTGGTGATCGCGTTGGTGGCGCCGAAACAAAAGGTGCAGCCCAGCATCAGCAGCGCGCCCAGGCTGACCACCGCGACGCCGGGGCGCAGAATTATCAAGATGCCGACAATGCCGAACGCGAGCGAGATCCAACGGCCCCGGTTCATGCGCTCGCCGAGGAACAATACCGCCAGGAAAATACCCCAGATTGGGATCGTGAATTCGATCGCCGCGACCGTCGCCAGCGGCAATAACGAGATGCCGACGATCCACAAACTCTGGCCGGCGAAGTGGACCAGATTGCGGCCCAGATGGACGTCCAGGCGATGGGTCCGGATCTGGGCCCAACCTCTGACCGACAGCACCGCCGCCAGAATCGCGACGCCGATGGCGCTGCGCACGAACAGCATTTGAAAGGCGTGCATCTCGGCGCCGAGCTCGCGCACCGAGACCGCCATCACCACGAACGAGACCAGGGCGCCCATCATCCAGGCGATCGCTTTCATCGGGCCTTTGGGCGGCATCGGGCTGGTCTGCACGGAGAACGTCCGGAATGGCGGGAAGGCGGGGCGCGGGGCGCGGGGCGCGGGGCGCGGGGCGCGGGGCGCGGGGCAAGGTGGCACAGCCCCGCCCGCCGCGCCAGGGCCCGCATCGCCCGGTCGTTACGCCAGCAGTGTCAGAATCAGCGGCAGGGTGATCATGGAGAGTGCGGTCTGAACCGCGATGATGCCGGCGAGCAGGTGCGCGTCGCCGCCCAACTGGCGCGCCAGGATGTAGGAGCTGGGCGCGGTCGGCAGCCCGGCAATCAAGAGCGCCACCGTCGCCCCCAGGCCGCTTATGTCCAGGATTCGGAGCGCGGCGAGCATGAACAGCGGCAAGACCGCGAGCTTGAGCACGACCGCGAGCGACAGCGCCCGGCCGCCGCGCCGCACCGCGACGAAATCGAGCCCGGCGCCGACCGCGAGCAGGCCGAGCGGCAACGCCCCGCGCGCCAGGATCGCCAGGATCTCGTCCAGGATCGGTGGCAACGCGAGCCCGGCCAGGTTAACCGCGGCGCCGGCCGCGCTCGCCAGGATGATCGGGTTCTTGAGGATCGCGCGCACCACCGCGCCGAGGCCGGGGCCCGAGGGCGCGCCGCTGCCGTGACGGGTCAGCACCGCGATGCAATAGACGTTGACGATCGGAGTCACGGCCGCGACCCAGATCGCCGCCGCGGCGAGCCCCTCCGACCCGAACAGCGCGAAGGCGGCGGAGAAGCCGATGTAGGTATTCTGGCGCAGCGCGCCCTGGGCCAACGAGGTGAAGGCCGGCCCGTCCATCGCCAACACCGGGCGCAGCAGCGACAGCGCCAGCATCAGCGCGCCCGCGCCCGCGACCATGGCGAGCGCGAGCTCGCCGGCGGCCAGGGCCGCGAAGTCGGCGGTGGCAAGCGTGGTGAACAGCAGCGGCGGAAACAGCACGAAGTAGACCAACCGCTCCGCGCCACGCCAGAAGGCCTCGCCGAGCATGCCCGAACGGCGCAAGGCCGCGCCCAGGAAGATCAGCGCGAAAATCGGCAGGGTCGCGAGGGTGACGGCGAGCACGGGCGGCTCAGCTCA
>SMVA01252262.1_pt1 | contig 11159 bp, 6 predicted proteins | sample 2456451 | NCBI WGS metagenome assembly SMVA01 (sample SAMN11095933, study PRJNA526329) | marine sediment metagenome | biome: Marine sediment; feature: Surficial sediment; material: Deep marine sediment; isolation source: Hadal surficial sediment | place: Pacific Ocean | collected 2014-05 | depth 0-1...
AGGGTCGCCACGACGACGCCATGGAAGCCTACGGGAAGGTCATCGACCGCCATCAGGGGCCGACCGCGGCCCGCGCGCAGTTCCAGGTCGGCGAGTGCTTGTTCGCCCAGAAGCGCTTCGACGAGGCCGTCCGCGCGTACCTCAAGGTGGACATCCTCTACGCCTACCCCCAATGGAGCGCCGCGGCGCTGTACGAGGCCGGGCGCTGCTTCGGGGAGATGGGCAACCCGGTCGAGGCCCGCGCGCAGTACGAGCAGGTGCAACGAGACCATGAACAAACCCGGTGGGCGAAGCTCGCCGGGGAGCGGCTGGCGGAGCTGGGCCGGAGCACGCTTCCCGGTCATCGAGCCGACCCGCCCGCAACGCCCCACGCTCCGGGCGATTCTCTGTGGGAGTCGAACCGGTGGAACTGACAATGACCTCGATGGTGCTTGGGCAGGCGATCGACGCCGCTTCGCCGCTGGAGGTGCAGAACCTCTGGGACTTCGTCCGCAAGGGCGGCATCATGATGATCCCGATCGGCTTCTGCTCGCTGGTCGCCCTGACCGTGATGGTCGAGCGGCTGATCAGCCTGCGGCGCCGCAACGTGATCCCCGATGACTTCCTGCCCGGCTTGAAGAAGGTGCTCAAGAAGATGCCGGCCGACAAGGCAGAGGCCCTCGCCTACTGCCGCCGCAGCGATAGCCCGGTGGCCAACGTCTTCGCGGCCGGGATCAAGAGGATCGATCGCTCGATCGAGGGCGCCGAAAAACACATCCGCGAGGCGGGCGAGCGCGAGGTGCTCAACCTGCGCAAGTACCTGCGGGTGCTGTCGGTGATCGCCTCGGTGGCCCCGCTCATGGGGCTGCTCGGCACGATCCTGGGCATGATCAGGGCCTTCCAGACCGTCGCCGCGTCTCCCGACGCCCTGGGCAAGACGGAGCTCCTCGCCGAGGGCATCTACGAGGCGATGATCACCACCGCCGCGGGCCTGCTCGTCGCCATACCGGTCCTTGTCTGCTTCCACTGGATCTCGGCGAAGACCGACCGGCTGGTGATGGACATCGATCAGATGTCGATGACCTTCGTCGACGAAGTCGTGGAGGGCAGCTTCGGAGCCGAGCAAGCGGAGACGGTCGCGGCCGGCCCGGGTGACGGCGAGGCCGCCGACGACATGCCCGCGTCCTCCGTGCAGGTGGCGACGAGCTGAGCCATGATCAGGTCAAACGGCAACCAGATCGGCGTCTCCATCGATCTGACGCCCATCATCGACATGGTGTTCCTGCTGCTGATCTTCTTCCTGGTAGCCACGACCTTCCACCAGACCGAGCGGGAGATGCAGGTGGCGCTGCCCGCGGCGACCTCCGCCGGTCCGATCAGCGCCACCCTTCGCGAGATCATCGTCAACGTCGACGCCGAGGGACGGATCATCGTCAACGGCCGGACGATTGATGCCCAGGAGCTTCGGTCGCTCATCGAGCGGGCGGTCGCCGGCAACCCCCAGCAGAAGGTCACCGTCCGCGGCGACCGCCGCACAGCCTACGTCAACGTCATCCGTGTGCTGGACGTCTGCAAGGGAAGCGGCGTCCAGGAGCCCTACCTCGACACGGTGCCGGGTGAGTTGGAATGAAAGAGGGACGAGGGACGGGGAACGAGGGACGGCGGGAACGAAGGGACGAGGGACGAGGGAGGCGAGGAAGAGCGAGGCGAACGGTTTGATGGATAAGTACAGCTCACCGCGAACGAATCGATCCCGAGCCACCGTCCGGAGATTCCCACTCGTCCCTCGTCCCTCGTCCCTTGCACTCCCATGAGCCACCTTCGCAAACGATGGCACATTGCGGGGCTCGCGGCGCTACTGATCGTTCTCGTCAGCGGCGGCGCGCTCGCGTGGCACCTCCGCCTGCACCGCACGACCTACCTCACCGACGCCGACACCATCAAGCGGCCGCTGGAGGCCGCTTTACCGCGCGACGTCCTGTGGCGTCCGGCGGAACGGTTGGCGGGAGCCTTCAACACCGCCACCGACGAGTCCGAGCCGAGCGTCGCCGCCGATGCGGGAACCTTCTTCTTCGCTCGCGGCGAAGCCGGACGCGGGACCGACATCTTCTTCTGCACGAGGGAGGCGGGTGGATGGGGCACGCCGCGACCGCTGGCGGCCGTCAACACCGAGGCCGATGAGCTCGGGCCCGAGCTGTCGGCCGACGGCCGGTCGCTGTACTTCTCCAGCAACCGGGCGGGCGGACTCGGCGAGTACGACCTGTGGGTGGTCTATCGCGGCCCCGACGGCTGGGAGACGCCGGTCAACCTCGGTCCCGAGGTCAACTCCCGGTACAACGATATTGGCCCGGGCCTCACCCCCGACGGCAGCCTGCTCTACTTCGCCTCGAACCGGCCGAAGGCCGACCAGACCGATGCTCCGGGTCCCGAGGCATGGGCGAGCGCGGTGCGGGAAGACCTCGACCGCCGCGACTACGACCTCTTCACGGCGCCGATCATCGACGCCCGCGCCGGGCCGGCCGCGCCGCTCACCGAGCTGAACACAACGGCCAACGAGACCGCGCCGGCGGTGAGCCCGGCGGGCGACTTCGTCTATTTCTCATCCGACCGCCCCGGCGGTCAGGGCGGGTACGACCTCTACCGCTCGCGCCGTGTCGACCTTGGGCACACCCGGCCGGGCAACCTCGGGGCCCCGCTCAACACGCGGGCCAACGAGCTCGACCCCGGGGTGAGCAACGGCGGGTTCGCTCTGCACTTTTGCTCCGACCGGCCGATCGGCGAGCCGGGGAAACCGCGCCCGGACGGGTATGACCTCTACTACTCGGTTTCGCGCGAGGTGTTCAGGCACACCGAAACCTATCGGGCCTCGATCGACTGGTCGTCATTGTGGGCGGTCCTCTGGCCGGCTTTGCTCACGCTGCTGCTGGCGGTGCTCCTGGTGGCGCTGCTGGTGGCGATGATGCGCCGGGTGGAGTATCGCCGGCTCAGCCTGCTCGCCAAGTGCATGCTGGCGTCGCTTCTGACCCACGCGCTGCTGCTGGTCACCATGGCGTTCTGGACCGTCAGCCTCTCGCTTTCAGAATGGACGCGCCCCGGGGAAGGCGTGCGGGTCACGCTGGTCTCGTCGGCGATCGGTGGCGACCTGGCCCGGCAGCTTCGCGGCGACCTCGCGAGCCTCGACGTCCTGCCACCTCTGCCGCCGGCCCTCCGGCAGCAGCCGCTGACCGCCGACCCCCCGCCGGCGGCCGACGCGGCCCTCGCCCCGATGCCCCGGGCGCTCGAGACGCCGCACGAGCCCAACCCCGTCGACTCCGTCCGCGGGGCGCCGGCCCGGCCCCCCGACCCGCCGTCGCCGCGGGGAGAGGTCGATCTGGAGCCAACGGCGAACATGGCGGTCGAGTTGCCCGCGCAACCGCGGCGCACCACGCGAGGCGAGGCGATCAGCGCCCTGCCCCCGAGCCCGAGCGCGGCCCCCGAGCGGATCGAGCCGCAGACCGACTCCGGCGCGACGAAGCCCCGGACCCGGGTCGCGGTCGATCCCGCCCGGAGCGCGCCCGAGCCGCGAAGTGAAAGCCTGGTCCTAGAGCAACCCGTCCGGGCGGCTCATCCTCAGCCGCGGCCGGTGCGCCGGTCGTCGGTATCGGTCGCCGCCCTTGACGCGCCAAAGACCGCCGATCTCACCATGCCCCCAGTGCCCGAGCCCCAGACCCGGGTCGCCCAGGCCCCGACCGCCGTGCGCCCCGTCGCCCCCATCGCGCCGCGCCACGAGCCGGTGTCCGCGATCTGGGCTCCGGTCGGGGAGGAGCCGGTCGTGCCGATGATGCCGAGCCCGACGGCTTCGCGGGTGACCGAGTCGCCGATCGGCGACGCGCGGGTCGAGGAAGCACCCGTCCCTGCGCCGCCCGCGGTACTGGAGGCGCACGACCTGCCTGCGTTCGAGCCCACCCGCCGCGTCGACGCGATCCTGCCTGTGCCCGCGCCGGCGCCGTCCGGCGGCGAGCCACAGCGGGCCCAGATCCGCCGGGCGGCCGAGGCCATGGCCGATCCCGCCTCGCCCGCCGAGGTGATGGTGGCCGCCGGGGTGGAGCCTTCGCCCAACGTCGTCCTCGACCCCGCCCCCGGAGTTTCCGCCCGCGACCGCCCGGCCACGAGCTTCGCGACCGTCCGGGCGATCGATGCGAGCGCTGACGACGGCCCCGACCCGGATCTCGCGGGCGATCCCGATCGCGGCCTCACGGGGGTGGTGCTCGACCTGCCGGGTCTCCGGGAGGTGACGACCGAACCGGCCGACGAGGCGCGCACGCAGATTGCGCTGAGAACCGGCGACCTTGCTCGCCGCCTCGGGGTACCCGTTGAAGCCGGCTCGTCGGAGCCTGCCGCGGTACAGATGCCGCTGGGCTTGGTCACCACCCCGGCCGACGAGACAACCCTGGTCCCGCCGACGGCGAGCGAGGCGGCGGAGCCCACGGTGCCGGACATCGAGCCCGGGGGGTCGTCGCTCGTCGTCGCCGCGGCCTCGCCGCAGGTGGCGCTGCCGCCGAGCGCGGACGCGCGGCAGGCGAACCGGCCGGCTCCTCCGGACGCCGAGATAACGGCAGCGCCCGGTCCTTCGGCTCCCCGCGCCGGCATCGGGTCGACATTGCAACTGGAGCCGCCGGTGGCGAGGGTGGTGGCGATGCCCGCCAACCAACGTCCGACCGAGAACGCCGGCGAGAGCCTGGCCCGCGGCTCGGCCCTTGATCACCGACCGCTGCCCGGGTCGGGAACGGGCCAGGCGCCGGCCCCGGCCGCGCTCTTTCTTCCCGACCTTGTTCTGCGCGGGCTGCCGCGGCTCGAGGAGCAGACGGCGGCCGCGGGCGCGGAGGTCGCAGGCGCGGCCCCGTTGGCGGCGAAGCTCACGACGGCGCGGGTCGCCTGGCCGGCCCTGGGTCACGAGCGCCACCGGGCCGGCGAGCCGGCTTCGCTCAAGCCCCCGCTGATGCCGGAGGCGCGGGCGGAGGCGGCCGATTCGCGCGTGGCGGACCTTGTGCGGGGCGCGCCCGACGCCAGGCGGCTCCCGGTCGAGCTGGATCTGGGCGAGGACGCGGGTGGCCGCGTTGTCTCGCCGCTGGCGATGGCTCTCGATCTGCGGCTGCCGCCCCCGATCGCGATACCGCTGAACCCCTTCGTCCAACGCGCCCCCGAGCGCCGGGAGAAGATCATCGAGCAGATGGGGGGCACCCAGGAGACCGAGCAGGCCGTGTCTCTGGCCCGCGCCTGGTTCGCCCGCCACCAGAGCGCCGACGGCCGTTGGAACGGAACCCGTTTCGACTACGACTGCGGGGCGTGCTGGGGGACGCAGAACGTCAAGTCCGACGTCGCCCTGACCGGCCTAGTCCTCCTGTGCTTCATTACGGCCGACCACACCCACTTCAAGGACGGCCCCTACAAGGACGTCGTCGAGCGGGGGCTTACCTGGCTCGTCAAACGGCAGCGCAACAACGGCGACCTGCGGGGCAACGAGTCGCTCTACAGTCACGGGATCGCCTGCATTGCGCTCGCCGAGGCGTACGGCATGACCGGCGACCCCCGGCTCGCCGGGCCGGTGAAGGCCGCCGTCGACTTCATCTATGCGGCCCGTGGCCGGCGCATGGGCGGCTGGCGATACAGGCCGGGTCAGTTCGGCGACACCTCGGTGCTCGGCTGGCAGATGATGGCGCTCACGAGCGCCAAGCGGGCCGGGATCGACGTCCCGGACCATGCCTTCGAGGTCGGCCGGCTCTGGATGGACCTGGTCGCCCGCACCTCCAAGCCCGGGTTGTACGCCTATCAGCCCTTCCAGGACCCCACCCCGGCGATGACCGCCGAGGGAATGTTCGTCTGGCAGCTTCTCGGCGCCGAGCCCACCGAGGCGCGGATGCAGATCTCTGCTGACTACCTCGTGGAGCATCCGCCCGACTGGCAGAAGAACGCCAACACCTACTATTGGTACTACGCGACGCTGGCCCTCTTCCAGCACCACGGCGAGGCCTGGTCGCGCTGGAACGAGGTGATCAAGCGGGAGCTGCTCGCCCATCAGGAGACCAGCGGGCGGGCCGCCGGGAGCTGGGACCCCCACGGCCGGTGGGCGCAGGTGGGGGGGCGGGTCTACCAGACCGCCATGTGCACGCTCACCCTCGAGGTCTACTACCGCTACCTGCCGCTCTACCTGCGGCCGCCGGACGACCGCTAGAGCCGGGCGCTCAAGAACTCGCGCAGAGTTCTTTAGAGCTGTTTTGAGCGCTCCGTAGCGGCCTCCGGCCCAACCCTCGCTCTGGTGGCTTTTTCTTAGCGCTCCGTAGGGCCCTCCGGGCCCACACTCGCTCTGGTACGTGGCGGCGAATACATCCGCCGCCGCTGATCTGGCGTCTTGCTTGACGGCTCAGCAGCCTCGCTCTGGTACGGCCGCGCCGCAGTGTCGGCGGTCCTGAACGGGCGCCAACACACGTTGAGTGAACCGGCTCTAGAGCATCCTCAGCCCATCTGTAGCGTCCTGAGCGGGCTGCAGCTGCGCGTGGCTTTGTCGGGCTGCATCGGCGTATCAAGTGGATACGCCTGCTTCGCCCTCCGCGCCACGCTTGCTTCGCCGCGCTCAGAACGCTACATCTGAACTGAGCATGCTCTAACCGGCCGTGCCGTACTTGAGCAGCAGCTCGATCAGGTCCAGGACGTTGACCATGCCGTCCTGGTTGATATCCGCCGCCTCACAGGGAGGCGCCGACGGCTGCCCGAAGCAGGCCAGCAGGTCGATCAGGTCCAGCACATCGACGACCCCGTCGGCGTTGAGATCGGCGGGGCCCGGAATCATCAACGAGAGCACCGTGCCGTCGGTGACCGCGTCGGGCGTGTTGAAGCTGAACTGGATGTCACCGAAGCCGGCCGGGCCGTCCTGGTAGCCGATCGTCGCGCTGCTGCCGGCGCCTGTGGCGGGTCCCTCGATCTCGTAAAGGAACTGGGCGTAGATCCCCGTGGGGGCGATCGTGTCGAAGACTTGCAGCTGGAACTTGAGGGTGGCCCCCGTGCCCTCGAAGTTGGCGACGTTCCACTGGACGATCAAGCGATCTCCGCGCTTCGGATCAGCGACCACCTCCGAAAAGACGTCTCCGTCCTTGTCGTCGATGTCATCCCACAAGACCAGCGCCGCCTGGCCGCCGATGAAGGCCGCGCTGCTCGGGAGTTCCTCGTTGACCGGCGCCAGGTTGGTCACCGTCTCAATCCCGAAGCTCACGCCTCCATTGATGCCCACCACCACGATACCGGGCTGAAGAACGAAGTTGCCCGGGAAGGTCGCGTCCAGCATGGCCTCCTGATCGTCTCCCAGCGCCAGCATCTGGCCCGTCCGCGAGATGTCCAGGAACTCACCGAGCACCGGGTTGTCGACGATCCGTAGCGTTTGGCCCGCAGCGCCCCCCGTCACCCCCATGGCCAGGGCTGCCGCTTGAATGATGCGTTGCATGGCGGTTGACGCTCCTCTCTGGCGACGCTCACTCGATCCGGGCTGGCGAGATTCGATCCGGCTGGGCGTCATGGTCGATGGATCAGCTCCTGGTAGGGGGCGGCCCGGTCGGGTTTCTGCCAGGCTTCGTACAGGCGAACGAGTCGCTCGGCCGTCTGCCGCACGAGCGACGGGTTCCCGGGGTTGGCGTCGTTCAGGAGCGCAAAGCTGTCCAGCAGGATCCCTTGGGCTTCCTCGTACCGTCCCAAGGCGGTCAGGCAGTTGCCCAGTTCGCTCTGCGCCGCGGCGATTCTCCAGTGGCCCGGAGACATCCTTTGGCGGGAGGCGGCCACGCACTCCCGAAGCAACGGCTCGGCCGCGGCCGGATCGTCGCGACCGAGGTGGATCCGGCCGAGCACCAGCAGAGCGCTCGCGACCCGCGGATGGTCCGGGCTCTTGCGTCGCCGGATGGCGAGGGCCTCGCGACAAAGCGGCTCGGCTTCGTCGTACCGCCCCAACGTCGCCAGCAGATCCGCCAGGCTGTTGAGCGTGTTGGCCAGGCGCAGTTCGTTGCCCCCAAGCGCCCGGCCGAGGTCCAGGGCTTCGCGGTAGAGGGGCTCGGCTTCCGCGTATTGACCTTTTCTCGTCAGCACGAGGGCCAGGTTCTTGAGCCCGGTGGCCACCGCGGGGTGGTCGTGGCCGAACACCTGACGGCGGATGCCCAGCGCCTCGCGAAAGAGCGGCTCGGCCTCGTCGTAGCGGCCGGTTTCGGTCAGGAGCAGCGCGAGGTTGTTCAGGCAGACCGCAACCCGGTAGTGCTCGGGGCCCAGGACCGCCCGAAAGATCTCCAGCGCCTCGCGGTAGAGCGGCTCCGCTTGCCTCAACTCGCCCTTGCTCTTGGAGACCGCGGCCAGATTCGTCAAGCTGGTGGCCACGTCCGTGCGGTTCTTCTTCGTCATGGGCGCGTCGGCCGCCGGTCGGCGCTGCAGGATCGCCTGCCGGATCCGCAGGGCTTCCGTCAGAAGGCCCTCGGCCTCCTCCAGCTCGCCCCTGGTCTTCAGCAGGACGCCCAGGTTGTTCATGGTCTCGGCGCTCTCGGCGGTCTCCTCACCGAGCAGCTCGATCCGCAGCCGCAGCGCCTCGCGATAGAGGCGCTCGGCCTCGTCGTGGTCGCCGGTCGACTTCGAGAGCAGTCCCAGGTTGTTGAGGCTCTCGGCCACGTCCGGATGATCGTCGCCCAGCTCTTTGAGTCGAATCGCAAGCGCTTCGGTCAGCTGCCCCTCGGCGGCGGCATACAGGCCGAGCTGAAGATACGTCAAGCCGACGGTCTGGCGCACCGCGGCCTCGACCTGGGGCTGACCGTCGAGCGCGCCGCCCTCGATACTCTGGGCCGCCTCGTCGAGCATCATGCCGATGGCCCCGTTGGGGCCCGCGGCGGCGCTCGGGTCGAGCGAACCGAGCATGCCTGTGAGAAAGGTGTTGACCCCTTCGACCTTGCCCGCTTCGGTCTCAGTCCGTCGAGTCTGCCACGTCGTGGCGACGATGCCGCCGATCAGGGAGACGGCGACGGCGACGGCCGCCATCGCGGCAATCTTGTTTCTCCGCAGGAGCTTTGCGGTACGGTAGCGAAAGGTGCCCTTGCGGGCCGTCACCGGCCTGCCCTCGAGGTGCCGCTCGAGGTCCTGCGAGAACTGCTCGACGGTCGCGTAGCGCTGCTGCGGCTCCTTGCGGAGGGCCTTGAGGATGATCTCGTCGAGATCCCCGGCGAGCCGGCGGCGAAGCTTGTGCGGCTGTCCGTCTCGGGTTCGGCTCACCCCTTCGGGCGTGAGCGTGATGCGGGTCGTCCCATCGGCGCCGGGGACTTCCTCGATGCGCCCAATGGCCGTGCTGGGCTTCTCGGGGTCGTCCTCGCAGATCGTCCGCTCGATCTCGTGGGGTATCCGACTCTTCATGCGATAGGGACGATGGCCCGTGAGCAGCTCGAAGAGGACGACCCCCAGGGAATACACGTCGCTGGCGGTCGTGATCGGCTCGCCGCGGATCTGCTCGGGGCTGGCGTACTCCGGCGTCATGATCCGGTGGGCGGGCGCCGTGGCATCGGCCGCCGGGGCGTCCGATCGGCCGTCGAGGACCTTGGCGATGCCGAAGTCGAGAAGCTTGGGCACTCCGTCGGGCGTCACCAGGATGTTGCTGGGCTTGAGATCGCGGTGCACCACCAGCTTCTGGTGCGCGAAGATGACAGCGGAGCACACGCGCCGAAAGAGCCCCAGCCGCTCGTGGGTGGAAAGCCGGCCCTCGTCGCAGAACTGGCCGATGGGCTTACCGTCCACGTACTCCATGACCAGATAGGGCAGGCCGTCGGCCATGACGCCGCCGTCGAGCAACCGGGCGATGTTGGGATGATCGAGGGTCGCGAGGGTCTGCCGCTCGGCGCGAAAGCGGCGAAGCGTCTCCCTGGTCATCATCCGGCGCCGGATCAGCTTGATCGCGACGTTCTTTTCGTACTGGTCATCCGCGCGGGCGGCCAGGTATACCGCGCCCATCCCCCCGGAGGCGATGAACCTGACCAGCTCGTAGGCGCCGATGCGTTGGCCGACCAGGGAGGCCGGCGGCTCGTGCTCGAAGAGCTCGGGGAAGGCTTCCACGGCCGGCGCATCAAGAAGGGCGGGGGTCTGCTCGCTGGAGTCGAGGATCGATTCGACCTCCGCCCGCAGCTCGGTATCGCCGTCACACGCCTCGGCCAGGAACGCCTCGCGCTCGTCGCGGCTCAGGTCACAAGCGGACTCGAAAAGCTCTCGGATTCTGGTCCATCGCTGCGTGCTCAACGCACCGACCCCTTTGTGACCTCGCGATGAAGCCAGCCCTTGGCGAGCTTCCACATCCGCTTGACGGTGACCGGTGCGACCTCCATGACCCGTGCCGTCTCCTGTACCGTGAGGCCGCCGAAGAATCGCAGCTCGATGACGCGGCTCAGCTGCCGGTCGATCAAGGCGAGCTCCGTCAGGGCATCATCGAGGGCGACCAGGTAGGCATCGCGATCGGCCGAAGGCTCGGCGACGTCGTCCAGGGAGAGCTTGCGCCGGTTCCCTCCCCGCTTGGCCGATCGCCGCCGCCGCGCGTGGTCGATCAGCATGCGGCGCATCGCCTGGGCGGCGACCGCGAAGAACTGGGCCCGGTTCTCCCACGTTCGGTCATCGCGGCCGACGAGGCGGAGGTAGACTTCGTGGACGAGCGCGGTGGGCTGCAGCGTCTGGCCGGGGGGCTCGTTGCCAAGATACCTCTCGGCCAGCCGTCGAAGCTCGTCATAGACCAGCGGGAGCAGCTCGGCCGCCGCGTGTCCGTTGCCGCGGGTCAACGCCGCGAGCGCCTCGGTGACGTCACTTGAGGTGTTCATCCTTAAAGGCCACGTGAAAACGTCGGGACCAATTGATCCCGATGGCTGCCCGATTGCGCCTTGGTAGTATAGAGGAAAGGAAACGTCGACCGCAGGCAATTCCACCATAAGTGTCAACATGACAATGGTTTACCGTCAATCGACGCGCGAGGTTAGGTTGCGCTGGGCACGTGGCGAATGAGAATGGCAGTTCGAATTGAAGAGTCGAGATCATGTTGACCCAATGAAGGGGAATCTCGGCGGGTATATCGGTACTGCGATCGGCTTCCTGGGCTGGGTCATCGGCTTCGCCGTGGTCTGCCTAGTGACCGGTCACGCGAACGTGCTGCCCCA
>SMVA01194575.1_pt1 | contig 11157 bp, 8 predicted proteins | sample 2456451 | NCBI WGS metagenome assembly SMVA01 (sample SAMN11095933, study PRJNA526329) | marine sediment metagenome | biome: Marine sediment; feature: Surficial sediment; material: Deep marine sediment; isolation source: Hadal surficial sediment | place: Pacific Ocean | collected 2014-05 | depth 0-1...
AAGACCTCAAAAGCCCGGAACACGGGCTGTTTCTGCGCGATGAGGACGGCAAGCCGCTGGTCATCGACCGGGCCACGGGCAAACAGACTGCGTTTGACAAGGCGGGCGTGCGCCCCGACCTCGCCGGTCACTTTCGCAAAGCTGGCATCACTTATCGCTCGGTGTTCCAGCATCTGGCCGAGCGCTACCTGTCCGATGACTACAGCCCCGATGCCGCGGCGACGCGCTGCGGCATTCCCGCCGACACCATCCGCCGTATCGCCGCCGAACTGGCCCATGTGGCGTTCAACGAGGCCATCGAGCTGCCGATCGAATGGACCGATTTTCGCGGCGAGAAACACGCGTCGATGACCGGGCGCCCGGTCTCTTTCCATGCCATGCGCGGAATTTCCGCCCACGCCAACGGATTTCAGACCTGCCGCGCCCTGCACGTGTTGCAAATCCTGCTCGGTTCGGTCGAGGTGCCCGGCGGCTTCCGCTTTAAACCGCCGTATCCAAAACCCGCCGAAGCGCACCCCAAACCACATTGCGATGCGCAGCCAGACTGCCCGCTGGATGGCCCGCATCTGGGGTTCGTGCAGGGCCCGGAAGACTTGTTGTTGAAAGCCGACGGCAGCCCGGCCCGCATCGACAAGGCCTTCACCTGGGAAAATCCGATGTCCAGCCATGGCCTGATGCACATGGTGATCAGCAACGCCCACGCTGGGGATCCTTATAAAATCGACACGCTGTTCCTGTATATGGCCAACATGTCGTGGAACAGCTCGATGAACATTTCCGGCGTCATTAAGATGCTGACAGACAAAGACGAAAACGGCGATTATGTGATCCCCAACATCATCTATTCCGATGCCTATGCGTCCGAAATGGTCGCCTACGCCGACCTCATACTGCCCGACACCACCTATCTTGAACGCCACGACTGTATGTCGCTGCTCGACCGGCCGATATCTGAAGCCGACGCCGCCGCCGACGCAATCCGCTGGCCGGTGATCGAGCCCGACCGGCCCGGTCATGCAGGTGTGCGCGCTTTTCAGTCGGTGCTGTGTGACCTGGGGGCGCGGCTCGGCCTGCCGGGCTTTGTCAACGAGGATGGCTCGGCCACCTACAAAGATTACGCCGATTACATGGTGAACCACATGCGCCGCCCCGGCATTGGGCCGCTGGCAGGTTTTCGAGGTGACGGCACCAAGGTCGGGCGCGGCGCGGTGAACCCTGATCAGCTGGACCGCTATATCGAAAACGGCGGCTTTTTTGTGGAACATATCCCGCAAGAAGCGACGTATTACAAACCCTGGAACAAAGCCTATCAGGACTGGGCGGTCTCGATGGGGCTGTTCGATGAACCGCAGCCCTATTTGTTTCAGCTTTACCTGGAACCGATGCGCAAATTCCAATTGGCCGCCGAGGGTAAGGGCACGCGCCAGCCCCCTGAACATTTGCGTGCCCAGATACTCAAGGCGATGGACCCGTTGCCGTTCTGGTATCCGTCAGCCGAGGCCGACGCCGAAGAGTACCCGCTGCACGCCCTCACCCAACGGCCAATGGCGATGTATCACAGCTGGGGCTCGCAAAACGCCTGGCTGCGGCAAATCCACGGCACCAACCCGCTTTATGTGCCCACCAAAGTCTGGCAAGCCAACGGCTTTGAAGTCGGCGACTGGGCGCGGGTGACTTCGCCGCATGGCGAGATTGTGGTGCCCGTGGCCCATCAGGCGGCGCTCAATGAACATACCGTCTGGACCTGGAACGCCATCGGCAAACGCAAGGGCGCCTGGGCCCTGGACGAGGACGCGCCGGAAGCGACGCGCGGCTTTTTGCTGAACCACCTGATCCATGAGTTGATGCCGCCCAAGGGCGACGGCATGCGCTGGTCCAGCTCGGACCCGGTGACGGGGCAAGCGGCGTGGTTCGATCTGCGCGTACGCATCGAAAAGACCGCGGCGCCAGATCAGTCGAAACCGGGCTTTGCGCCGATCAAGTCACCGGTCGGGGCGGGGCCGAAAAATCTGGCCTGGAGGGTCGGTAAATGAGCCTGAACACCGCCAACACCCCCCACCCTCTCCCTCCCCACAAGGGGGAGGGAACCGCTTCTGGCGCCGCATGTCCCCATATCGCCCCCTCCCCATCGTGGGGAGGGTTGGGGTGGGGGGCGGCTGCGCGCCGCGTCAGCCGCTCGGTTCGCCGCCCGTTCGCCACAAGGCCTGCTATACGCAGAGCTGACCCGAAACATACGCCAGCCATACGCCCCATTTGGCTGAATTCAGAGACCCACCCATGACCCAACTGCCCGCCGCCACCACCCGCAAACTTGGCTTGGTGATCGACCTGGATACCTGCGTCGGCTGCCACGCCTGCGTGATCGCCTGCAAGGCCTGGAACACCGAAAACTATGGTGCCCCGCTCAGCGATATCGACGCCTACGGCGCCGATCCGTCCGGCACCTTCCTGAACCGCATCCACACCTACGAAGTGCAGCCGGAACAAGGGCTTGCTCAAACCGTGCACTTCCCGAAATCCTGCCTGCACTGCGACGATGCGCCTTGCGTCACGGTGTGCCCGACCGGGGCCAGCTACAAACGGGTTGAGGACGGTATCGTTCTGGTCAATGAAAGCGAATGTATCGGCTGCGGCCTGTGTGCCTGGGCGTGTCCATACGGCGCGCGCGAAATGGACCCGACTGCCGGCGTGATGAAGAAATGCACGCTCTGCGTGGATCGTATCTATAACGACAACCTGCCCGAAGAAGACCGGGTGCCCGCCTGCGTGCGCACCTGCCCGTCCAATGCCCGCCATTTCGGAGATCTTGGCGATCCTGACAGCGAAGTCAGCCAGTTGGTGGCTGAGCGCGGCGGCTTTGATCTGATGCCTGAACTCGGCACCAAACCGGTGAACAAATACCTGCCGCCGCGGCCCAGGGATGTTGAGGATGCCATTGATATCCTTGCACCATTCCTGGAACCCGTGGCTGAAGAGCCAACTGGTTTCCTGGGTTGGCTCGACCGGGCGCTCGACACTCTGCCGGGTGCCGCCAAGACCGGCACCGACTGATGCATCCTGCCGCCTCGGTCATTCTGTTCACCGCACTCTCCGGCCTCGGGTTCGGCCTGCTGGCCTGGCTCGGTGCAGGGTTGCCCGCCGCCACCGGGCGCGTCGCTTTCATGTTTTATTTCATCGCGTTTGCCCTTTCTGTCGGCGGGCTTTTGGCCTCGACCTTCCACCTTGGAAACCCGCAGCGCGCGCTGAAAGCGTTCAGCCAGTGGCGCAGCAGCTGGCTCAGCCGGGAAGGCTGGAGCGCGGTCATCGCACTGCTTGTCATGGCGGCCTACGCCATCGGCGCAATATTCTTTGGTGTTCGGATCGAGATCCTGGGCTGGCTCGGGGCAACACTTTGCATGGCGACCGTGTTCACAACGTCAATGATCTACGCCCAGATCAAAGCCGTTCCACGCTGGAACCATCCAACAACGCCGTTGATGTTCTTTTGTTATTCGATCTCGGGCGGCGCACTTCTGGCCGGGCAACTCGCCATTGCCTCGGCCCTGCTGCTCATTTGCGGCGCAACCCAGTTTGTGGTTTGGCACTTCGCCGATCAACGATTTGCAGCGCGCGCAAGCACCATCGAAACCGCCACCGGCCTGGGGCGCGTTGGAAAAGTCCGACAATTTGAACCACCGCACACCGGGACCAACTATCTGCTTCACGAAATGGTCTACGTGGTGGCGCGCAAACACGCCAAACGGCTGCGCGTCATGGCGCTGATTTTCGCCAGTATCTTGCCCGCGCTTATGCTTGCCATCAGCCAGTCCGGGCAGATAATCGCCGTTGCCGCTATTGCTCTTCACATCACCGGATTGTTCATTGCGCGGTGGCTGTTTTTCGCCGAGGCCGAACATGTGGTCGGCCTGTACTACGACCAACGCTGATCCAGTTGCAGCGCCTGCGGCGCCACGATCTTTTCTCGCCCCGGATTGAATCCGGGGCTCGGGTTGCCTCCGGCGGGGATATTTAATCCATTTGGAACAGGTGCGCGGGTGCGTGAATTAATCGTTGACTTTTTCGCTGAAGTGTCGTGAAATTTTGGCGTGTTTTTTCACGAGAGTCGTTCATGCCCAATCCGTCCACGCTTGGAGCCGACCTCAGAGCCTTGCGAAAATCGCGCAAGGTGACGCTGCGCGCGCTGGCGGATGAATTGAGCATGTCAGTTGGGTGGCTCAGTCAGGTCGAACGCGATATCTCAACCCCCGACACCGCGACGCTGAAAAAGATTGCGCAGATATTTGGCGTGCCGATGAGCCTGTTTTTTGGCACCAGCCCGGCGCCAGCGGCCGAATTGGGGCGCGTTGTGCGCGAGCAGAACCGGCGCTCTATCGGCGAGCGCGAGGGCGGGCTGGTCGAGGCTTTGCTGTCGCCAGACCTGACCGACAGTTTCGAGGTGGTCCATTCCACTTTTATGCCGGGTTCCAAAAACCAAACCCCCACGGCGCGTCCAACGCAAGAGGTCGCATATCTGATCTCGGGTCAGCTCGACATTTGGCTGGACGGTGAATTCTATGCCATTCACGCCGGGGACAGTTTCCGTATTCGCGGCCAGACCCTGCGCTGGTCAAATCCTTACAACAAGCCGGCGGTGGCGGTCTGGGTGATTTCGCCGCCGGTCTACTGACAGAATCCAAAAGGCGCATCGATGGCTGATTTCCCCACAACTGCCCGCGTTGTCATCATTGGCGGTGGCGTCATTGGTGCATCGTCGCTCTACCATCTGGCCATGGCTGGCTGGAGCGATTGCGTGTTGCTCGAGAAAAACGAGCTGACCGCCGGCTCGACCTGGCATGCCGCAGGCAATGTGCCAACGTTTTCCACAGGTTGGGCGGCGATGAACCTGCAGCGCTATTCGACCGAGCTGTATCGGGATCTTGGCCGCATTGTCGACTATCCGATGAATTACCATGTCACCGGGTCGATCCGGCTGGCCCATTCGCACGAGCGTATGCAGGAGTTTCAGCGGGCCTGCGGCATGGGGCGTTATCAGGGCATGGAGCTTGAAATTCTGTCGCCCCGGGAAACCAAGGAACGCTATCCGTTCCTGGAAACCCATGATCTGGCGGGCTCGCTGTACGATCCGGCTGATGGCGATATTGATCCGGCGCAGTTAACGCAAGCGCTGGCCAAGGGTGCACGCGATTTGGGGGCACTTGTGCTGCGCCACACGCCTGCCACCGGCATAGGCCGCGAAAATGGCGAGTGGATCGTGCGCACCGACAAGGGCGAAATTGCTTGCGAATTCGTGGTCAATGCCGCCGGGTATTACGCGCAGCGCGTCGGCGAATGGTTTCGACCCTTCGGCGGGCGGCAGGTGCCGATGATGGTTATGAGCCATCAGTATATGTTGTCCGAGGAAATCGCCGAACTTGACGCCTATTCCGAGGTCGAGGGCCACAAACTGCCGCTGCTGCGCGATGTCGACAGCTCGTATTATCTGCGCCAGGAAAACAACGGCTTTAACCTTGGCCCCTATGAACGCGACTGCAAGGCACATTGGGTCACCCCGGACGATCCCATGCCCAATGATTTCAGTTTTCAGCTATTCGCGGACGATCTGGACCGGCTGGAATGGTATATAGAAGACGCCATGGCGCGGGTGCCGCTGTTGGGGCAATCCGGGATTTCCAAGGTCATCAACGGCCCGATCCCGTACGCGCCGGACGGCATGCCGCTGCTCGGCCCGATGCCCGGTGTGTCCAACGCTTTTGAGGCCTGTGTGTTCACATTCGGCATTGCCCAGGCTGGTGGCGCTGGCAAGGTTCTGGCGGAGTGGGTGATCGAGGGTGCGACCGAGTGGGACTGCTGGTCGCTCGACCCCAGGCGCTACACCGATTACGCCGATGCCGATTACTGCGTCGCCAAGGGGCGCGAGACCTACGGCTATGAGTACGCCATGCATTTCCCCTGGCACGAATGGCCCGCCGGGCGCGACAAGAAACTGTCGCCTGTGCACGCAAAAGTGCGCGAACTGGGCGGTCAGATGGGGGCCGTTAGTGGCTGGGAACGGGCCAATTGGTTTGCGCAGGCGGGTGACGACACCAGCCACGAGGCCACCCAGACCTGGGACCGTGCCGGGCCCTGGGAGCCACGCATTCGCGAAGAATGCGAGGCGGTTCGTGACGCTGTTGGTGTGCTCGATCTGCCGGGGTTTTCGCGCTTCTATCTGTCCGGCGAAGGCGCGGCGGAATGGCTGCGCGGCATGATATGCGGGGCTTTGCCCAAAGTCGGGCGGATGAACCTGGGATATTTTTCTGACAACCGGGGTCGGATTCTGACCGAAATGTCGATCATCCGTAGTTCTGAGGATGAGTTCGCCCTGATCACCGCGGCGACCGCAGAGTGGCATGATTTCCAGATGTTGCAGTCGCATCTGGCCAAGGGGCTGCAGCTCATCAACCGAACGCGCGATTTTGGCACACTTATCGTGAGCGGCCCCAAGTCGCGTGATTCGCTCGCCGCTATTGGTGAGGCCGACCTGTCCCTGCCCTGGCTCAGCCACCAAGAGGCGGTGATGGCGGGGCAGGACTGCACCCTGATCCGGGTGAGTTTTGCCGGTGAGCTGGGCTGGGAAATTCACGCGAAAAACGACTTGCTCGCGCCAATCTATGATGCGGTGCTTGGCGGCGGCGCCAAGCCGTTCGGCATGTGGGCGCTAAATTCGCTGCGGCTGGAAAAAGGCTATCGGGCCTGGAAGGGTGACCTTTCGACCGATTATTCGATGCTGGAGGGCGGGCTGGATCGGTTCATCAAACTTGACAAGGCACAGGATTTTCCCGGCAAGGCGGCGATACTGTCGGAAAAACAGCGTGGTGTGTCAAAGCGGTTTGTGACGCTGATCGTTGCGGCCGGGAAAAGCGACGCACCTTATATGTCGACGCTCTGGTACGATGGCAAGATCGTTGGCGAGACCACGTCGGGCGGCTGGGGCTATCGGGTGAACGCTTCTATCGCTTTGGGGATGGTGCGGGTCGATCTGGCCACGCCGGGCACCAAGCTGGAGGTCGAGATTTACGGCGAGCGGTACGGGGCGGTGGTGCAGGAGGACCAGCCGCTGTGGGATCCATCAAACGAGCGGCTGCGGGCATGAGGCTCAACGCGTTTTCCCGGTCGATTATCGAAACGTTTCGGCTTGGATTTGTGGCCAGCGTTACCGCCGACGGGCGACCCAATGTGTCGCCCAAGGGCACGTTCGTGGTGCTGGATGACGAAACCATCGCGTTTGGCGAAATCCGCTCTCCCGGTACCATGGCCAATCTGGCCCACCAGCCAGAGGTCGAGGTGAATTTCGTCGATCAGTGGAAACGCAAAGGGGTCCGGGTGCGCGGTCAAACCCGAATCATCGACCGCGGGACCAACGATTTCGAGCGTTTGATCCCTCAGTGGCACGAACTATGGGGTGATCTGGCGGATCGGGTGAATTCGATTGTGCTCATTCCGGTTGCCGAGGTGCGTCTGCTGACCACTCCGCCCTATGACACCGGTGCCACCGAAGCCGAGATGATCGCGACTTACAAGGCCAAATACGCCGAGATTTACCCATGAATATCACCCTGCTCGATGGCGGCATGGGCCAGGAGCTGGTGAAACGCTCGGGCGATGATGCCACGCCGCTTTGGGCCACGCAGGTGATGCTGGATCATCCCGGACTGGTTAGGGCCGTTCACGCCGAGTATTTCGCCGCCGGGGCCACGGTGGCCACAACCAACACTTACGCGATCCATCGTGACCGGCTGGTCGGCACCGGGCTTGAGGGTCGATTTGAAGACCTTTACAGGCTGGCGCTGGCCGAGGCCCAGGCCGCACGCAAGGCGCATGGGTCCGGGCAGATCGCCGGATCAATTGGCCCGCTTGGGGCGTCTTACCGGCCCGACATCCACCCGCCGCACGCTGAGGCAGTTGACAAATATGCCGAGGTCGCCGGCCTGCTCGCCCCGACAGTTGATTTCATCATTTGCGAGACCGTGGCCTCGCTCGCCCATGCCCGCGCGGTTCTGGAAGGGGCGGAGGCGGCAGGCAAACCGGTGTGGCTGTCGGTGACAGTGGATGACGAGGACGGATCGCGCCTGCGCTCGGGCGAGCCGGTCGCCGATGTTGCCGAGATTGCCGCCAACGGTGCCGCAGCGTTGCTTGCCAACTGCTCGGCGCCCGAAGCGATGGCCGCCGCCCTGCCCTCTCTGCTCGAAAGCGGCTTGCCGGTCGGCGCATATGCCAACGGCTTTCAACAGATCACCAAGGATTTTCTGAACGACAAGCCAACTGTGGATGCGCTGCACGCCCGCCGCGATCTTGGTCCAGATACCTATGCCAGGTTCGCCCTGGATTGGGTCGATCAGGGAGCGAGTATTGTCGGCGGCTGTTGCGAAATCGGCCCCGCTCATATTGCCGAACTGGCGCAGCGCTTGCCGGCCGCCGGGCACGAGATTGTATGAAATGGCAGCAAATGTGATCCCCGGTCGCATGTCAGGCGTGCTTCTAACGCGTCATGGCGGGCCGGAAGCGTTGGTCTGGAGCGATGATATTCCGGTGCCGGTGCCTGGAACCGGCGAAGTATTGGTTCAAGTTCTGGCCGCAGGCGTGAATAACACCGACATCAACACCCGGATCGGGTGGTATTCATCCAGTGTGACCGGTGCCACCGATGCGGTCGATTCCAACATCGACATTGATGCTGGAGGCTGGGGTGGGGCGGTGCAATTTCCACGTATTCAGGGTGGTGATATTTGCGGGCGGATCGTGGCGCTTGGCGATGGCGTGGCGGGTTTTAAAATCGGCCAGCGTGTCACTTGTCCGATCAACCTGCCACGCCCGACAGCTGAAAACGCTTACGGATGTGAGGTTTTGGGGTCCGAATATGATGGGGCGTTCGCGCAGTTCTGCAAGCTTGAGGCGCGCGACATTCATGATGTGGGCGCGTCGCCTTTGTCTGATGTTGAAATTGCCGCGATCCCCTGCGCGTTTGGTACTGCGGAAAACTTGTTGAGCCGAGTGGGTGTTTGCGACGGACAAAATGCTCTGATCACCGGAGCCTCCGGTGGTGTCGGTTTGGCGGCGGTGCAATTGGCCAGTTTGCGCGGCGCGACCGTCACCGGGGTCTGTTCCGCCTCAAAATCCGCGGCGGTGCTGAACGCCGGGGCTCGGGCAGTCCTGGAGCGTAACGATATACCGCCCAAAGCCGCCTTTGACGTGGTCATCGACGTGGTCGGCGGCCCGGCCTGGCCAAATCTGATTACCGCTCTGAAGCCGGGCGGCCATTACGCAGTCGCCGGGGCCATCGCCGGGCCGATTGTCGAGGCGGATCTGCGCAATATCTATTTGCGTGACATCACCATTCACGGCTGTACATACCAGCCGCCGGCAGTCTTTGAACGGTTGGTGCACCTGATCAACGACGGCGACATTCGCCCGCTTGTGTCCAAAACCTATCCCTTGGCGGACATTGCCGCCGCGCAAGAAGATTTCACATCAAAACGCTACCCGGGAAAGCTGGTGCAGATCCCTCAGAAGGACATTCCATGAAATTGCCCCCCTCCAAAGCCCGCGTCGTCATCATCGGCGGCGGCATAATCGGCTGTTCGGTTGCCTATCATCTGGCCAAACTCGGCTGGAAGGACGTTGTTCTGCTGGAACGCAAGCAGTTGACCTGCGGCACCACCTGGCACGCCGCCGGGCTGATCGGTCAACTTCGCGCCACCGCGGCAATGACCAAGCTGGCGAAATACAGCGCCGATCTCTACGCCGCGTTGGAAGCCGAGACCGGGGTGGCGACCGGGATCAGGCAGAACGGCTCGATCACGGTGGCGTTGAGCGAGGATCGCAAGGAAGAGATTTTGCGCCAAGCGTCGATGGCGCGGGCCTTTGGAGTGGACGTTGAAGTCATCAGTCCGACAGAAGCGAAATCGCGCTACGAGCATCTGAATATCGACGGCGTTCTGGCCGCAGTCTATGTGGCCAAAGACGGTCAGGGCGATCCGGCCAATATTGCGCTGGCGCTGGCCAAGGGCGCGCGGCAGATGGGCGCGACGATCTTGGAACAGGTGCGTGTGACCGGCATCCGAATCGAGGGGCAACGCGCCATCGGCGTGGATTGGCAATCGGGTGAGCAGGCCGGGTTTCTTGCGGCCGATCACGTCGTCAACTGCGCTGGCATGTGGGGCCACGAGGTTGGGCGGATGGCCGGTGTCAATGTGCCGCTGCACGCGTGTGAGCATTTCTACATAGTGACCGAACCGATAGCCGGGCTGACCCAATTGCCGGTGCTGCGGGTGCCTGACGAGTGCGCCTATTACAAGGAAGACGCGGGTAAGTTCCTGCTGGGGGCATTTGAGCCCAATTCCATACCCTGGGGCATGGACGGTATTCCGCACGACTTTGAGTTTGACCAGCTGCCAGAGGATTTCGACCACTTCGAGCCGATCCTTGAGGCCGCCGTGAACCGTATGCCGATCCTTGCCGAGGCCGGTATTCACACGTTCTTCAACGGGCCTGAAAGTTTCACGCCTGATGACGCCTATCACCTGGGTCTGGCCCCTGAGCTAGACAATTTCTGGGTCGCCGCCGGATTCAATTCTATCGGTATTCAGTCGGCCGGGGGCGCTGGCAAGGCTTTGGCCGAGTGGATGGAAAGCGGCGAAAAACCGTTTGATCTGGGCGATGTGGATATTTCCCGAAATCAGCCGTTTCAGGGCAACAGGACTTATCTGTTTGAACGCTCCAAGGAAACGCTTGGGCTGCTTTATGCCGACCATTACCCGTTCCGCCAGAAAGCCACGGCGCGCGGCATCCGGCGATCGCCGTTTCACGAGCAGCTCAAGGCGCAAGGAGCGGTGTTTGGCGAAACGGCAGGTTGGGAACGCGCGAACTGGTTTGCCGATGAGGGGCAGGAGCGCGAATACCGTTATTCCTGGAAACGCCAGAACTGGTTCGAGAATTCCGCCCGCGAGCACCACGCGGTGCGCACAAATGTCGGCATGTACGACATGACCAGCTTTGGTAAAATCCGTGTTGAAGGCCCGGATGCGGAGGCTTTGCTGAACCATGTTTGCGGCGGCGACATGTCGGTGCCTGTGGGCAAGATCGTCTACACTCAATTTCTCAACTCGCGCGCCGGGATCG
>SMVA01355723.1_pt1 | contig 11156 bp, 9 predicted proteins | sample 2456451 | NCBI WGS metagenome assembly SMVA01 (sample SAMN11095933, study PRJNA526329) | marine sediment metagenome | biome: Marine sediment; feature: Surficial sediment; material: Deep marine sediment; isolation source: Hadal surficial sediment | place: Pacific Ocean | collected 2014-05 | depth 0-1...
AGTCAGAGTTATAGATTTTCTGCGTGTGGTAAACAGGTCGTCTTGGAATGATTGGGAAAAGCATCACTCTAGGATACTTAACCAGTAAAGCACCAAAATTACTTCAATGGATTGCTTTGTTTATGGCCAGTTTATTATGTTTCTTTTACTCAGGAGCTTTCACATATGCACAAAATCCTGAACAAATAACACTTGAGGAGACACTTAAAGCGGACTCTAGACAAGGATTTATTTTGTCGTGTGTTCCGACAATTGAATCGCAAAGCGAGAGATTTGGGCTTAATTTAAGTGTTGAACAGATTGGTAGCTATTGCACTTGCGTAGCCATTGCGATCTTTGACGACATGTCTAGTGATGAAATTAACGCATTCCTTGCGACTATGAGCCTTCCAGAGCGCAAGGAAAAGGCGCGGCCGGAATATTCATCGCGTTGCTCTCAGACTCACCTTGAATGAATAATAAGGTTACACCATGCTGATAAAGCTTAAACTCTTTGGGTAACTCTAAGTTTCGATAAAGATTCAATCAAAGATTTTCAGTGACTTTGGCGTTTAGTCACACAGATAGTCACATGGCATGTACTCTCCGATCATTAAATGATTAATAAACAGTAAGTTATAGAAAGGTTATCACTCCTGCCTCTTCCGCCGGTATCTTCGATATATCTGGTATTAGCAGTTAGGTTTTCGTTTCTACCCACCAATTTACCCACCAACATTTTTTATGATCTTTGTTTTGTAGACCCACCCCGGGGGTACTCCCCGTTTTGAACGAAGGGACTCCTACTATCTGCTACTTACTATTTTAGACAAACGAAGAGCAAAAATATTTTTTGTAAAGATTTCACCAGTAGGGAACTTGTATTAAGTGGGATTGGCAGGATCCGTGTACTTTGCTTAATGTTAATCCATGTTAAGCAGATTTCCAGGGTTCAGCTTGATGTTGATAGGCCTCTGATTACCTATATGACCGATAAGGTCAAGGTGATCTCGTCAGGAAATCTGAGCGTTTTTTAGTGCTGAATATGTAGCCAAGTCGGGAATAAGGCTACATCTCTTATCGACAATTGTTGAATTGCATCCAATATTGACCCAGGATTTGCATTAATAATTGGCCCGGCCAGAATTAGTATATTCGCGGGTTAAGGACTTTTTGCATGGGTCAATAATCAATGCAAAAATGCGGGATTAATGGATCAATTTTGGACGCAAATCAACAGGTTAATCGAGAATTCGCCTGGGAACAGGACTCTGGCACCTATTTCTCCTTCCGAACCTGATTGATCTCAAAGAATATAAGTCCTATCCTCCGTATGAGTTCAATGTGATTCAAAGGTAATAATTAAAATGAAATCTTATAATCAGAACAACAACAGTCTTACCGCTAGCGTCCTTTTCCTGATAACCACGTTAGTGAGTTTTAGCAGTTTCGCGCAATCCCAGCCCAATATGCCGGCTGATGCCTCCGGGCCTCAGGTACCGGACGGTGTTGCGCAATTTGCGGTCGATCCATTCTGGCCTAAACCGCTGCCTAACAACTGGATAATCGGCCAGGTTGCCGGAACCTCCGTGGATGCCGATGACAATGTGTGGATTATTCATCGTCCCTGGACTGTGCAGGGTACCAATGCCGGTTCAACTCCCATGCAGACAACCCGCGATATCACCTGGGGGCACGACCCGCTGCAGTCTCTATGTTGTACAACCGCGCCACCGGTAATCGCCTTCAACCCGGCTGGGGAGGTCGTCTATTCCTGGGGTGGGGATGATCCAGGTGGAGCCTATCAGTGGTTCAACAGCGAACACGGCATCCATGTGGATCACAACGGATTTGTCTATGTGGCAGGTAATGGCACCGATGACCACCACCTGATGAAATTCACCAGAGACGGTGAATTCGTTTGGACCATAGGCGGGGTAGGGGTCAGTCAGGGCAGTAACGACACTGACTCTGTCAATCGCACTGCGACCATGGAAGTGGATCCGGAAACCAATGAATTGTATGTGGCGGATGGTTACGGTAACCGACGCCTGGTTGTTTTTGACGCAGAAACAGGAGAGTACCTGCGTCATTGGGGCGCCTATGGCGAACCCCCGGTAGACGAAAATCCAGGCCCCTGGGACCCGGATGCGCCACCGAGTCGCACCTGGAGAACCCCTGTGCATGGTCTGGCGATTTCAACCGACGGCCTGGTCTATGTGAGCGACAGGCCAAGCAATAGATTTCAGGTTTTCCGCAAGGATGGCACATATTTGTTCGAAAAGGTGTTAGCACCACAGACCTACGGCCCCGGTTCAACCTGGGGTGCGGAATTGGACCCGTTGGATCCCGAACAGCGATTCCTGTATATACCTGACGGCACCAACAACAAGGTCTGGGTATTAGACCGCGAAACACTGGAACCCGTTTATTCCTGGGGTACTGGGGGTAGGCAGGCAGGGCAGTTTGACTGGTTGCACTATATGGCTTTTGATTCCGAGGGCAACCTCTATACTGGGGAAGTGCAAACTGGTCACCGACTGCAGAAGTTTATTCGCCTGAACGGAATTTAGAATTCAAATTTGTCCGTTCTGGACTGCAGAGGAACAGGGGTGTCGAAGTAGTGACTCCGGCACCTTAAACCTGCCTCTAATCTAAAAAATCACTTATTGGATGTTTTTTTGAGCTGACTCTCAACCGGACTCCTGGTCGAGTTCCAATAGGTCGCCGGGTTCGCAATCCAATGCCTCGCAAATAGCGACGAGTGTAGAGAACCGGATCGCCCGTGCTTTGCTGCGTTTGAGAATCGATAAATTGGCCAGAGTGATGCCCACTTCATCTGGCAATTCTGTTAGCGTTTTTTCGCGCAAGTAACCAACGAGTTAAAATCAACTGCATTGGAAAAATATAAAGTAACTGAACAACTGGATGCATCGTTTAACGGCCTGGTTGATATTAATCCAAAAGCATTGAAATCTTCATTGATTATTTGGAACGTTTTTGAGAAATTCATTACGGACATTTTGGCATATCAGATTACAAGTTTTATTGATAGTGAGCCAACGTTGAGTGAGAGCATTAAGAGCCACTATGTCATGGAAAATTTATACAAGCAAAGCATAATATTGTTTGTATATTGGATGTTGAAACGGCACCGAGCAGAACTGTTATGTAACTGGCCTTTTTCAATTGATTCGTCGCAGCAACCAGCAAATGATCTGAGAGTAAATATTAATTCTATTTAGCTTCATCAGGAGCAAGTTTCAGCAAATATAAAACAACTTCCACGACCGAGTAAGGGAAGAAGCAAATTCGCAAGTTACCGCGTAGTGATTATGTGAATCGCTATTAGGTGAGAGTAATTGCTTAATACAAGTATTGGCTGGAAGTTAATCTAAGAGTCTCAAAAGCAAACACGATTCACTGTATCGAAATGTGGTTAAGATGAGTAACTCTGATTGGTAGTTTTATGGCTAAGCAAAAGGCGTAAAATAGGCGATGACTTTGGCTCTTTGTAACATGCTTAGTAACAAAAATTTATCTATATTTAACAAAAAGACAAACAAAACAAGAAGTCATTTAATAAATGGCGTGGATGCTTCTTCCACCAATTCCTATTTCAAATCCTCATACTAAAAACCGTGACTGAATTAGTTGTGGTCGCTACTAAACTGTTTTAGTAATAGAAGAAAGAGTAAAGTCTCAGAAGTAGTGCTAACAGATTGGTATATCTTTCTTACTGGAGATTACAAAATGAAAACGGTCAAGATCATACTTCAAGTAGTCGGTATATTGATTCTAATTCCTACAGTTACCCTGGCAACTTTGAGATTTGAAAATCGTAATGCGGACGGTCCTTCAATTCTTTTCCCTGGAGGAGAGTTGACTTCTGGAGAATTATTTACCGGTCCCGAACCTGACTGGCGTTTTACTGATGACATCGAAACCATAGAGTTACAGTTAAACGACCCGATGGCTTCGCGCCGAATTTATATTCTAGAGAGTGAAGGTAAGATTTACATCGTATCCGGTTATATGAGATCTTTTCTAGGTAGAATTTGGAAAGAATGGGCATTTGAAGCCGATGCTGGCAACGACGAAGGAGTATTACGTGTGAATGGCGTTCGTTATCCGCGAAAATTAGTTCGTATTGAACAAGGAGATTTGCTCAATGGTGTTGCGGCTAAGTTAGTCACTAAATACGGCGGTGTTCCAACTCCCGCCCCTGCCGCTGCGATCCAGGGTATGCGCTCAGCAATTGAATCTGGTGATACTTGGGTATTCGAATTAGCCCCACGATAAATCGAATAGAAAATAGCCATACAAATGAGTTACGTTGCACTAACATGACCTAAATTCCTGAAGGAGGGAATAATGAAAAGACCCATTAAAATAACATGTCAGGTTTTATTGGTAGTTTCTACCTTGGTTTTGTCCTCAGGCGTTTTGGCTCAGCCTGGAAACCGGTTGAACAAGTTAATTGAGCTATTTGAGAACGATCAGCCGGCCTTTGGGCTGTTGTCTTTCGACTACTCATTGAATAATGCCCGCTCCATGGCGAGCTCTGGGTTGGATTTCATTATGATCGACATGGAACACGCGCCTTTTGACGTAGAAAGACTGCGCCAGTTCCTACTTGGCATGACCAACAAAAGAAGCATTTTGGAAAAGGGCAGTTTGCAACCTGACGTTATGCCCTTTGTTAGAATTCCCGCGGCAAGCGGCTCCGACGAAATGATTGCCCAGGCCAAACAGGTACTGGACGTGGGTGTCTACGGTATTATGTTCCCCGCCATCCAAAACGCCGAGCAAGCTGAATTGGCGGTACGGGCTACGCGATATCCTCAACTGAACGGGGCATCCGACTATGAGCCGACTGGGATTCGTGGTCGTAATCCTTCCAATGCAGTGTGGTATTGGGGAGCGCGTGACTATATGATCCGCGCTGACGTCTGGCCACTTGATCCTCTGGGTGAACTGCTGGCAGTTATGTTTATCGAGTCCCCAGAGGGTGTAGAAAACATCGAAGAAATAATCAGTGTGCCAGGTATAGGAGGCATCTTTATCGGTCCTTCCGATCTGAGTACCACCATGGGTTATTCCAGCCCGGCCGCACCCGAAGTAGAAGAGGCCATCCAGACAGTGCTGAGTGCCTGCCTCGATCATGACGTGCCTTGTGCCATCACTACCAGCTCTGGCTCGGTGCAGCAACGCATTGAACAAGGGTTTCGGTTTGTGACGGTTGGCGCCGATGGTGGCTTATCAACAGGCGCAAGTAATGCTTTACGACTTGGCAGAGAAGCAGCTGGAAGAAATTGATGGGCATTCCATGTGAGACAAAATATAAAGACCTAGAATAAATGGACTTGCTTATAGCCTGGTTGCAAGTCGAAATGAATAACATATAGGAGGAACTAATATGAAATTATCTGGAAAATTCGTGGCCGCTCTTTGTTTATCACCTCTGACCGGTTTTACTTTTGCTCAAGCTGATATGGCACCGACTAACGATGCTCCTAATCCCTATCAGATTTACACTGGCTGGGCGAATATGCCCGCCGGACGTGAATGGGGCGCTACCAGTTCAATTGATATCGATCCAGATGGAAAATCTATCTGGGTAGCAGAAAGATGTGGTTCAGATTCAATCAGGCCGGCTTTTCCCATTCGGGGCTGCGCCGAATCTCAACTGCCTGTGGTGCTCAAATTCAATTCTGATGGCGAAATGGTGAGAAGCTTTGGCGGTGGTATTTTCGCCGTGCCCCATGGGTTTCATGTCGATTATGAAGGCAACATTTGGGTTACTGATGCTCCATTTACCCTGCCGCCAGGAATCGAAGGAAAGGGACACATAGTGGTTAAGTTCAGTCCTGAAGGCGACCGTCTGATGACTCTGGGTACGCCCGGAATTACCGGAGATGATAGTAGTCATTTCAATATGCCCTCCGATGTTTTAGTGGCGCCCAATGGTGATATTTTCGTGGCCGATGGTCATGGTGGAGAGAGTAATGCACGAATTGTGAAGTTTGATTCGGAAGGAAATTACCTGATGGATTGGGGTGAAGCCGGTTCTGGACCTGGACAGTTCAATGCACCCCACGGTCTTGCGATGGATTCCCAGGGACGATTGTTTGTCGCCGATCGTAGCAATAACCGCATTCAGATCTTCGATCAGAACGGCACTTTTCTGGACGAATGGTACCAGTTCAGTAGGCTGAGCGGCATTTTCATTGACGACAACGATATACTGTATGGCGTCGACTCGGAATCAAATGAACAACGCGGACGCGGTGGTTGGCGTCGCGGTATTCGTGTCGGCAGTGCCCGAACTGGCGAAGTGCAATACTTTATCCCAGACCCGTTCGATGCCAACGATGGACCTTACTCCGCCAGTAGTGGTGGTGAAGGAGTAGTGGCCGATGCTGACGGTATAATTTACACCGCAGAAGTTGGCCCACGATCTCTCAAGCGATATGAGAGGTTCGAATAATCCTGATTATTAGTTTGAGTGATTCAAGATTGTATTAAGCATAGAATTTCTAAATGCTTAATCGCCTCCGGGGTGGTTAGCATTGGTGTTAAGCAGAAGTACATCGATTTTCGTTTACGGTTTTGCTGAAAGACCAAACCGGGTATTCTTGGGCATTGTGCGGCGAATTGTCACATAGAGTTCAATCCTACTCTTACCTAGCCAATACTTCTCGTTAAATGCGCTTAATGAGTGAGGCATTAATGGTGTATAGACTTGGAGAAACAGTTCCTAGTATGATTGGGATCCTCTTTGATTTGGTTTGGTTAGTTTAATGACCTATTGTGTAGCAGTTTCTGTGAATGACGGCTTGATATTTTGTTCCGATTCCCGGACTAATGCCGGCATTGACCAAATCAGCACCTATAGCAAAATGTTTCGTTTTGGCATCGATGGTCAGAGACAGTTCGTTATTTTGTCGGCTGGTAACCTGGCCACAACCCAGGCCACAATTGCTCAGGTTAAACTTGATATAAAGCAAAATGCCGTGATCAACCTCATGAATGTGGTGAACCTTATTGAGGCCTCGGACTATCTGGGTGACGTGAGCCTAACGCAGCAAAAAAAACATGGCGCGAAGCATGGATTCGAAGCCAGTTTTATAATCGGCGGACAGATTGCCGGTAACCAACACGAAGTAATTCTGGTTTATCCGGAAGGCAATCACATCACTACCTCTGATGATACGCCTTATTTGCAAATAGGTGAAAGCAAGTACGGTAAGCCTATTCTCGATAGAATTTTACAACCGGAACTTAATCTGGAAACCTGCGCTCTTTGCTCGCTGGTATCTATGGACTCCACTATGCGTAGTAATTTGACAGTGGGCCCACCGGTTGAAGTGTTGGTTTATAAGACTAACAGTATGGTCTTTGATGACCATCAACGATTTGACGTTGGAAGTGATTTTCTAAGGGAAATTGGTCGTGCCTGGGATCAACGCCTTAAGGATGCGTTTCGTCAAATGCCTCCTCTGGCCTGGGCAGCTAGTTGGGACAAACAAGCGAATGAACGAAACGAATTTTCTTGATACTCAGCCCCGATAAACTGAAGGGGTAGGCGTCCACCATTCCCATACTTCGATTTAAAGCATTCAGCATAACTGTAAGCTCACCCCACTGAGGCAGCATGTTGTCGATCTCATTAATTTTGTTCACTGAACCAATTCCAAAATCGTTGGCAGTTTCCAGTGTATCTACCATGTGCAAGTAATGAGCCCAACATTCGGCCCAGTCTTCCAATGGATGGGATTGCGCATAATGGCTGATGAATTGCGGTTCACGCTGCATAGTATCTCGATTAGTATAATAAGCGTCCATAGCGTTTTGATAATCTTGAGATTCATCACCGAATAGGGCGCGGAATTTCCCCAGCGTGTCTGGTGTTTTAACGAGTCGCCAGTAATAATAATGGCCGCTTTCATGGCGAAAATGACCCAACAATGTTCGGTAAGACTCCCCCAGCGATTGGCGAACCTGTTCACGTCTAACTATATTTGCTTCGGCGATATTGACAGTTATTAATCCGTTTTTATGGCCGGTAAGAACTAGTTCATTCTCTACTTCAGGATTACTTCTTTTGTCTTCAATAAACTCGAATGCCAGTCCTCCCACGGGGTCGACAGATTTATTAATCACCGGTAGTTTGAGCGCGAGCAGGGTATAGATTAATTTTCTTTTCGCATGCTCCATACTACTCCACCAATCACGGCGATCAGGGACTAGTAAATTCGGTATGGTGTGATTTAGGTTGCATGAAATGCAGTAACTCGCATGATTTTCGGAGATTAACCAGTTACAAACACCGTAGTCAGTGTCGTTGCGGCAAAGCCGATAAACAGTGCCATCGCCTATAACGCCACTTCCTGATTTCATATCAACCGACTCAAGGCTTATCATTTTATTTTCAAGTGGGTGGTAGGCCAGGCGGCGATGACAATCTAAACAGAAAGTATTGTCGAAATAAACGGTGTGACCGCAAACACACTTAAATTTTTTCATCAATTCCCACTATAAAGTTATTAGGCGCGAGGGAGAAACCAGGCATCGGCAATTCGATCATGAATTTGAGCTATCTCGACTTGCAATTCGTCGATGTGTTGAAACAAGCCCCGCGAAAGTAGCTTGGGTATATTACCTTTTTGTACATGACGTAAAACCTTGTTCACCTGACGTAAGGCTTTTTCGTTGTGCGATAGTTCTTCGATACCGTTTTTTACTTGTAACAGACAATAGGAGACAGCTCTGGGAAATTGCTTGTCTTGCATTAGAAACTTCACTACATCTTCAGCATTAACTCGACCTTGTACGTGCTGACGATACATCTGGTAAGCACTAAGTGAGCGCAACACACTCATCCAGAGTATGTCCTGATAGGGATCTGTATTTTCACTTTCGACGCTATTCAAAGCGGTTAAATCCGGCAATAAATTACTCGAGCCGACGTCTACTATGCGAGTAGTCATATCCGCACGTTCAAGATTTCGCCCCATGCGAATAAATCTATACACATGATTATGACTCAATGTGCCTGCCAGTAGCCCAGTTAATTGCTGACAGCCTACGATAATTTCCTCGAGCAAATTATGGCGCGGTCCTCGAGCGACTCCACTGGCCGCGTTTTCCTTAGTATAAAGATACAAATTGTTAATTTGTTCGAATGCCTCCGAGGGGATGATTTCCCTGGTAGTGCGAGCGTTCTCACGTACCATGGAAAGAATACTTAAGATAGAGGTGCCATTTTGTTCGGCTAATAAAAACCTCACAACCGCACGTTCATCAGTAGTTCGTTGTGATGCAGCGAATTCGTCATGTGCGCCGGAGATGTCTACCAGTGTATGCCATCCGACCTTTGTTCCTCGCGGCAGATCAAGTAACAGATTTGAGTAAACATTCATTAAACGCGCCGTGTTTTCTGCACGTTCCAGGTAACGGGCCATCCAGTAAACTCGTTCTGCGACTCTAGATAACATTATTCATCAGCAACATCTTCATTCCCTAACGATCCAGGTGTCCTTACTCCCACCGCCTTGGGAAGAGTTGACCACATAGGAGCCTTTCACCATGGCAACGCGTGTAAGTCCGCCAGGCGTCACATAGGAGTTCCTTGCTTGCAAAATGAACGGGCGCAGGTCCACATGGCGTGGTTCTGCATTACGCTCTCCTAAAATAGGCGCGGTAGACAGAGGAATTAGAGGTTGGGCCATGTAGTTACGAGGATTCGCTTTGATTTTACGGGCAAACTCCTCTCGCTCTTTGCGGCTGGCTTGTGGTCCGATCAGCATTCCATAGCCGCCTGATTCGTTGGCAGGTTTGACTACTAATTTATCCAGATTTGCCAACACATGCTGGCGCTGTTTTTTGTCGGAACAAATGTAGCTTGGCACATTGGGTAAAATTGGATCTTCTCCAAGATAGTATTTAATGATCTTCGGAACGTAAGTGTAAACAATTTTATCATCGGCTACCCCTGCACCCGGAGCGTTAGCTAAGGCTACGTTTCCTTTGATCCAGGCTCGCATCAAACCATTGACACCTAGGGTCGATTTTTTATTGAAAATTGATGGATCAAGAAACAAGTCATCGATACGCCGGTAAATAACATCGACTCGCGATAAGCCATCAATAGTACGCATGTAGACACAGTGGTTTTCAACCACTAAGTCTCCACCTTCTACTAGTTCTGCTCCCATTCGTTGCGCCAGATAGGAATGTTCAAAATAAGCCGAGTTATAAATTCCAGGCGTAAGCACAACCACTTCCGGGTATTTTACTTTTCTTGGTGAAATGGCTGCGAGAGTGTCAAACAATTGGGTTGGATAATCTGTAACAGGAAGAATGTCATAATTCTCAAATAGTTCGGGGAAGACACGTTTGGTTACTGTGCGATTTTCTAACATGTAAGAGACGCCCGAGGGCACTCTCAAGTTATCTTCCAGAACGTAGAATAAACCGTCTTTGTCACGGATAAGATCAGTACCACAAATATGAGCCCATACGCCAAAGGCTGGCTTAATACCGGCACATATTTTTCTATAATTTCCTGAGTTTAAGATCAGATCTTTGGGTACAATGCCATTCTTGAATATTTTCTGCGCATTATAGACATCATTAATAAAATAATTTATTGCTCGTAGTCGTTGTTCCAGCCCTTTGCTGGTAATAGACCATTCTTTTTGTGGAATGATTCTGGGGATGATATCGAAAGGCCATTCGCGATCTATATTTCCCGCATCACTATAAACCGTGAACGTAATGCCCATAGTTTTAATGGCGAGTTCGGCTGCGCTCTTTCGAGCACTAAGCTCGCCAGATTTCAGTGATTTCAAGTAACTTACTAATCTACGGGAAGGCTTGCGGCCATAACCCGGCGAACTGATAATCTCATCGTAAAAGTCACCTGGGTTATAGGATTTCCAATCTATACGCATACAACAATATTTCCAGATTGTTTAAACGCCAAGTTACCTTACTCTATGGCCAATTAAGTATCAATATGCTGCCAAATCGTTGAATTCATGTTAGATAACAGCACGGGTAAGACCGCTATCAATTCAGCTTAACGTGGGCCTTGTTTGGTCTTGCAACTACTTACGGGTTTGTTGCGTATCTTATATTTGTTTTGCTGAATTTTGGCTATTTCAAAGGTC
>SMVA01375804.1_pt1 | contig 11153 bp, 9 predicted proteins | sample 2456451 | NCBI WGS metagenome assembly SMVA01 (sample SAMN11095933, study PRJNA526329) | marine sediment metagenome | biome: Marine sediment; feature: Surficial sediment; material: Deep marine sediment; isolation source: Hadal surficial sediment | place: Pacific Ocean | collected 2014-05 | depth 0-1...
CGTTCATCTAGGATATACTTGAGCGTTTGGCCTTCGTAGAAAGCCATCGCAATAAAGAGCTGGCCGTCGTCTGCTTCTCCAATCTCGTAGATGGTGCAGATATTTGAATGATCAAGCGCCGAGGCTGCCCGTGCCTCCTGCATGAAGCGCTCCTTCGCGTCCCCATCTGAACTCATGTGAGGCGGCAGGAACTTGAGAGCCACCGTCCTCTGCAGCCGCGTATCGGTTGCCTTATAGACGATACCCATCCCGCCCGAGCCTAGCTGCTCCTTGATTTCATACTGTCCGACGGTGCGCCCGATCATGCTCGAATGAGTTCTGGAATCGAAATGGTGGATATCCGAACAGTATAGCGGTTCGGACGGAAGTTCTCAACGAAAAAACGCTCTAAAAGGGCCAGACGCGTATAAAAAAGGGGTGCTGATCTCGGATCAACACCCCAAAAGTCAAGCGGGACTGACTACATATTCATCGACGCTGCAGCATCTTCAACCGTGTCGTAATCTTCGAATACAGGACCAAGCAGGCGCGTCAATAAAAACAGGTTTTTGATCCGCTCCTTCATGCACGCGAGCTTGACGTCGCCATCCACCTTTCTCATCGCAGCCAAAGCGCCAATAAGGGTTCCGATTCCAGACGAATCCATGAAATCCGCCTTCGAAAGGTCAATCACGATTTTTGTCTTTCCCGCAGCCTTCAGTTCGTCCAATTTTTCTTTAAAGGCTGCACCTTCGATACTGCCAAGAAATTTTCCGGACAGTTCAAAAACGATGGCATCGTAACTCTCTCGTGTCTTGAAGGGCATGGCTGATAACGTGTTCTTCAGTTTCTAGAATCAGGGACACTACCGCCTATCAGGCTAATAAGCAAGCGTATAGTTGACGAGTTCGAACGCCTACGAACGAGGTTACTTCACTCGACGAACGACGAGCATCGTGATATCATCGTTCTGAGGGAAGCCCGCGGCGTGTTCGGTAACTGCGGCGCGGACCCTTTCGATGATGTCATCGGCCGACACACCCCCAAATGTTTTGAGGAGCTCTTCCAATCGTTCTTCTTCGAACTGCTCTCTATTTGCGTTCATGGCTTCGGTGATACCATCCGAGAAGACAAAGAGCATGTCTCCTGGTTCAAACGATGTTTCGGCCTCACGGTAACTCTGCGTTCCCAAAAATCCGAGTACCAATCCGCCTAGCGTCAGCGTCTCCAACGTGCCGTCGGCACGCAAAATGTAGGGCCGATTATGCCCCGCGTTGGCATAGATGAACTGGTGTGAAACGGGATCAAGAACACCGTAGAAGAGAGTCACAAATGTGCCCCGTCGAACGCTTTGAGTCAGCAGGTGATTAGACCGTTCCAGCGTTTCGTGAACAGCCACGTTGAATTGAGCCTGACCGCGAAGCGTCGCCTGAACGTTCGACATCATTAGCGCAGCAGGCAAACCCTTTCCGGAGACATCTCCAAGAACCAGGGCTATTTTTCCATCATCGATCGGAATGTAGTCGAAGTAGTCGCCGCCAACACTTTGGGCAGGAATACTGATCCCCGCCAGGTCGTAGTGTTCGATCGGTGGCGCTTTAGCAGGCAGTAGATTCGTTTGGATCTCAAAAGCGAAATTCAATTCTTGCTGTACCGTGGCGAATTTTTTCTCTTCCTCGACAAGGCGGGCATTTTCAACAACTTGACCCGACTGTCCCGCGAGAATGGACAGGAGTCGTTGGTCCTCGGTCGAGAAGCCATCGCCCCGCTTCTTGTTGTAGAGCGTCAGTATTCCGATGAGTTTCGAATGAACCAACATCGGAACGACCAAAATGGATGTGACCGAATCGGGCCAGGCGACACCCTGGAATCGAGAATCGTTTTTCGGATCGTTGATAACAAGCGGTTTTCGATTCAAATGCATCCATCCCAGGAGATTTTGATCCGGACTATAGGCTTCGCGATCGCTTGAACTGGCCATTGTCCTTACCAGAGTTCTCGTCGGATCTCCTTCATCTTCGCCCACTAACGAGATCACCCCCTGTTCTGCTCGAATGGCCTTTATGGAGCGGCGGATAATCGTCTTGATCAACTCCTCCATTCCTTTCGAGGCCCCAATGGCAGCCGACAACTCATTTAGAATCGAGAGCTCATCGACTGCTCGACGTAGCTGGAGATTTTCGCGCTGTAATGCCTCAAGCTGGACAGACGGGTCGGCCATGAACGAACTAAACGGATTCTGGGTAAGCTTAACAATGTACTCAATTCGAACGACCATACCACCGGCGAATGCGCGTGAAAGCTAGACCTGCGTAGTTATACGTAGCAGTTGAATTTCATCAAAAAGGTCACGATCTGCGATCGCTCCGGATCTACCGGAATGGCAACGCGTTTTGAAATGTTTCTCTCCCGGATGACCTCGCACCCACTCGTGCATCATTGATGAGAATTCTAGCAAGACTTAACGGTTTTTTCTGGAAGTACAAGAGACTCTTTATTCCAGGCCTGTTAGCGGCTGTCGCCGCGTCAGGCTTTGCAATCGTCGTACCGATGGTTGTTCGGATGTCTGTGGACAGCATTCCGAGATTCGTTACCCTCTACAAATCCTATCAGGGGACGCCGATCGCCGACGCACTCTACGCAGAGTTTTTCCTGTCGCTCCTCTTTTTTGGGGCGGTCATCATTGCGCTGTCCCTGATGAGTGGAGTGTTTTCGTTTCTCATGCGCCAAACAGTCGTCGTCGCGTCGAGGCACATTGAGTACGATTTGCGGAATCAGCTTTACGATCATCTGCAGAATCTATCGCACGACTTTTATCTGCGGCACGCCACAGGGGATTTGATTACACACGCCACGAGCGACATCGAGCAGATTCGACGATACGTCGGCCCGGCCATCATGTACACGACACGTGCTGTAGTCATCATTATCACTGCGATGACGGCCATGTTCATTATTTCCCCACAACTCACCTGGTATGTCCTGATTCCGATGCCCCTTCTTACGGTCGCAGTCTTTTTTGTGGCCCACATGGTTCATTCGAGAAGCGACGCACTTCAGAAACAGTATTCCGTTCTGACAAGTCGAGTGCAGGAAGCACTGGCAGGAATTCGAGTTTTGAAAGCCTATGTCCGGGAGGAAATGGAGGCCAAAGCATTTGAAGATGAAAGCCGGGTCTATCGTGACCGGAGTCTTGATTTGGCCCGAGCTGAGGCGGCGTGGAGACCTCTATTTTTGATTCTTGTAGGTTCCGCGTCGGTCATCGTGGTCTGGATTGGTGGTCAGCTTGTGATGGAAGGCGCCGTTACGATAGGAAACATAGCCGAGTACATCATCTACGTCGCGCTCATGACATGGCCAGTCGCAGCAATGGGATTTGTGATCACCATGGTTCAAAGAGCTGCGGCATCGATGGAGAGATTGAGCAAAATTCTGGACGCCGATCCATCGATTGTAGATGGCGATGAAACGGACACCAAAATCGAAAAGATTACCGGTGCGATCCGTTTTGAAAAGGTCACGTACAGATACGACGAAGACGGGGTGGCCGTTTTAAAGAACATTGATTTCGACGTTCGAGCTGGAACGACGTTGGCTATCGTAGGCCGTACGGGATCGGGTAAAACAACCCTTGTCGAGATGATTCCAAGACTGCTCGACCCATCAGAAGGAACCATCCTGATTGATGGGCACGATGTAAAAACGATCCCGGTCGATGTACTGCGAAGGAGCATCGGGTACGTTCCACAGGAGGTGTTCCTCTTTTCAGACACCATTGCGAACAACATCGCCTTCGGAAACATGGATGCGGGGTCAGAGGCCATTGAGACCGCAGCCAAAGAGGCCGATCTTCTTGAAAACATTCATGAGTTTCCAGAGGAGTTCGAAACGTTCGTTGGAGAGCGGGGGGTCACTCTTTCAGGTGGACAGAAACAGCGTGTTTCGATTTCGCGTGCTCTGATTCGCAATCCAAATATTTTGATTTTGGACGATGCGCTCTCAGCGGTGGACGTAAATACCGAGCGCACGATTCTTCAGCATCTTCGCCAGCATTTTGGAAAGCGGACGATCGTGATTGTCAGCCATCGAATCTCGGCCGTACAGGATGCAGACCACATTTTGGTACTGGATGATGGAGAGGTCGCCGAAGCCGGAACACATGATATACTATTGAGCATGAACGGGATCTACGCATCGTTGCACCGAAAACAGTTACTGGAAGCGGAATTGGAGGCGATTGTCTGAGAGAGGATGCCTGAGCAAGATTGCTTGAGCGCGATCGCCTGAAACAGCCAAAATGAGCACAAAGGATTCAAACGATCAGAAAGGAATAGACGGCCAATTGCTTCGCCGGATTATCTCCTACCTGCTGCCCTACAAGGGGTGGGTTGCGCTGGCATTTGTGTCCGTGATGACGGCAGCGTTTCTAGGACCCCTGAAACCGAAGCTGGTCCAGATCACGATAGACAGGGATATCCTCACGGGCGATCTCGAGGGCCTTCAAAGAATGATCATCCTACTCTTTGGCGTGCTGGTCATCGAGGGCGTGCTTGCGTTTGTGAATACATATTTGACTCAGTGGATCGGGCAGCGGGCGATCTATGATCTTCGAATCAAAGTCTACCGGCATATCCAGAGGCAGCCGCTCCGGTTTTTTGATCGCACCCCGATCGGGAAACTCATTACGAGAACGACGAGCGACGTCGAGTCGCTGAGCCAGGTTCTGTCGGCCGGCGTCGTAACCATCATAGGAGATCTGTTCAAGCTGATCTTCATTTCCTATTTCATGTTCACACTCAGCTGGGTTCTGGCGGTCGTAACCCTGGCGGTCATGCCGCTTATGCTGATTGCTTCCTTCTGGTTCAAAAAGAAAGTTCGCGAGCAGTACCGCGAAACCCGGACGCAGGTCGCAAGGCTGAATTCGTTTCTTCAGGAGCACATCACTGGAATGAGGATCGTCCAGATTTTCGGCCGGGAACGAGAGGAGCTACGAAGATTTACGGAGATCAATGACAGCCACCGTCAGGCTCACCTTAAAACGATATTCTATTTCGCGCTGTTCTGGCCCGTTATCGATATCGTCGCGACGATATCTCTCGGTATGATCATTTGGTTTGGGGGGCTGAGTGCGATGTCGGGCACGTTGACGCTTGGAATACTGATCGCCTTCATTCAGTACGCAAGGCAGTTTTTCGAACCCATTCGCAATCTGTCCGACCAGTTCAATACACTGCAGAGCGCCATGGCCGGAGCGGAGCGAATCTTCGGGTTGCTGGACAGCGATGATTCATTGAAGGAGCCTGAAGATCCCGTAATAACGGACAAAGTATCTGGACGAATCGAATTTCGGAATGTCTGGTTCAGTTACGATCCCGAAGCCAAACCGGATGACGAGGAGGCGGAGTGGGTTCTCAAAAACGTATCATTTTCCGTAGAACCGGGTCAATCGCTGGCTATCGTCGGAGCTACCGGCGCAGGCAAAACAACTATTATCAGTCTTCTATTGCGCTTTTACGACGTTCAAAGGGGTGAAATTCGGGTTGACGGGACGGATGTGAGGGATTTCCTACTCTCGGATCTCAGAAATCAAATCGGACTCGTGCTTCAGGATGTGTTCCTGTTTTCTGGATCTGTCGAACGAAATATCACACTGGGGAATCCTGATATTACGATCGAACAGGTAAAATATGCTGCTGAAGCAATCGGGGCAGCCGATTTTATCAATCGACTTCCTGAGGGTTATGACTACGACGTGAGGGAGAGGGGGATGGCGCTTTCACACGGCCAGAGGCAACTCCTTTCTTTTGCCCGAGCGCTGGTTTACGATCCGGGAATTCTCGTTTTGGATGAGGCCACGTCGAGTGTGGACACGGAGACGGAAGAAGTCATTCAGAAGGCGCTGGAGAATCTGATGAAAGGGAGAACGACGATTGCGATCGCGCACCGGTTGTCAACGGTTCAGCATGCGAACCAAATACTGGTTATGCATCGCGGCGAGGTTCGTGAGAGAGGCAGTCACCAGCAACTGCTTTCCCAGGACGGACTCTATCGACGGCTATACGAATTGCAGTATCGCGAGCAGGAACCGTCGGTTTCGGCTTGATTCGGAAATGAGAGAAAAAAGTTAGCGCCTTTCGGAACTTTCCTCCCATTAATCGTATATCGACGATATACATAGAAGATGCGCATCTCGTATCTCTTGTTTACTCATCGTTTCATTCAATTCGATATGGCATACCCACGAAGTGAGGCGTTTGTAGAACGTCAGATAGATCTAGCAGAAGCCGCCAGGGCATTGGGGCACCCAGGTAGATTGTCAATCCTTGAGGTACTGGCCCGCCGGAATACGTGTAACTGTGGTGACCTGGTGGATGAAATCCCTCTTGCGCAGGCAACGGTTTCTCAACATCTGAAAGTGTTGAAACGAGCCGGATTGATCACGGGTACGATCGAAGGCCCTCGTACGTGCTACTGTATCGACTGGGATACGCTACGGAGCGTAGGGGAAGCCTTTAATGGATGGTTTTCCGATATCGGAGAGGCCGCCGAGTGTTGCTAAATAGTCGAATGAAGAATCGCTTTAAAAAATTCAAAACTCAATTACGAAAAGGGAAGAGTCATGCAAGAAGAAATCATAGCTAAGGGCTGCTGCGGTTCGGCAAGAAAAGTCGACCAACATTCCGTATTGAGCGCACTGGAGGTCGAGTTCGACCCAACGGACGGCAATCAGGTTAAAGAGTTGGTTAAGAGACGCTACGGACATGCGGCCACTCACGCGGAAGGATGTGGATGTGGTTGCAGCGCCGAGAACTACGAGGCCGAATTTGCATTCGTAGGAGAGGAATATGAAGGCCGAGACGGATATGTTGCAGAGGCGGATCTGGGGCTAGGCTGCGGTGTGCCGACCGATCTGGCCGATATCAAGTCCGGAGATACGGTTCTGGACCTGGGATCAGGCGCAGGCATTGACGCCTTCATCGCTCGAGAAGAGGTCGGTGAGAATGGCGTGATCATTGGTGTGGATTTCACCCCCGAAATGGTTAAAAAAGCTACAGAAAACAGCGCGAAGCTTGGGTATGACAATGTCAGCTTCCTGGAAGGGGATATCGAAGATCTTCCGATCGATGAAGAGACCGTGGATGTAATCATCAGCAATTGTGTACTGAACCTGGTGCCTCACAAAAAGGAAGCGTTTTCAGAGATGTACCGAGTATTGAAAAAGGGTGGACATTTCACGCTGTCCGACATCGTCATCCAGGGCGATCTACCGGATCGGTTAAGGGAATCCGCGGCTCTTTATGCCGGTTGTGTATCGGGAGCTATCGCTCGAGAAGATTATTTTCACCTTCTAAAAGACGCAGGATTTGAGGACGTCAGTGTTGTGCGAGAGCACGCGATAGACATCGCCGATGAAATCCTCTTGCAAATGGCCTCGGAAGCCGAAGTACAGGCGTTCAAGGCATCCGGGGGACTTGCGAGCGTGACGGTAACCGGTTTTCGAAGGAATTAATACAACCACATGTTAAATGTGCGGCGGTATTTCTGAGTCAGAGGGTGAGTGTCGCCCAATAGTGTGAACAGAGCGACGCCCGTCTTCCTTGCGCCGTCATCGTCGATGTACCGATTTTTTTTCAGTACTTCGATGATCGAGACCAGCACTGCGTCCAAATCGCCCTCGTCCAGTGCTTTCGAAGCGTTCAGATATTCGTCTCTTCCTTCCTCAACTCCGGAAATAGTCGAATTCTGGTGTTTGGTTCTAAACTCGACCACCAGAGAAATGGCTTCTCCGATCACCATGAAACGGGGATCATCTGAGGCCACCTGAGCTAAAACCACAGCCCGATCTGGATCCTGAAAGACGAGGAGTCTTGCAAGTAGGCCCGCTGCGGATAGGTCGTCCGAATTCTTCTTTAAGATGGACTCGAGAATTTCGATCGCCTGCTGGTTCTGTCCTTTCGAAACGCTCTCTTCCGCCTGAGCCAACATAGTATTCGCCTCGGTCGGAATGGCCGCCTCGAGCCACTTCCGTACCTCGAGCTCCGGAAGAGCACCCGTGAATTCGCTCACAACGTTGCCGTCCACGAACAGCTTGACCGCTGGAATTCCTTGTATTCCATATTGCGTTGAAAGCTCAGGATTCTGATCCGTATCGACTTTGGCGAGTTTCCAGCTTCCGGACTGCTCGGCCTCGAGTTTGTCAAGAATAGGCCCCAGAACCCGGCATGGGCCACACCATTCAGCCCAGAAATCCACCAGGACGGGAATCTTCGAACTGGCTTCAATCACGTCTTCTTGAAAGTTTTGAACCTCAATACCCATTGTGAACGTAGCTTGTGTTCAGTTTCTGGAAGAAGCTTCGGAAGACGCGAGGACCCGCGTTTGGAGCGGCCCGAGTCTGCGATTTATATCATTTTGAACATGTCTATTATGATTACACCGGGAAAACGGGGAGGATTCCTGTTCACAGTTTTTTTGATGTTGATTGTTCTGGCTGGCTGTGACCCTCAGCCCCAGGAGAGGCCGTACGACCCGGCCAGCGATTCTCTTCGATTCGAAGGGGAGGCGCATATCCGAAACGTTAAGCAGCTGACATTCGGTGGAAACAACGCGGAGGCCTATTGGAGCTTTGACGATGAGCATCTCATCTTCCAAAGTGATTGGGCTGACATCAATTCTCAGGGATGCGATCAGATATTTGTCATGGACCCCGACGGTTTCGGCGAAGGAGATTCGGGGAACTATCAGCTTGCTTCGACTGGACTTGGCCGCACAACGTGTTCTTTCTTCATGCCGGGAGACGAAAAGATCATATATGCTTCGACGCACGAATCATCAAAGGAGTGTCCACCACCGGTTATGTTTGGGCAGGGCAGATACGTCTGGCCGATCTATGTAGATTACGATATCTACATAGCCAACCCCGACGGAAGCGGGGTAGAATTGCTTATCGGAGGGGCGGGTTACGACGCGGAGGCCACCGTTTCACCCGACGGGAAATACATTGTATTTACCTCGACTCGGTCGGGCGATCTGGAATTGTGGCGATATGAGATCGGATCAGGTGATTTGCTGCAACTGACCGATGGTCTGGGTTACGATGGTGGAGCTTTCTTCTCGCGAGACTCTCAGCAGATCGTCTGGAGGGCCAGCCGTCCCACCGGAGAAGACGCCGACGTATACAAATCTCTGCTGATGGAGAATCTCATTGAGCCCAGCAAATTGAATGTATTCGTCTCAGATATCGACGGATCGAACGTGCGCCAGGTGACGGATTTACCGGGGGCGAATTGGGCTCCGTTTTTCCATCCAGACGGCGATCGCATTGTTTTTACCTCGAATCATCACTCTTTGACTGAAGGAGGGCGTCTATTCGCCATTTTCATGATCGGAACGGACGGGACGGGGCTCATACAGATTACCCATTCGGGCCGATTTGACGCCTTCCCCATGTTTTCCTACGATGGAACGCGCCTGGTTTTCTCTTCGAACAGAAATGTGTCCCGAACAGACTCACCCGACACTAATGTGTTTGTTGCGGATTGGGTGGAACGCCCGTGAGCTGCTCAACACCCTCTTCTACATCCTGGCGGTTCCGTTGACCGATTCAAAAGCTAAGCGGAGTTTTTCCCGGAGCGTTTCAAGAACGAATGGTTTGGAGATGTAATCGTCCATTCCGGCTTCCAGACAGCGGTGACGATCTGAATCCATGGCGTTGGCCGTTAGCGCGATGATCTGCGCACGATGTCCTTCTGATTCCTCGCTCCGGATCAATTTAGCAGCCTCCATTCCGCCCATCGTCGGCATCATGACATCCATCAGGATAATGTCGTACCGGGTTTCTCGAGTGGCTTCTACTGCCAACATACCGTCGGATACGACATCCGCTGTATACGAAAGCTTTTCAAGCATTCTCGAGACCACCATTTGATTGATGATGTTGTCTTCTGCTACAAGTATGTTCAAGTTTGCCATGGCGGGTAATGGTCGGGCATAGGTTTGCCGACCGGGCTGCAGATAACTGACTTAAAGAATTATCGGCAGGAAGGGTAAAAAGTTGAGCTCCAACGAGGTAGAGTCAACGTGAGCTGTAAACGAACAAAGAATAGCTCTGGGCGGGTCAATCCCGGCTCGAGCGAGAGTGGTAGAAGCGACTACCCGACTTTATTGCCCCTGGTCACTTCGAATCGTACGTCGATGGAACGTCGATATATCGAGAGACAAAATCCGAATGAGAGAATAATGAAGCCAATCCAGACAAAACTGATGAACGGTTTTTCAGTTGCCTGGACGACGAGCCAATCTTCGGGTATAGAGTCAACGCCCTCGATCTGCAGGGTGATGGCTCCATTGTCCACGTTCATGGCCGTGAAGCCAAGGGAAATTCCCCACTCTTCGTCTCTGACAGGAATAATATTTACGGATCTATCCAGCATGATCATGTAGACAGGTGTCAACTGACGTGTCTCCGACGTCTGTAGATTGGTGATCTCGAGAACCGCTCCGACGGCGATCTCAGTTGAATCCGTTTGATGGGACTTAACCCCGTCCACATCGTAGTCAAGAAACTTGATCAGAAATGCGTTGTCCCCAATGATAGAGGAATCACCTCTTGCTAGATTCAGTTGAGTTCCATCCAACTCGTCACCTGAGGAAAACATGATGTTCGGAGTCACCGTGATGAACAAATCCTTCTCAGGGAATACATGGGTATCCGGATTCTGAATCCACTGGTCTTTTGAACTTTTGTACACGACCGGTGAGGCCGTAAACGAGCGTCCCCTCGGATCCTCAAATTCAAGCTCGTACGTCGGTTTGTTTTCCTCGTCCGTTCCGTGCCCCGTATACGTAACGGTATACCCGTTCAGAATCCGCGTTTCGCCCAAGGCCAGTATGAAATTGTCTCGACTTTCGCCGATCTGAACACCCGTGTTTCGGACGATCGGATTGCTGAAGCCAGAAGAGGCGATGATTCCCAGCACAAATATCGCGAATCCGACATGAGATAAAGAGCCACCGGCCATCTTGAGATTTCCTCTTACTACCCGCCAGAAGACTATGAAATTTCCGAAAAAAGCAAAAAACGCAGCAAAAGTCAGGAGGAGGAGCAGTACACCCAGCGCATTTGTGTTCCAGAAGCTGGAAAAGCCGTCCAGTAGCGAGGCCTGGTTCAGCGA
>SMVA01122355.1_pt1 | contig 11152 bp, 8 predicted proteins | sample 2456451 | NCBI WGS metagenome assembly SMVA01 (sample SAMN11095933, study PRJNA526329) | marine sediment metagenome | biome: Marine sediment; feature: Surficial sediment; material: Deep marine sediment; isolation source: Hadal surficial sediment | place: Pacific Ocean | collected 2014-05 | depth 0-1...
CATCGGGCGGGGGAGTGTGATCGGCGCGTGTGCAGTTGTGGTGCGAGACATTCCAGAGTACAAAGTGGCGGTGGGCAATCCCGCCCGAGTTGTGAAAGATCGAGAGTGAGCCGCGATGAAGAAGCTGACCTACTGCACAAAATGCGTCATGCCGGACTCCAAGCCGTTCCTGACTTTCGATGCCGACGGCGTCTGTGCGGCCTGCCAGACTCACGAGACCAAGCAGGAACACCTCAGCGGCATCGATTGGACTGCACGCCAGCGCCAGCTTGACGAGTTAGTCGAACAAGCCAAGTCGAGGAAGGCGCCGTTCTACGACGTGCTCGTGCCGGTGAGCGGCGGCAAGGACAGCATCTTCCAGGTGCACATCGCGCTGAAGTACGGCCTGCGGGTGCTGGCGGTGAACGTGGACTACGGCATCAAGACTGAGATCGGCCGGCAGAATCTCGAGTTGATTCCGAAGATGGGTGCTTCGCTGATCATCATCAGGCCAGAGCAAAAGCACCACATTCAAATGATTCGCCTGGGTTTTGAGGACTACGGCGACCCGGATCTGATGAGTCACGGGCTGCTGTTTGCTTATCCATTGTGGACTGCGATCCAATTTCAAGTTCCGCTCGTGTTCGAGGGCGAAAACTCCGCCTTCGAGTACGGCGGCGACGAAGTCTCGCGGCGAAAGTTCCACATCGATCGCGCGTGGTTCCTCAAGCATGTCATGACCAAAAGCATCACCGTCCAGGACATCTGCGCGAAGTACGATATCCCCGAGCGCGTGCTGAAGGTCTACGATTTTCCAGAGGCTGAACTCGCCGCCGCGAACATCCAGGCAGTCTTCCTGAGTTGCTTCTTCCCGTGGGATTCAGAAACACACCTCGAGATCGCCAGGGAATACGGATTTCGATCGCTGCCCGAGTCGCGCGAAGGTACATTCCGCAATTACGTGGGCATCGACGAGAAAATAAACCGCATTCATCAATACATGAAGGTGCTCAAGTTCGGCTATGGCCGGGCGACCGACCACGCTTGCGAAGAGATTCGCAGTGGGCGAATGACGCGGAAGGAAGCGATCAAGATCGTCCGCAGCCATGACCGCCGGGACCTCTCGGATTACTACGTCGCCGATTTCGTGGATCTGCTGCGCTACTCCAAGGAGCAGTTCTGGGCGGTGATGGACAAGTATCGCAATCCGGAGATTTGGGAGCAAGTGGACGGCCAATGGAAGTTGGACGATTCGGCGTTGGATGAGGGCATAGCATGAGGTTTGAACGCACCGATCCCGTCAGGGCCTTTCGTGTCGGACTGGAGGGACAGATCAGCATTTCCGATTGCGGCCGAGTCTATTTGGAGTCGGACGAGCAAGTCACGTTCGTCACGCCCGCCGGCAAGGAACATGACTTCGTTGCCAAGAGCTGGGGCTTCTACGCCACGCCCTCGATCAATGGCCGACTCGCCGATCAAGGCTTCAAGACCGCGCTGGTCAAGAACAGCTTGGGCAAGTACTACATCATGGTCGTCGATCCGGACAAGATGGTGGACTTCAACGCGTATCTCGAAAACGAGCGTCACAAACTCGCCGAGTGGCTCGACGAGCGTTGATCTGGGACAATCCGCTCTTGCGAGGCCGTTGTACACGTCGCTTGCCGCGAACGCACAAGGACGCACAAGCAGAGAAGACCAGTTCTCCTCTATCTTTGTGTCTTGGTGCCTTTGTGGCCTGAGTTTATTCTTGCCAGAGCTGTCTCAGCCAGTCGTCGGGTTGCTGGACGTCTGCGGGGCTTGGCTCCGGCTGATCCTCGCCGGCTTGTTCAGGCTGTGGGATGCGCTCCTCGAAGAGTGCCCGGACCGGCTTGGTGATGAAGCGGGTCAGTTGGGCGAAGCTATGGGCGTCGCCGAGGGCGTGGCGGCGGTGGTAGTAGCGCAGAGGAAAGTACACGTACAGCATGTCTTTGGCACGCGTCATGGCTACGTAGAACAGGCGGCGCTCTTCCTCGACCCCGGCGTCGTTACCGGTGGACATGTCTGACGGAATCATGCCGTCGGCGGCGTGAATGATGTGGACCACGTCCCACTCGCAGCCCTTGGCGGAGTGGATAGTGCTGAGGATCAAGTAGTCTTCATCCAGGAGCGGCGGCCCGGCCAGGTCTGATGTCGAACTCGGCGGATCGAGCGTCAGGTCGGTGATGAACTTGCGGCGCGAATCATACGCTGCGGCGATGTTTTGCAATTGCTCGATATCGCGCAGGCGGATGGTGTAGTTGTCATATACGCGCTGGAAGATCGGCTCGTAGAATTCGTAGAGTCGTTCCATCTGTGTCGGCAACGGTACACCGTTGGCACCGTCCGAATCGGCCTCGGCGCCGCTCAGTTGCTTCAGGACGGTGCAGAGTTGCTTGAATTGTTCGCGGGCGGCGGGCGGGGCAGTGGGGGGATTGCCGGCCAATCGTCGCAGCGGCGATTCGACCATGTTGCCCTCCGGGGAATTGGTGCCGGGGATTAGCCGGCGACCCACGCCCAGCGCGTCCATCAGTCGGCGGGCGATCCGCGGCCCCACGCCGTCCAGCAGCAGCAGCACGCGGAACCAGCTCATTTCGTCGTGCGGGTTCTCCAGAATGCGCAGCAGGGCCAGCATGTCCTTGATGTGACCGGCTTCGATGAACTTCAGCCCGCCGTACTTGTGAAAGGGAATGTTTCGGCGAGTGAGTTCGACTTCCAGTTGGTCGCTGTGGTGGCCGGTGCGGAACAGCACCGCTTGTCGCATCAGCGGGATGCCTTCTTCGAGATGGTCCAGGATGTTCTCGCAGACGGCGGTGCATTGTTGCGGCTCGTCGATGCAGTGGATCAGGATTGGCTTTTGCTCGGACTGACGCTCGGACCACAGCTCTTTGGTATAGCGCTGTGTGGCGTAGGACATGACCCTGTTCGACGCGTCGAGAATCGGTTGGATCGAGCGGTAGTTTTGCTCCAAAGTGACAACACGTGTGCCCGCGAAGGTCCCCGGGAAGTCCAGGATGTTTTTTATCGTGGCGGCGCGGAAGGAGTAGATCGACTGGGCATCATCGCCGACGACCATAATGTTCGTGCAATGGCGGCGCATGCGGAGCAGGATTTCCGCTTGAATGAAATTGGTATCCTGGTACTCGTCGACGAGGATATGATCGAAGCGCTCTGCGAGCTTGTCTGCCACGGCCGACGTACACAGTGCCCGCCAGAAAAGGAGGAGATCGTCGTAATCGAGGACGCTCTGCTCCCTCTTGCGCTGGATGTAGAGTTCGAATATCTCTCGAATCGCGTCGCCGTCATCGCGGCACCACGGAAAACAGGTCGCCAGCGTGTTGGCGAGCTTTTCGCCGGCGCTGGCTGTCCGCGAATAGATGCTGACCAGCGTGCTCTTCTTTGGGAACCGCCGGTCGCGCTTGGACAGTCCAAGTTCGTTGCGCAGCAGGTTCATCATGTCGGCGGCGTCGCTCTGATCCATTACGGTGAACTCTGGTACGATGCCCACCGCCGTGCCGTAGATGCGGAGCAACCGATTGGCGATCGCGTGGAACGTTCCGCCCCAGACTTGCGCGACATTATCCGCGCCGGTGAGGTGTGCGGCCCGGCGGATCATCTCCGCTGCCGCCCGGCGCGTGAAAGTCAGCAGCAGAATACGCGCGGGTTCGACGCCCTGCTCAATCAGCCAGGCCACGCGGCTCGCAAGTGTCTTGGTCTTGCCCGTACCGGCGCCGGCGACCACCAGTAACGGCCCGTCACCGTGCGTGGCGGCCTCGCGCTGTGCGATGTTGAGTTGATCCAGCCAGGGAGAAGACATCGAACAATCATTCCTTGACGGTTTGCGGCGGCTGCTGATGCACTGGCCTGAGACGACACGACTCTCGGCATTTGCCAAACGACGAAGTCAACGGGAGCGATCCTGCCAGTGGCTTGCCGTCTGGCAGCCCCTTTCGAAACACGACGGATCCTGACATCGAATTGCGCTGGCCATGTCGCTGCCAGAGTTCAAGGATAGCCCATCGCACGCGCGATTTGAAGGCGCTCGATGGTTTCAGCCTTGCGATCAGGAATGTGAACACAATCACCAGCCGCGTACGGCGGCCGGCGATCAAGTGTAGGCGTTCGCCGACACCCTAGATTGACAGTTGCATGGCTGCTCAACCGGGGAGCGGGATGAGCCCGCCGACCAGGCTGGCACTGGCGCTTGCAAACAGGGAGTTGATCACACCCTGGATTGCAGTGGAAGCGGTACCCGCGAGGTTTAGGCTGCATCCGCTCAAGCTCAAGGCCACACTTGCCAGGACAATGATGGATAATCTCTTGCGTAACATGAGCAACACTCCTGTGTGATCTGCTGGAAGTATTCTCCAAGTCCACAACCCAGAGTCGGCCTACTTGACGTGCAGCAGTCCGTCGATTCGACCTTCGAGCATTTGTGCAAAAATGCTGTTCAGGAAACCCTGTGCGCTGGTGTTGATGGCGGTGACCAGCTGATCGTTCGACAGCGTACTGCAACTGGTCGCCTGGAACGTCGTCGCGCACGTCATCGAGGCCACCACCAATAGCTTCGTCCAGAAACGGCGTTTCATATCGCTTTCTCCTTAGAATCTGAAGACGTATTGCAGGTAAAGCAAATCCACTTCGTCGTTATCACCAGTTCGATCGATGAAGCTCCCCGGCCACAAGTGCGACCAGCCGAACAAGACCGATTGGTGCCGGTTGACTTTCCAGGCCAGGGTGACATCCATTTCGCCACCGACGGTACTGCCGCTCCGGCCTCTCGCGTCCCGGCGAACAGGTGCCCCGCCGGCGTTGTATAGAGCATCCTCGTTCTTATCCAGGAAGAAGTGATGGTAGGCGACGGCCATTTTGACGGGCTCGCAGGGCTTGAAGCTCAGGGCGATGTGCGGGTCGAGCACATTTTGCCGGCCGACTTGATCCAGGTAGCCCAAATAGGCGTGCCCTAGTGGAAACAACTGGTTGAATGTGTTGTGCTGGTTGTCCCGGGGGTCTTTGTCACCCGTCGCCCAATCAAACCCGACGGCGAGCCGCGGCGCCATCGGTACGTCCGCGAAGGTGTATCCGCCTTCCAGGGCGAGCATCCAGGCGAAGATCGTATCGCCGCCGTGGTGGCCGAGCTGCATGGCGCCCTCAACATCGTAGTCCCACGGGCCGTTCCTGCCTCCCCAACGGGCTCCCAGCGTGTGCAACGTCATGTTGTCGCTGATCCCCGCGGAGTTAGGCGGCGGGCGACTGTCCAGCAACACCAAGTAATACAAATCCAGCGCGTGATTGTCCCATCCCTTGTAGGTGCCGTAAATGCCGAAGAAATGCTGGTCTTCGTTGTATTCATCCCATTTGCGATCCATCCCCTCTCCACGGTTGGTCAGTGCAGGTCGGGTGTAAAAGGCCTGGGCGTTCCAGTCCCCTACCTGCCATAGCAGGCTGATACCATCCCACTTACGACGCGTATTGCTCCACCCCAACGGCGATACCAGTCGTTGCTTGCCAAACAGCAATTCGTGCCGACCGACGCGGACCGTCAGCGGTGTGCCGGTACCGAATGGCTTAACGTCGATGAAGGCCTGATGAATGTCATAGAGGTTCTCGTCGATGCCCAACGCAGCCGTCTGCCGCTCGTCTACCTGGGCGTGGATCCCCTCGATGAAGAAGCGGAACACGTCCTGATAGCGAAGATTGGCGTGCAGAAGGTATTGCTGCAGCAAGTACGTATCCTGGGTCGTTCGGCCGGCGCCGTAGCGCTTGTTGGTCTCAGACATGACGCGAAACCGGACGCTGCCGCCGAAGTCCAGGCGCCAGTCCCCGCCGAGATCGATGTTCTTGATGAGATCGAAGAAGTCGGGCTCGTAGCTGTCGGCTGCGCCCTCCAGGTAGCTCCAATCCTCGTTGAAGCGGAGACCGAAATACTTCGGTTTCTTCTTGGAGGCCGCATCGCCGGAAGCCTGTGCTTGGGCGAACGTATTTGTGGCGAGACCCCAAACGAGGGCGGCAACGACCAACGGCATGAGGAACGTGACGCGTTGCTTGGGATGGAATGGAGAATCTGAAGCCATGATCGAGTGTCCTTGCTTCAGATTTGCTTGCGGAAATCCGATGACTTGATGCCACTCTTCAAAGACCATCTGAAGAATGGGTGTCTCAGATCAATTCGCGACGAGCGGCGCCAACGGTATCGAGCAGGCTCAGGCGACCAACGAGACGGGCGTGCTTCGGGCATTGAACGTTCCTCGCTCCGGCTTTATTATCATCGGCGGGCCAGCTGCCTGAGCCAAAGCCGGAAAGCCACAATACCGCTATAATGGGGGTCCCCGCAGCCGGGTGCATGCGAGCCGGGCTGGATCGCATGTAGACAGCGGGCCATTGTCGAGGCCTCATCAGAGGGACGCGTTTGCTCCGCTGCGCCTGAACACTCAAGGGGATCCTGCCGAGAAGCAAAGTGGCCAAGCTTGCTGAGCCGGAGTTCGTTTGCCGGCGTTGGCCCTACTCTGGGACGCAGACCACGCGATAGACGAATCCGATGGCCTGTTGAAAATATCCGCAAGTTCTTGTGCCTGAGCGGATGCCGGAGGAGGGACTTGAACCCACACTCTCTTGCGAGAACGGGATTTTGAATCCCGCGCGTCTGCCAATTCCGCCACTCCGGCGCTTTGTGCTGCAACGACTTACATGGCACGCCTTAACGGCACGCGTGTTTCTCGTGTGCTTCTTGGCAGGCGCATCGGCAGTTTCGTAAGTCGGAGGCAATGGATCATGGACGTTAGGATACGCGCTCTCGCAGAGGTGAGCAAGGCCAATACGAGAACGGCCGAATGGAATCAGACGTCCCCGGACGCAGCCGACCCCGGCACTGCACGCGCACATTCCTCTCCGACAAGCTCGCCCGACAGTTCGTCGAGCAACACATCGTCAAGCTCGTACCGAGGCTGGTGGGAGAGGTCGTCCCGATTGCTTTCGAGGATGCAGTCCGCGATTACCTGGGTTTCCTTGGGCTGATCAGAAAGAGCACACGCAACAGCTACTCCTACCACTTTGCAGTGTTCGATCGGGGAATTGCGCGGGGCTGGTCGTCGATGATCTCACCGGCCAACACATCGCGTCTCAGACAAGAATCGCGGCTTATCAGCATTTTCGCCCCGCGTGCGCAGCTACGACGGTCCCATCTTGAAGGGGGAAGAACGGTGGATTCTTCCTGGTCGCTCTCCGAGGACGTTCTTCGCTTGGTGGCTGTCGTCGCCCTCACGTGTCGGAGGGTCCTTGAAGGCACTAACGCGGCGGTTCAATCGCAGCGGATCAGCAAGCCGCGTTCATGCTCGTGAGGCGGGAACAGGAAGTGGTCGCTGGGGTCGTTGTGCTCGACCGTACGCAGGCCGGCGATCACGCCAGCCTGCAGCCCGGCCCAACACGTCCGGCCCGGCGTGTCGGAGAGATCGAAGCGCAGTGTCGTTACCGTTGTCCAGCGGTCGGTAGCGGCACGTTGGGTTCCGGAAATCGTAATCAGTCCGTCTTGCGAGTCAATGGCGCATGTGGCGGTGGACTGAGTTGCGGGCGTGGAACGCCGCTTCAACAGCTGGAAGGAGGCGACTTGGCCTCTCGCAATGGCGACCTTGCAGACACGCTTGCCTTGCTCGTACCAGTTCCAGCAACCGTCAAAACTCGTCTTGGTGAACGGCGGTACGTGAGTCGCTGCGCCGTTCTGTTCGTCCGAGCCGGCGCCATGCTGGCTGCATGACGACAACGGACCGAGACTCCCGATCATCAAAATGAACATGGTTCGTGGATTGAGTTTCATCCTTGACTCCCGTAATTAGAGTTGGACTGAGTTTATCGGCAGCGCTGCGACAGGGTGCCGCTGGATCCGACAATCAACGCAGCCCCGCGCGCGGTCTGCGCCGCCACCGCCCAGCAGTGGCCGGCCGGCAGCTTCCACATTCTGGCCATGATTTCGAATTCCAAGTTGACGGCTGCCGCGCCCAGTTCACCCAAAGCCACGTAGGCTACGCCCGCTTCGGGATCGACATCGATGCCCTGGTCCACAATGGCCGCCGGCAGCGTGACGCTCGGACCGACCGTGGCCCGGACAGCGTCCTTGAGCGTGACGACTTGCGTCCGTCCCCCCTCGCCACTACTCCAGCCGATCACAACAGCGCCTTCATTCTCGTCGGCCGCGATCGCCCGGGCGATCCCACCGATTTCAACCTGCGAAAGACGTTCGCCGGCCGTACCCGAGACGTTCGGCGTCCGCGTGATGCGCGATAACGGAACCAGCGTCAAGACGCGACCCTTGGCATTCGCCACGACAGCAACATCGAGCCCACCATCCTCCAAGACGGCGACGTCGATCGGCTCGGAGAATGAACCGGGATGGTGCACGTTCTGGATCGCTCCGCCTACTGTGCCAGCACCGGGGCTGAGTATCATCAAGCCGTCCGCCTCGCCGCCGCTGCTGACCGCAACCACGACCTCACCCGATGACGGCACGACCGCCATGCCGCGGGCTTGCACGACTTCCGCGGTCAGGCCGATGTTGCTCTTGAGCGCGGGCGTGTCCAGATCGATCACTTGCACTGAGCGGGTAAACTCGCCTTCCAACTGCGTGGTCACGAATGCTCGGCGGCGCTGGGCATCGACGGCAATGCCCCGCCCGTCGGCTGGCAGTGTCAGCGTCTCCGCCCGCAACGAGTCGTCACTAAAATCGAAGAAGTAGACTGTGGTCTGACTAACGATGATCGCCTGGCCGGCCGCGCCAAAAAGGGCATCGAAGGCTACGAAGTTGGCCGAGGCTGCGGGCAGATCATGGTCGACAGCACAATCCACGCCTGCGGGCAGAACCACGACCCGCACGCTGTCGGTGGCGAAGCTGCCGCTCCGCTGGTCCGTCACGGTGAGGGTGTAGTCGGACGCTCCGACCGTGCCGGTGTCGACCGAGATGGCCTGGCCTGGGCCGCCCGGCGCCCACGAATAGTCGTACGCGCCTGTGCCGCCGATTGCGAATCCTTCGAGTTCCAGATCGCCGCCCTGAGCGACGGCTACATCCTCGCCGGCGTCGATCACGAGTGGTTGGTCATTATTGACCCCGACGCGCATCGTGGCCGAGCGTGCCCCGGGATCGCCGATGACGCTTGTGCCGTCGCCGACCGTGACGCTGACTTCATACTCACCCACCGACGCAGCCCTGAAATCGACCTCCGCCGACGTGATCGTGGTGGAAGGTGCGCCACCGGGGCCGGCCGCTGAACTTTGCAGGTTTTCGATCGGCGTCCAACTGTAGGTGTAGGGCGGGACGCCGCCACACACCGTCGGCGTGATCCGCACCGAGCCCTCGTACAGCGACAGCGACAGGCCTTCGGGCAGCAGCACCGCGAATCCCGCAACGCCGTTGCAGGTCGGCTGGGATTCGTCGTAGTTATAGGCCACGTACTCGCCGCCGTTGACGTTTCCGTTGCCGTCCACGACTTCGTTCGCGTTGGCGTCGCCGCCGTTGTCGTTCACGCTATCGCCACTTCCGGGCGACGGTGTTGAGCAACCGCCGATAGCGATCAACAAGAACAATCCGCTCATGAGTGCATATCGAAGACAAATGCGCATGGTAATCCTAGTATCTGCTCAAGTAGAGGTAATCCTTTGACCCGCCGGACTGGATGTACGTTACGAAGACGCGCTCGAGTCCGTCGACCATCAGCGCCGGCGAGTGCGCGGCGTTGGACGTGGCCGTGTCGATCGGCTCGCCCAGCGAGAACGTATCGGTCCAGTTCAGAACGCTATGGTTCCAGGCCTTGACGTCGGCCGTGTCCCATCGGGAGAAATAAATGTGTTCGTTCGTGCCGTCCGATTGCTTGTAGGCTACGTAGACGCGCTGCGTCGCGTCCACGCCGATCACCGGCAGCGACGCATTATTGGCCGATCCCGTATCGATGGGGTCGCCGTCGCCGAAAGTGTCGGTCCATGCCGAGGCGCCATTGTCCCAAATCTTGACGTCCGTGCCGTCGTAGCGCGAGAGGTAGATGTGGTCATTGGTGCCGTCCGATTGCTTGTAGGCAACGTAGATTCGATTGGAGGCGTCGCGGGTGATGGCCGGTTCGCCGGCGCTGTTTGAGGAGCCCGTGTCGATGGGGTCGCCATCGCTGAAAGTGTCGGTCCAGGCAGACGCCCCGTTGTCCCAGATCTTGACATCGGTGCCATCGTAGCGCGACAGATATATGTGGTCGTTCGAGCCGTCCGACTGTTTGAACGCGATGTATATGTTGTCGGAGCCGTCCCGCACGATGGCCAACTCTGACGCATTAAACGATGAGCCGGTATCGATCGGATCGGCGTCGGTGAAGGTGTCCGTCCAGGCCGAAGCGCCGTTGTCCCAGATCTTGACGTCCGTGCCGTCGTAGCGCGCCAGGTAGAGATGCGCGTTGCTGCCGTCGGACTGCCGGAAGGCAATGTAGACGCGGTCACTCGAATCGACCACGATGGCCAGCTCGCCGACGATTTCACTGGCGCCGGTGTCGATGGTGTCACCGTCACCGAAGGTATCGGTCCAGGCCGAGGCGCCGTTGTCCCAGATCTTGACGTCTGTGCCGTCGTAGCGTGAGAGGTACAGACGGGCCTCGTTGGTGATCTCCTGCAGGAAGGCCACGTAAACGCGATCGGAGGAGTCGGTCGCGACCACCGGCGAGCTGGCCTCGGCAGTGGTATTATTGTCGATGGGGTCACCGTCACCGAAGGTGTCTGTCCAGGCCGAGGCGCCGTTGTCCCAAATCTTGACGTCCGTGTCGTCGTAGCGCGTCAAGTAGACGTGGGTGGACTGCACGAACGGAATGTAGACGTTGTCGCTGGTGTCGATGGCGATGGCGGGTTCGGTAACATCTGCATTCGTGCCCGTGTCAACGTTGTCGCCGTCAGTGAACGTGTCTGTCCAAGCAGAAGCGCCGTTGTCCCAGATCTTGACGTCCGTGCCGTCATACCGCGTCAGATAGAGCCGAGGTTTGCCGGAGTTGACCTTTGTGTGGGCGATGTAGACTTGGTTCTGTGTGTTGATCGCTATCGCCGGGCTGGCGGCGTCAGAGTTGCCGCCGTCGTCGATGGGATCACCATTAGCCAACGTCGAGGTAAACACCGAGGAGCCGTTGTCCCAAATCTCGACCGGCGG
>SMVA01464848.1_pt1 | contig 11150 bp, 8 predicted proteins | sample 2456451 | NCBI WGS metagenome assembly SMVA01 (sample SAMN11095933, study PRJNA526329) | marine sediment metagenome | biome: Marine sediment; feature: Surficial sediment; material: Deep marine sediment; isolation source: Hadal surficial sediment | place: Pacific Ocean | collected 2014-05 | depth 0-1...
GCGGCAACAAGAAAAGCGCGCCCGCCGCTCGTCTTGTCCTCGATTCGTGACATTCTGGCGCCGCCGTCAAAACCGGAGAAAGCGGAACAGACCGAAGCGCGACTGGCGCGGTTTTACGACGGCGTTCTGGTGCATTCAGACCCCGATGTCCTGTCGCTTGAGGCGAGCTGGCCGGTAACGCCGAAATTGGCAGCGATGCTCCACTACACCGGCTTTATCGCGGCGCCGCAGGCCCCGGCCCGGAACGCTGGCCAGGATGGCGCCGGGGAAATTCTGGTGACCGCGGGCGGCGGTCCGGTCGGGCGCGGATTGTTCGAAACCGCGATCCTTGCCGCGCGGATAAGTGGAACGCGGCGCTGGCGATTGCTTGTCGGTGGCGGCGATGCGGCCAGCGTTTGCGCCCGGTTGAACGATGCTGCCCGCGGCGCGCCCGTAATCGTGGAGCCGGCAAGAGGGGATTATCGCGCCATGCTCCCCCATTGTGCCGCAGCCGTCGGGCAGTGCGGTTACAACACCGCGCTCGATTGGTTGCAGGCCGGGGTCCCCGGCGTCTTCGTGCCCTTCGCGCTAGCCGGCGAAGTCGAACAATCGCTGCGCGCGCAATCGCTGTGCGAGCGCTATGGCTACGGTTTGATTGCCGAGGAGGAACTGACGCCGGAAAACCTGGCGGACGCCACCGAGACGGCCATCGGGCGCGGCCGGATTGTTGCCGGCAATCTAAAGCTTGATGGCGCAACAAAGAGCGCCCGCATCATCGCTGAACTGCTGGAAGCGCGGCGATGAAGCAGCAGCTGGCGCCTGTCCTCGCCGAATTGGAGCGCTGGCTCGGTCAGGGCCTTTCCCTGCCGCTCTGGTGGCGTGACGACGATGCCCTTGCGCCGACACCGGCGCTCGACCGGTTGCTGGCGCTGGCGGCGGGGTTTGACGCCCCGTTGCATCTGGCCGTCATACCGGGTTTAGCCGAGGACGCGCTGGCGCAACGATTGCAGGACGCACAACATATCTTCGCCATACCGCATGGTTGGCAGCACCAGAATCATGCACCGGCAGAGGAAAAAAAAGCCGAGTTCGGCGCGCATCGGCCGGTTCAGATCATGCTCGACGAAGTGGCCCGAGGCTGGCGGCGCATTGAAAAAATGTTTGGCCCCCAGGCGCTGCCGGTCTTCGCGCCGCCGTGGAACCGCGTCTCACCGGCCGTTGTGGAGGGATTGACCGGCACCGGGCTCGCCGCCATTTCCACCTTTTTGCCGCGACAGACAAAATACCCCTCGCCCAACCTGTTGGCTGTCAATACCCATCTCGACCCGATCGCCTGGCGCGCCGGCGGCGGCCTTGTGGACCCGGCGGCCCTGGCCGCTGAAATCGTCGCTCAGTTGATCGACCGTCGGGAAGCGCGCACCGACAATGCGGAGCCCTTCGGATTGCTGACACACCATTTGGCGCATGATGAGCGTGTCTGGTCGTTTACCGCCGCACTGGTGGAAGTGCTGACTCAGAGCGGCGTTGCGATCTGGGCCTCGCCGCTGGACGGCATTTGAAGAGGGCCGCCGGATTGTCATCCCGCAATAATGCGTTCAGCAATCAGTCCTTTTCCCAAACCGCCAAGGCAACCTCGCTTTCAATCCCCTCCACTTTTGTCTTTATGAAACGTGGCGGGCGCGCGGGCACATAATCCTGCTGCATGGCAAGATCATAGGCGGCCTGGGTTGCCACCGCCTCCGACCCCAGCGTTTTGTTGGCTTTTTCCAGCTTGGCGGAAAGATTGACCGTTGCGCCGATCACGGTCACTTCAAGACGGTCGGCATCGCCGACCGCGCCAAACACAATCGGCCCGGCCGATACCGCGATACCCAGACCATATTGAATCAGCGGCTCCAATTGCGGATCACCGCCCCAGCCTGCCGCGTCATCCCGGATTGCTTCCATCGCCTTCAAGGCGTCGGCCGCGTAAGTTCCAGAAGGACGAACCGCGCCAAACGTCGCCATGATGCCATCGCCCATGAATTTGTCGATCACGCCGCCATGAGACTGGATGATGGGCACAACGCGGCGTTGATAGGCGGACAGCATCTGGATCGCGTCCGTAGGCGGAATTTCCTCAACAAGACGCGAAAAACCGCGGATATCGACATTGAAAATAGCCGCTTCCCGCGCCACGCCCTCTCCGGCGGCGATCTCTGATTCGCCGGAGCGAATATTTTCCGCGATGCTGGTGTCAAAAAAGCGCGAAAGGCTCTTCGCCGCCGCCGTCTCGGCTGTTGCACGGATCAGCAGGTCCCGGCCTCTGGAAAGCGACAGGGCGAGAGCGCCTGTCACCATGAAAATGGCGATGATTTTGTCGATCTCCGCGCCGATCAGGATTGTATTGCCGGTCATATAAGACACGTAGTCGCGCGTGATCATCGCGTTCTGGGGATCGGCCAGCATGACATAGCCAATCATTACCAACCAACCAAAAGCTGCGGCACCGCCAGCGGCCAGCACAAAGCGGGGCTGGAAGCGGAGCGCCCGCAAGGCAATGAACACGAAGACATACAACAAGGTCGGCGCCTTCAGATAAAACGACGCCGGCTGCCCATATTGAATATGAAAACTCCATATCACCGCGTAAAGCAGCAGCATGTCGAAGCAGATCGAAAAATACACCGCCCAATCGGGCAGGCGGCGGCGCCAGGCCCAAACCAGGCCAAAGATATTGACGCCGAGATAGAGTCCGATTGCATAAGGGGCGAGCGCGATTCCACCGGTGTCCACCTTGGGCGAGACGGCATACAGAACGCCCCAGATCGTGACGATGAGAATTTGGATCAGCTTGATGAGGATTTCGCCGCGATTTTCCTGTTCTTCGATCGCGGCGGTCACCCGGCTCGGCAATTTGTAGTCCCTGGCATCCCCGATCAATTCGACCATCCGATGCCGCAGGGACAGGAAGGTTCCGCTCATGTCGCCGCCAGCTTCGGCAACGCGATCCGTTGGCCCTGTCGCACCGCAAAGGTGTTTGGGTAGACCGCCTGGGCCGCTGTCTCGATCACCCGCTGCTCGCCATCTGTGCGCAGATGCATGTGGTGAAACATGCCCCATCGTTTCACGCCTGCCTTGGCGCACAAAGCGCCGCACTTGTCCCAGGTGGAATGGCCAAAACCGGCAAAGCGCGGATATTCCTGCGGCGTATAGGTCGCGTCCAGAAGCGCCAGGTCGGCATTGCGCGCCAAGCGCTGGATTGTCGCGTCACCGCTACCGCCATCGTGCTCGAAATCGGTAAGGTAGGCAAAAGAGGCTCCTGCCGTTTCAAGCCGGTATCCAACGGCGCCGTTGGGATGGTTCAGGGCCCCTGTTTGTAACTGCACGCCGGCGACAGGATTGAGGACATCGCCGGGCGAAAACTGTCGGTATTCGATCTCGGCGCGCATTTGGTCTTTGGAAATGGGGAAATAGGGCGGGCGGAATATGCCGGCGACCATCGCCTCAGGCGTCGAATTGTCCAGCATATGGCCAGCCCAAATCCGCAATTTCGTCCTGTCGCAGAAAGCCGGGGGGAAATACGGCAATCCTATGATGTGATCGTAATGGGCATGGCTGAAAAACAGGTCGATCTCGGTTACGGCCTCGTCGGTGAGAGCCTGGCCCAGGGGAACAATCCCGCTGCCTGCGTCGAAAATCAGCACCCGCCCGCCGGCCCGCACTTCGACACAGCAGGTATGCCCCCCGAACTCAAGCGTATCGGATCCAGGTATCGGAAACGTACCGCGGGCGCCCCAGATCCGGATATCAATCGCCGGAGTTTTGGTCATCCATTCAATTTTCCGGTTTCGCCGCTGCGCGAGCATTCGCCAATTCAGCTGTCGTGCGCACCAGTCGCTCGGCCAGCGAACGCATGACTTCGACCGATACTTCCGGGAACTCCTTGAGCAAATTCAGAAAATCCTGCTTGCCGATACGCAAGGTCGCCACATCGGTGACCGCCGTGACGGTAGCATTGCGTGGCATGTCCCGCAGGATCGCCAATTCGCCAACGACGTCATTGGGCTTCAGCCGCGCAACGGTGGTGACACCATTGGTGCCCTCTATCGTCACATCGGCTTCGCCGGACATCAGAATAAAAGCCTCGTCGCCTTCCTCGCCCTGGACGCATAACGCCTGTCCGGCTTCAAACAGGACGGGGGACGATGCAAGGGCAAGCAGCTTCAGGCGCTTGGTCGCAACATTTGCAAACAGCTCAACCTTGGCCAAAGCCAATGCGTCTTCTTCAAGGCTCATCTGTTTTCCCCAAAATTGCAGAACGCACTGTCAAGCGTCGCTGTACGGGTCATGTTTTCACCTCGTCGGAAACCAGTTCCCCGCGGGAAAAATTCAACACCCGCTCGAACATGGCAGAATGCGATTCCGTCGCTGTTACCCAAAGCGTCCCAAAACCGTCTGTCCTGGACTTCGACACTGCAAGAATTCTCTCGATCACTTTTTCAACGGTGCGGGCGTCAAGCGCACTCAGGCCGCGATTGACTATGAGAAATTGCGGTCGCTTTAACAACACGCGCGCCAGCCCGAGTTGCTGACGTTGCGAGAGCGACAGCCGGCGTCCGCCCGTTCCGATGTCGTAGTTCAGCCCGCGCTCAATAACCATATTGGAAAGATCCAGTTCCTCCAGAATTTGATGCAGCAAGGCGCTGACCCGATCCCCGGCCCCCGATCGCTCATCGGCGATCCGCCCGAACAGAATATTGTCCTGCAAGGAAACGTCGGGATTGATTACGTCAGGATCGTGAAAGGCGAATGCGGAAGCAAGTTGTTCCGGCAGGCGCGCGCGAAATTCCTGCCGGGAGGCGACAACCGCCACGCACAGATCATCATTGATCAGACCAAGACGGTGACGCGGCTCGCAATAGCTGAACGCAACATGCATGAATTTTTGCCGATCCTCCGGGGCGGTCTCGGAAAAGTCCAGACCCTCGATCCGGCGCAGCGCGGCTTCGAATTCAGAAAGATCATCGGGATGGATCAAATCGAGGCGCTCAAGAATCTGCATATTGTCGGAAACTTCCTGGAACAGGTCGACAATGATAGCGGCGGCGTTCTGTCCAATCTGATAAAACCGCTTGTCGAGCCCGTCAGCGGCGAGAATCGCCCATAGGGGAGAATCGGCGGAGAAGTCTTCCGACAGAAATTCGGGCGCCGAAACGGAGCCAAATACCAGGTTCTGCAAGAGCGTCAGATGGGTGTTGAATTTGGCCGCCACAAACGGATCAACATCACTTGCGTTCTCGCCCTTGGCCAATCGGTCGAGAAATATTTTCCGGGCCTCAAGGATCATGTCGCCGCTCGTATCGTTGGCGGCGTCCGACAATTTGCTGCGAAGGCCAAAGGCGTAAATATCGTCTTCCAGCCCGGTTAGCTGGAGAACGGTGGTGATCCGCGTCGCCAGCTCAGCGTGATCATCGACGCCGGCGGCGGCGTAATCGATCCAGTCTGCCTGCAGGTCCAATGTCGGATTTCCCGAAGCGCCGGCTTCCCTCATTTCGGCGGCGGTCATCTCCATGCCTTCCCGCGCCGGCTTCATGGGCGCGTGGCGAAGGCCGCTTAAAAGGGCGTCCCGGGCCGTCCCGTGCGCAAAAAACGGCTCGGCGCCGGCATATCCGAAGCGCCGGCCGGTCTGCCATTCCGGCAGGCTCGCCAAGGCTGCCGCGCCGATATTCAAGGTGCCCGATGAGGGTGCAACGAGCCGCACAATCATGTCTGCAACGATCTCGGCACCGCCCCCGGTCGCGCCGATAACGGCGATGCGCTCATCGAGGCCGATGGTCAAATTCAGATCGTTGAGCAACGTATTGCCCGAATCATCCAGCGCCGAGACCTGCCGGAAGGTAATCGGCCCGGTCAGGCTTGGTATGTCATCGGTTTGCACCGCCTGACTTTCCTCCGGCGCCAGCGGCGACACATCGAACTGATTGATGACTTGCGTGTATTTCACCTGGACATCAAGGCGCTGATAATCCCAGTCGATCAGTTCCTTGATCGGGCCGGGCAGATCCTTATAGGCGGCGATAACGGCGACCAGTTGGCCAATGTCGAGGTCTCCGCGAATTGCCAGAAAGCCGCCACCCAAATAGAAAACAAAAGGCGTGAATTGCGCCAGAAAATTATTGATGAACTTGATCAAAAACTTCCGTTTGTAAAAATCGAAGCGGATAAAGAACAGCTTCGCCAGACGCGCCGAAATGTCGGATCGCTCGTAGTTCGAACTGTCATTGAGGCGTATATCGAGCGCCCCGTCGACGGTTTCACTGACACGGCCGGACAAGTCCCGGGCCGTCAACTGACGCTGCAAGGCCAATTGGCGCAATCGCCCGCGCAGCTTGGGGATCAATGCCGCCTGGATGACCAGGATGGCAAGCGCCACCGATCCCAGCATCCAGCTTTGCAGCATAATGAACAAAAGGGCCGCGCCCGCTTGCCCGACCAGAAAAGCCGGCTGGGCAAAAGCTTCGCCGATAAAGCCGCCCAGCGGCTCCACTTCATCCTTGATCATCGTGGCGATTTCAGAGCTTCGCACACGACGGTAATGGGCAATCGGGAACCGCAGAACGCGGTCCACCAATTGATAGCGGAGGCGACGCAGCATGCGCTCGCCGAGGCGTCCCTTGTAGGTATTGATGTAGACCTTAAACAGGCCATTGATGATCACATAGCCTAGAAACGCCAGGCTGAGAGCGACCAGCGCCCCGATACGCTCCAGATCGAAACCGGCAAAAAGGGTGAAAGACTGGTCGCCGAACGGATTTCCGATCGTAATCGGCAGCACTTTCTGCGTCGCGCCGACCGTATCAAATCCTTGCCCCAGTATGGGACCGTTTACGATGAGCTTGGGAATGTCGAAGGCAAGAAAATAGGTTGGCATCGATAGAGCGACGATGACCAGGATCCAGATTTGCTGAGGCCGGGAGTGCCGCCAGACATACCGGAACAGGTTTTTCTCCATCTGGTCATTCACGGGAGGTCATCCAATTTGTCATTGCGGCAAGGAAACTGGAGGCCCTATTTATAGGGATCAGCGGCGTCACGCAGCCCATCTCCCAGGAAATTGAAGGAGAGAACAACGAAGATGACAGGAAGCACTGGCCACAGCAACCACGGGTAAAGCGCAACGGCGTTGATATTTTGCGCCTCGGTCAGCAATACGCCCCAGCTTGTTATCGGCGCGCGCAGGCCAAGCCCCAGGAAGCTGAGCGTTGTTTCGCCAAGGATCATCATCGGGATTGCCAGTGTCGCGGTTGCGATAATATGAGAGGCGAAGCCGGGGATGAGGTGGCGGGAGATAATGCGCCAACTGCTAGCGCCCATCACTTGTGTGGCCGAGACATAATCCTCCTCGCGAAGCGCCAGCAGCTTGGAGCGCACGGTTCGGGCAAGACCCGTCCAGTCCAGCAATCCGAGGATCACCGTGATGCCGAAATAGACAAAAAGCGGCGACCAGGTGATCGGCAGGATGGCGGCCAATGCCAGCCATAACGGAATTGAGGGAATGGACTGGATGACTTCGATGAGGCGCTGAGAGAGCACGTCAAACAATCCGCCAAAATATCCCGCCATGCCGCCAATCAGGATGCCGAGCGTAAGGCTCACCATGACCCCCAGAAGGCCAATGGTCAGCGAGACACGCGTACCGTAAATTATCCGGCTGAGGACGTCCCGGCCCAATCTGTCGGTGCCGAGCAGAAAAAGAGAGCCTCCTTCAGCGGGGCAAACCAGGTGAACGTCCCATTCGAACGCGCCCCAGAATTCATAGCTATCGCCACGGCACAGCCAGCGGATCGTTTCCACCTTTTCCCGATTCGGCGTGTATTCCCGCTTCAGAATTTCCATATTCAGTTTGTAATCGTAGCCATAAACAAACGGCGCTCTCAATCTGCCGTCGCGGAACAGATGAATGCTTTGCGGCGGCGCGTATATATGTTCGACGTGCCGACTGTGCAGATTGTAAGGGGCCAGAATTTCGGAAACCAATATCGTCAGATAGAGAAAGCATAAAAATATCAAGGAAACCAACGCCGGGCGATGCCGGCGAAACTTCCACCACATGAGCTGCAATTGCGGCGCTTCGAACATTGCCTGCTGGGCATCGGTATACTCGTAAATTGCGTCCGGATCGAATGGCGCATCGGAGATGGTGTGGGGCAGGGGCGTTGCGTTATCGGGCAGGGTCATTTGCGTGCGCCTCCCCCCATCCGTATCCGCGGATCGAGATAGGCCAGGGCAATATCGGAGATCAAAACCCCGACGACCGTCAGTAACGACAGGAAAATCAGGAACGAGCCGGCAAGATACATATCCTGAGTTTGCAACGCTTCGATGAGCAACGGTCCGGTCGTCTCCAGGGAAAGCACAATGGCAACGACCTCGGCGCCTGAAATGACCGCCGGCAGCAGGGAGCCAATATCGGAAATAAAGAAATTCAGGGACATCCGAAGCGGATATTTCACCAGCGAGCGAAACGGGTGCAGCCCCTTCGCCCGGGCGGTGGTCACATATTGTTTCTGCAACTCATCCAGGAGATTGGCGCGGATGCGGCGTATCATGCCCGCCGTGCCGGAGGTGCCGATGACAATGACGGGGATCCAGAGGTGATCAAGGATGGACAGGAATTTGTCCCAGCTCATCGGTTCCGCGACGAAGGCGGGATCCATCAACCCGCCGATCGATGTGCCAAACCACACATTGGCGAGATACATCAGGACCAGGGCCAGCATAAAATTCGGTATCGCAAGGCCAAGCAATCCGAACAAGGTAAAGCCGTAATCGCCCCAGCTATATTGGTGGGTAGCGGAATAAATGCCGATTGGAAAAGCGATTATCCAGGTGAACATTATGGTCGCCAGGCTGACGATTATCGTCAGAAAAACCCGGTCGCCGATAACCGCCGTAACGGGTAGCTCATAGGCGAAGGAATAGCCGAAGTCGCCGACAAACATGCCGGCGACCCAGTGGAAATACCGCTCGACCGGCGTTTTATCAAAGCCGTATTCGACACGCAGATATTCAATTCTCGCCGTATCGATGGATTCGCCCTGCGCCCGCAACTCGGCAATGTAGCTTTCCAGATAATCACCGGGCGGGGCTTCGATAATGGCGAAAACCAGCGCGCTGGTGATTGCCAATGTGGGGACCATCAACAGAATGCGGCGCGCGATGTAAAAGAGCATTTGGCTATCGTCTTTTCATGATTGCGGACGTTTTTTTGCTTTCGGATATTGGCGGGCCTTGCTCCAGTGGGTGGATGTTATGCGGCCTTTGATCGGCAGCGCAATGGCATTGGCCGGTAAATCGTCCACGGTTTGGTTTCGCATCGTTTCTTGACGACCCCCTGGGCGGTTTCCAGGCCGGAATCCGGCCGGATCGGATCCTTCCGGCTCTCCCGTCGTGGCGCTCCATTATCCTCTCGGCCAGACTGCCTGGCCGATACGCTATCCAGCAGGCGGCCGCGTTGAACAGGCCACGGATTGGCTCTACCATTGCGAGGAGTTTTGTCTTTTCCGCCACCCCCATCCAGCAAAAAAAGCGAGTCGGAATGCCCCTTCCCCCCTTGGATACGCGCGGCCTCGGGCCGATCACGCGGTTGCGCGCACTGATCATCGATCGGCAGGTCGCCGCCCGCAGCCGCCGCGCCGAAGCGGCGCTGGAACGCATCCCGGAGGTGGCCAACGCGATCCGCCAATACAGCGCAAAGTCCGACGTCACCGGCGCATCGATGTCCGATTATCTGACGCTTTATGAAGAGGTGCGGGCAAAAAAGCCCCGGGAAATCCTGGAGCTCGGCACCGGTATCTCCACAATTGTCCTTGCCCATGCAGCGCTCGCCAACGCCGCCGGGGGCGCCCCGCTTGCCCGAATCACATCGATGGAGGAGGACGCCAAGTGGACCGACAAGGCAGAAGAGTGCCTGCCCGCCGACCTGGCCCATTTTGTGGACATCGTCCACAGCCCGAAGATCGACGGGGTCTACAAGATTTTCCGCGGCGTTCAATATGAAGCGATACCGCGCCGGCCTTATGATTTTGTATTTTCCGATGGTCCCCAGCGCACCTCTCCGGTGACCGGCGACAATCTTTTCGATCTCGATCTCATCCACATTGTCCGGCGATCGGAAACGGCGATCAACGCGGTGGTCGACGATCACTTTTTGACCTTCTACGTCATGCAAAAAGTGTTCGGGACGAAGCTTGCCCGCTACAGCACTTCGCACCGGCTGATGTTCGTCGGGCCGGTGACCAAATACGATGTGCGCCATATGCGGAAAGAAAACTTCATCCCCGACCTTCGCTTTTTCGGCCGCACCGAGTTGCAACTGCGAATGGCGACGGATTGATGTGGGGTCCGGCGCCAACGGGCGCGCGATGTCGTTCTAAAGCGTGTCACGCAAAAGTGGGCACCGGTTTTTGCGAAAAAGACACGCTCAAACAAAGAGATAAAGCAAGGCGCGTGAATGCCAATGAACGCGACATGCTTTAGATGTCATAAAAAGCGCGGCAAACCGGTCAAATGACCCCGTATCGGTTAAAACTTCTAGTTCCCTTCACCGGCATCGGTCAGCCAGAACGCGTCCATTTCATAGACCCCGAAATACGCATATGGGTCGAAGCTGGAAATCCCGGTTTCCGGCACATTTCTGAGCCGGTTTGAAACGACAATCGGCGCCAGCGTCGCCGTCACAATGCCGATCACGAAAACCTGGTCGGCATTGATGTCCAGGATTTCATCCCAGATTGCCCGTTTTGCCGGATCGTCCTCAGCCACGAGCCATTTCTCGTAAAGCGTGACCAGCCGGGCCACGGCGGGGTCATCGATAGGCTCTCCGGCCTTGCCCCGGGTGCTTGCATAGGTTCCCCAGGAAGGCCATTGCAGCTGATAGGGGTCCGAGGGGACGAAATCGGCCGGGCTATGGGCGAGCGTCGGAGCGCCGTTATCGACACCTGCCCACACGGACATGATCGTCGAACCCGCCGCGACGCGGCTGCGAAATATGTCGCGCTGGCTGGTGCGCGTGAACATCTTGATGCCAAGATCGGCCCAGTTGTCGCGCACCAGTTCCATCACGTCGGCTTCCATCGAGCTTTCCCCGGTGCTTTCGACAATCAGCTCCATCGGTCGGCCGTCGGGCA
>SMVA01439787.1_pt1 | contig 11149 bp, 13 predicted proteins | sample 2456451 | NCBI WGS metagenome assembly SMVA01 (sample SAMN11095933, study PRJNA526329) | marine sediment metagenome | biome: Marine sediment; feature: Surficial sediment; material: Deep marine sediment; isolation source: Hadal surficial sediment | place: Pacific Ocean | collected 2014-05 | depth...
AACCACCAGCGAAGGTAAGGATTGGTATGTATTGGTGTGGGGGTCGTTCGACAGCCACACGCAGGCCAATGATATGCTGGCCACGCTGCCGGCCAAGGTGAAGAAAGCCAAACCCTGGGTGAGAAGTGTGAGTTAGGTTCAGCAAGTGAGGAAGGTCCAATGAGTATTATCGATTACCGCAGCGACACCGTTACCCGGCCCTCCCAAAAAATGCGCCAGATTATGGCCACGGCCCAGGTGGGTGATGATGTGTTCGCCGACGACCCCACGGTCAATCATCTCGAGGCCTACCTGGCAGAGCGCGCCGGCAAGGAAGCCGCACTGTTTTGCGCCTCGGGCACCCAGAGCAACCTGGTTGCCCTGTTGTCGCACTGTCAGCGCGGCGATGAATACATTGTCGGCCAGGAGGCGCACACCTATAAATATGAGGGTGGCGGGGCGGCCGTGCTGGGCAGCATTCAGCCCCAGCCGCTGGACTATGAAGCCGATTCCACCCTCGATCTGAACAAGGTCAAAGCCAAACTCAAGGCCGATGACTATCACTTCGCCCGCAGCCGTTTGCTGTGTCTGGAAAATACCCGCTCCGGCGAAGTGCTACCGCTGGACTACCACGCGCAGGCGGCACGCTTCTGCTCGGAGCACAATTTGGCGCTACATCTGGATGGCGCCCGCCTGTTCAATGCGCTGGTAAAGCAACAGGTAGAACTCGCCGACATCGCCCAACACTACGATTCTGTGTCCCTTTGTATTTCCAAAGGCCTGGGCGCGCCGGTGGGCTCCTTACTGGTGGGCGACAGGGCGTTAATTGACGAGGCCCGCAGGTGGCGCAAGATGCTGGGGGGCGGCATGCGCCAGGCGGGCATTCTGGCCGCCGCCTGTGAATATGCCTTGGAAAACAACATAGCGCGGCTGCAGGACGACCACGACAACGCTCTGCAGTTGGCGGAAGGGCTGGCCGCCGTGCCGGGCATTCGCTGCGATGCCTCTGCGGTGCAAACCAATATGGTATATATCATGTTTGATGATGAGGCCACGGTGCAACCGTTCACCGATTACCTGGCGCAGAACGGTGTTGTGGTGATAGGTGGGCCGGTCATGCGCCTGGTGACTCACATGGATATTGACGCCGAGGCGATCGAAAAAACGTTGGCGCTGGCCCAGCGGTTTTTTGACTAGTCCGGGAAAGCATCATAAAAAAAAGAGGGCCTGAGTGATGACATATCCCTTTCGTAATCTGGTATTCGAGGGCGGTGGCGTGAAGGGCATTGCCTATGTGGGGGCGATTGACGCACTGGCCAAGGCGGGCATTTTGGGCGACATCGCGCGAGTGGGTGGCACCTCCGCCGGTGCCATCAATGCGCTTTTATTGGCCGCAGGTTTTAGTTTGAGCCAGACCAAAAAAGCGCTCTGGAGCCTGGATTTCAATGACTTCAAGGACGATTCATGGTTGATACTAAAGGACTTGCAGCGCCTGAAAGACGAGTACGGCTGGTATAAGGGCAACTTCTTTCGCCACTGGATAGGCGAGCAATTGGAAAGCCAGGGGCACAGTGCCCACGTCACCTTTCAAGCCCTGCAAAAAGCTACTGGTAAAGCCCTTTTCGTGTACGCCACGAATCTTTCTACCCATTTTGGCGAAGTCTACTCGCCCGAACACACACCCAGGATGCGGGTGGTCGATGCGGTGCGGCGCTCCATGTCAATTCCCCTGTTCTTTCGGGCGATTACCGATGATCGCGGCGATGTGTTTGTCGATGGCGGGGTGTTGGATAATTATCCGGTCAAGCTGTTTGATCGGTTGAAATATCTGGGCGACAACGCGCTGATTCGCCTGCCTGAATACTACAAAGACGAAAATCGAAAGCTGAAAATACGCAAAGGTAACCGCCGCAGTTTTATTTATAACAAGGAGACCTTGGGTTTTCGGCTGGATTCAGCCAGGGAGATTGGGGTATTTCGCGATGGCGACACGCCGCCCCGACACAACATCGAAAACCTGTTGGATTACACCACCCAACTGATCAACACCTTGATGGATGCCCAGAATAACCAACACCTGCACAGCGACGACTGGCACCGCACCATTGATATCGATTCACTGGGGGTGCGTACGACCGATTTCGACATTGACGACGATCAGAAGAAGGCCCTGGTGCGGTCGGGCCGAAAATCCACCCGGGATTACCTTAAGTGGTGGGGTGACACCGACCATGATTTGGCCATTAACCACCCCACTGCAGCCGGCTGAAAGCGGCGCCGCGCATCGCGGCTTAGAGCGTGGGTATGACGCCCCACAGAGCGGTTGCGATGAGGAGAATGTTGGCAATAAAACCCGTCATCATGCCCGGCCCCCGACTGGCGGGATCCGCCATATAGCCGCTGCGGTACAACATGCGGCCAATAAAAAATACCAGCCCCAGCGCCGCCGCCACATGGTGATTAAAGAAGTAGGCACACACCCACATGGCTGGAAGGGTAACCATGAGTTGTTCCAGCGTATTGAGCTGAATACGCAGCGCCCGCTCGAAGGTTTCATCGCCGGTCACCGCCGGTGCCTGAACATCACCTGCGACTCGCGCTTTTCCCACCAGAGCAATAAAGACAATGTATTGGCAAAGCAGTAGTAGTGTCACCAGTGCAACATATCCCATCTACTATTCTCCGTTTAGAGGGGTTTTATGCTGGGCACACTATAGCGAATTAATTGAGTATAGTGTCCCTCTGTTTCGTGTTTAGTCGCAAAAAGGAGTCCGCTATGGCCCATCTCGACATTCGCCCGCTGTGCGCACAGGATGAACCGCAGTGGCGACGGCTGTGGACTGCTTACCTCGAATATTACGAATCGACGGTTCCGGAAGATGTGTATCGCAGCAGCTTTGCTCGCATGCTATCGGATGATGACAATGAGTTTAGGGGGTTGTTTGCCCTGCTGGATGGGCAGCCCATCGGTCTGGTGCACTATCTGTTTCATCGCCACGGTTGGAAGATTGAGAATGTGTGCTACCTGCAAGACTTGTATGTCGATGAAGCACTGCGTGGCACCGGTGCCGGGCGCGCGTTAATCGAAGCGGTCTACGAAAAGGCCGACGCGGAGGGGTGTCCCTCGGTGTACTGGCTGACCCAACATTTTAACGAGGTGGGGCGGCGTTTGTATGACAGAGTGGGGCAGCAAACGCCGTTTATTGTGTACAACCGGGGTTAGGCAACAATCTTACGAGGCCAGCGCTGCTCGTCTATCAGAGGCTACAACGTAGGCGCAGTGCGCCAGGAACAGCAGGAAATATAAGAGAAGGCTAAGGCTTTCGGGGCCTTGCTCCAGGGCAAGGCCAGTCAGTGCGCAAACGACGCCATACCCCGCCATAACAACCAGGGTACTGCGTGTACTCAGGCCCCTATTGATCAGCGTGTGATGCAAGTGCGAGCGATCCGCATCCATCAGCCGACGGCCAAGCCGCCAGCGCCTCAACATCGTCGCAATCATGTCCATGAGGGGCACCGCTACCAGCCACAGGGCCGTTACCGGCCGAATCAGCGCGTTGTCGCCCTGGGAAAAATACACCAGCGAGGCGGTGACCAAAAACCCCAGGGTAATACTGCCGCCATCCCCCAAAAGATCTTTGGCAACAGGCGGTTGTTGGGGCCGAGGTTAAACACCAGAAACACGCACAGGGGCACGATCATGAGTATAGCGCATTGGCTGCCGGATGATTTGAGGCAGTTGCCAGGCCGTATAGAACCAGCAGCGGCAGCAGGATGGTGCCTGCCGCGAGGCCATCGATATCATCGATCATATTGTAGGCATTGCTGAGCCCCGCCACGGCGAGTGCGGTGAGTGGCACCGATAGCAACAGCAGGGGAATATTGCCAAAGGTTAGCAGATCGCCGGCGTTGGCAATTGCAATACCGCCCCAGGTGGCCAGGGCGATGCCACTGCCAAATTGAATCAGCAGTCGAACCGATATGTATTGATGTGTGTTCTGTCGTCATACACACCCACCATAAACACCAGCGCGGCAATGACCAGCATGTTACGGGTATAGGGGGGCACCTCAAGGGTGATGGTGGCCAGCAGCAAGGTCAGAAAGATGGCAATTCCGCCCGTCAGGGGAATTACACCGTGATGATGTTTGCGCGCAGCGGGGACGTCCACCAGGCCCAGTTTTCCGGCCGCAGTGACGGAAAACCAGGTGATGGTCAGGGCAATGGCAATGACAATAATTATCAAATTAATCTAGCTTATTAGGGCAGGTGGATCGGTAATCTGATTTGGGTGCACATCAAATTTCTTGACCAACTCGGCCATGGTTAAATCGCCCTGTAGGGCCGTGAGGGCCACCTTGGCTTTAAACTCCGGTTTATGGGTACGTCTCTTTCGTTTCATGATTTCTCTCCACAGTATTATGCTGATAATGGAGGAAAGCACCTATAGGCGTCCAGTTACTGTCCAATCAATAGGGTCTCTCTTATCGCCCTGCTTGCCTCATTGTTATTAGGCACCGCCGTGTAGGCGGCTCCCCTTGCAGTGCCCCGTCTCACCGCAGCCGATATACAGCGGACGCACTCTCTGGCCGGACAGTGGCGGTTTAGTCCGGGGGATAATTTGAACTGGGCGGCGTGGGTAAGTTGCCACCGCTCAGTGAAGTCAATTACGACCAGACCCGGGTGTTTACCCTGCCTGCATCGGCCATCGCCGAAGATGGTACTCTGGTACTGGCCCTGCGGGTTTGGGGTGGCAGTGAGTTGGCCGTTGCTTCCTGGGGCGGTGGATATTGGTATCTACGGTTTGATGGTCAACCAGTGGCGCTATCGCCTGGCCTGGACATCCACTACCCCACCTTGCATCCGTGGCAACTGTGGAGTGTTCCGCTGCTGTTAGCCATACCCTGGATAATCATGCGCGAGACGGCGACGGGGAATCGCGAGGCGCGCACTGCATTGGCGGGGGTATTCATATTTGCGGCGGCCTGTGTCAATGATTTGCTGATCGACCTTGCCGGATGGCAGACGACGCGACTTGTTCCCGTGGGCTTCGTGGCGATCATAGCCTCCATGGCCAACCGTTTTACCTATGTGCTGAATGACCTTGAGGGCGAGGTGGCGCAACGCACCGCCGACCTGATTGCCGCCACCGCCAATTGGCCGAAGTCGCCCGGCGTGATCCACTCACGGGTTTGCTAAACCGGCGAGGGTTCATCGACGAAGTCCAACAGGAGATACAGCGCTTTTCTAGGCGTGGCGCAATTTGTACTGGCTATAACTTTGGCCTGTCCATCGCCTGAACGCGCGGTAGAAACTATTTACCTCCAAATAGCCGAGCTTATCCGCCACACATTTGCCGGGTACCCAAGTCTCTTTGATCAATTGTTCACAGCGATATTGCCTGGCTCTATCGAGTAAAAATTGATAGTTGGTATGGTCCGCTTTCAAACGCCGCCGCAAGGTCGTGCCACTCATCCCCAATTGCTGGGCAACGGCGTCGGCGCGCAGGCGAAACAGGTCACCACCGAGCAGAATTTTAACAACCTTGTCGGTCGTTCGCGATAGGGAGAAGTAGCGGGTTGTGGCAGGTGGAGGGGTTTGCGCCCGTCTGGGCAACTGCATCAGAGTGTGGTTCATGACTCAACTTCCTTGTCGAATGATATGAATGAAAACGCTTTCTGTTGGCGGGGCCGTCGTCCGTGACACACCAAGCCAACCCGTCGATTAGTGATCGGCGGCATTTCTGAGCTTAGCACAGTCTGTGGGAAGCGTAGGAAGCCGGTGACCATATTTGCTGAAAAGAGAGCGCTTGTGATGCCCTTGAGGCCGCCTCGCCATCGTCGGCGCAGGTGGGTAACTGCTGTTAAGGACAAATACAATAGTTAGATTGATAACGCGAGGCAGGTGTCTATGGAGTTTTCTACAATAATTTTCTGGTTGCTGTTACTGGGTGCGGTGATGTATGTCATCAGTATTTACAATACCCTGGTGACCCTCAAGAATCGTTTTAAGAATGCTTTTTCCCAGATCGAGGTGCAGCTAAAGCGCCGCTACGATTTGATCCCCAACCTGGTGGAGACTGCGAAGGGCTACCAGCCGCGCGGTGTACCAGTTGGCCGATTGCTACCCGCTGTTAAAACCGCGCCTGCTCAAGGCCATGGCGTTTGCTGCGGGATCTGACGGCCAGCTTAGTGGCGTGGAGCAGGAGATTATCACCAGCATGGCAGCGGTGATGGACTGCCCGGTACCGTCGCCGGGGTGAGGTTGGTATCAGAGCGGAGTTGGCTCGATGGGTGATTGTACCGGGGAGGAATCAGAACAAAATGAGCTCGAAAACCGGCGCAACCAGATTTTGTTTTGATCTTGCCGGACACGCTACAAGCTCATCCATGAGGGCTCGGCACCGGCCGTCCATGGCCGGTGACGGTCCTGCAAGATCAAAACAAAACCCGGTTACGCCCATCGAGCTCATTCTGTTCTGACGCCAACCTGCAGTTTCTGCGTCGAGCCAGCTCCGCTCTGATAGCTGTTTCTACTGCGCGACCACGGTGACCGGTACGCCGTTTACGGCGGCGTTACCAGAGAGTGCATCCAGTGCCAGTTCATCGGTGAGGTCGTTACAACTCACACCGGCATTGGCCTGGGCGAGATCCAGTTTGATACCCGGGCGGTTGTGGCCGTAGCCGTGGGGCAGGCTCACCACACCGGGCATCATATTTTCACAGGCTTCCAACGGCACCTCTACGCTACCGACCCGGGATTGCACAGTTACGGTACTGCCATCTTCCAGCTTGAGACCCTGCATATCCTGTGGATGCATCATCAAGGTACAGCGGTTTTTGCCTTTTATTAGCGGGTGATAATTGTGCATCCAGGAATTGTTGGAGCGCACGTGGCGGCGACCGATAAGTTGCAAACCTCTGGGCGGCGTATCAGCACAAAATTCCGCGTGCAAGCGGGCCAGGTCGGACAGGGGCTGCGGCGTGGCGCAGTCAATCAGCTTGTCCTTGCTGCGTAGGCGTTCCGGCAACTGAGGCTTTAGTGGCCCCAAATCAATACCGGATGGGCTGGCTCTCACCACGTCCATGGTCAATTTGTAGTCGCTGCCCTGGGTGGCACTGTAAGGGCCCATTTGCAAGCCCATGTCCATGATCTGGTCGGGCGGGATGCTCGGCGCCGCTTCGGTGCCGAGCAGCGCCGCTACCCGATTCCCCAGTTCGGTGAATATCTCCCAATCGTGCAGGGCGTCTTCCGGCTTTTCAAAAACCGCCTCGCTGTGGCGCACCGTGTTGCGAATGGCGTTGACGTGGAAAGCGAGGTCGAAATGATCGTGCTCCAGTGGGGAGGTGGGCGGCAGGATAATGTCCGCATGGCGAGTGGTTTCGTTGATGTAGGGATCCAGCGAGACCATAAATTCGAGGCTTTCCAGTGCCTTGTCCAGTCGCGCGCCGTTGGGCGTTGAGAGCACCGGATTGCCCGCGCCGGTAAACAGCGCGTGAATCTGGCCCTCACCTTCTGTGGTAATTTCCTCCGCCAGGGTGGAGGCGGGTAATTCCCGGTCGAACTCGGGTAGACCGCGTACCCGACTGTGATGGCGGGCGAATCCGCCGGGGCTACTGGTGCTCACCGTATCGACCGCAGGCAGGGTGAACATGGAGCCGCCGGGTTTATCCAGGTTGCCGGTAACAATGTTGATGACTTGAATTAGCCATTGATTGAGCGCGCCATAGGCTTGCACGGACACGCCCAGACGGCCGTAGCAGATGCCCGATTGCGCAGCGGCCAACTCGCGGGCGATGCGTTGTGTGGTTGGGGCGTCTATGCCGGTGTGCACGGCGGCAAACTCCGCCGTGAACTCTGTAATGGCGGTGGCCACTTCATCCAATCCGACTGTATAGGGCGCCAGGTGTGCCAGATCGACCAGTTGCTCGGTAAAAATCGTGTTCAGTATCGCCAGTAAAAAGAGGGCGTCGGTACCGGGCTTGATGAAATGGTGTTCACTGGCAAGTGCGGCGGTCTCGGTGCGGCGTGGGTCGATCAGCACTAACTTTCCCCCACGTTTTTTCAGCTCCACAATGCGTTTTTTTACATCGGGTACCGTCCAGATGCTGCCGTTGGAGGCCAGTGGATTGGCGCCCAGCATGAGGAAGTAGTCGTTGCGGTCGATGTCCGGAATGGGGAACAGGGATTTGTGGCCAAATAGCCACATGGCCGCCAGGTGGTGGGGCAGTTGATCCACCGAAGTGGCGGAAAAGCGATTGTTGGTGCGAAAGTGGCGGAACAGATTGCTCTGGTGGGTCATCATGCCGTAGTTGTGTACGGTGGGGTTACCCATGTAAATGCCGATGGCGTGCACCCCGTCGCGCTTGCTAATTGCGACCAGGCGCTCGGCGGTGGTGTCCAGGGCCTCTTGCCAGCTGATTTCCTGCCATTGGATGTCACCGTTGTCGTCGGTCACCCGTTTGACCGGGCGGCGCAGGCGGTCCGGGTCTTCGTGGATGTCGCGCAGAGCCACCGCTTTGGGGCAGATATGACCGCGGCTGAGGGGGTCGTCCTTATCGCCCTTGATAGAGATGATTTCTGTGCCATCGGTCTCGATTAGCAAGCCGCAAATCGCCTCGCATAAGTGGCAGGCGCGGTGGTGAATTTGGCGGCTCATGCAGCCTTGCCCAGAGTGATGAGCCCCAACTTCTCAATCTTGCCCAGCAGAGCGTCGAGATCCTGCTGTAGCTGTTCCGCCGACACCTCGTATTCTTCCAGCAGGGTGCTGTAAAGGGTGTTCAGATCGCCGCTTTCCTTGATCAATTGCCAGATGCGGGTGCCCACTTCATCCAGGCCAAAGTAATTCTCACTTTCCAGGTCCAGTAACACGGTTTCACCGGAGACCTCCTGGGAAATGACATCGGGTGACAGGGTGATAGTTTGGTTCAGGTCCATAGCGGGCTCCTTTATAATCTGGCGACAGTATACATTTTACTATCCGGGGATGACTATGAGTATTGAGCAACGTTTGGCCCGTCTGGAGGCCATAGAGGCGATTCGCTGTGTGAAGGCGCGGTATTTTCACGCCTGCGACAATAAGCAGCCCAATCAGATCAGGGCGTGTTTTGCCGAAGGTGACATCGACCTGCGCTATGGACGCGTGGGTAATTTCACCAACCGGGAACAACTGGTGACGATTTTTACCGAATATGCCTGTCACGACCACATCATAGAAATGCACCACGGCCAAAATCCGCAAATTGAAATATTGGATGACAATACGGCCAGCGCGATCTGGGGGTTGTACTACTACCTGATCGACACCAGGGCGAAAACCGTGACCCAGCTGGCGGGGTTTTATGACGACGGATATATTCGTATCGGGGGTGAATGGAAGATGTGTAAATCCTGGTATGAGGTGACCTCCACCCAGATTTTTGATTTGTCGGAGGGCTTGGCGAGGGTGATTTTTGCCGGTGGCCAGGCGCCCACGGATTTGGACGATCCTTCGAAACAGGCGGGCTGAAGGTTCACGTGCGCCGAGAACACTCTACGATCCATCAAAAAAAATCCCCAGCACCCGGAGAGGCTGGGGATTGATTGGCGCTCGGCTTGAGACTTAGTCGGTGATCAACTGACCGGCATCCAGCATGCTCTTGATTGCTGCAGCTGAATCGCTGCCCAGATCAACACCCAGTAGAGTAATCGTCTGGTCGACTGCGCTGGCGTCATACACACCATCGGTAAAGCCACCGTCACTGCTGATACTGATTACAGTGTTGGAGCCCTCTAGGGATACACTCAGGAACTCCTCCAGATCACCGATTCCATCGGATGTACCATTAGACTTAACACCAACCAGAAGATCGGAAAGATCCAGCGCATCCGTGCCCTCGAGGCCGAAGTCCTGAATGGTGTCAGTGCCGGGTGAGCCAGGTTGACCCAGGTCGGCAAGTTCCCAGGCAAAGACATCGCTGCCCGATGTGGCAATCAAGGTATCGGTCTCGGCGGTCACTTCGGTAACGCCCAGGTCGGGTTCTGCCTCGGGTTCTGGCGCGGCAGGTGTGGCGAACTGCAGAGGCGAGGCTGCCAGCTCGTCGTCAGGTGGGGGTTCCAGGGTCACTGAAATTTCGCCGCTAATAGTATCTCCATCTCCGTCCACGCCGAGAATTCCAACAGCAAAATCAAGGGGCTCATCACCGGCGTCACTCAGTTTCAGCGAGAATGATCCTATCTTAAATTTGTTGGTTTCGCCTTGATTTTCAGTCGCCGTAATGACAATCGTGTCGAAATCGACGCCTGGGGTTAAGGTCACATCAACTGCCGTGTTAGCTGAACCACCCATGAGGTTGTTAAAGTCCTGGTCGGCTACATTTGAGTCATTTTTTAAATACTCAACATGAAAGCTTACCTGATTCGTACTACCGGCAAAATAAATGGGCAGCAACAGTTCGGTTAACAGAACTTTAGGTAGGGTGTTCCCAGGCTGCCCTGCCTCCGCGCCGCTTACGAAACTCAAGGTAAGAGCATCGCCTGTTGTTCCATCAAAATCGATGTCGTTTCCTGCCCCCACACCAATTTGCTGGTTGTTTGTATTCACCGTGTCGTTGTCGTTACCGGCCGCAGTGAGTACAACATCAATCTCAGAATCGGGTGCAAATGGATCGATCAGCAATTTCTCATCGACGTTGCCGCCCCCGGCCGCGCTGATATTTGCATCGGTCAGCGTCAGCCCTTTCAGTATCGGGTTGAGCGATGTAACGGTATAGTCGCCATCACCAATGGTGATCTTAAATGCAGCACCACTATCATCAGCGTTGCCCGGGCTGGTAGCGACATAAAGCGTATCGGTGCCAACGCCATACATGAACAGAGGCTCGTCATTCAAGGTGAGGAGTGGGCCGCCATCGCCAACCGCAGGGTCGCCATCAGTAAAACCAGTGAAGATCACCGCACCGGCACCGTCCGCACCCGGAACAAAATTGAGGCTCTCAGTCACTGAGTTGCTGGCCTCATCTTGTAGCGTTGCTGAGGTGGGTGCGAGTTGAATCGGTGTATCGTCATCCACCACGACAGTGAACGAGGTTGTGCCCGTGCTGCCATCGTCATCGGTGACAACAACATTCACGGTAAAGGGCGAGGTATTATCCTCAGTACCCGCTACGCTGTGCATAACCGGTTGCAATAA
>SMVA01138844.1_pt1 | contig 11148 bp, 12 predicted proteins | sample 2456451 | NCBI WGS metagenome assembly SMVA01 (sample SAMN11095933, study PRJNA526329) | marine sediment metagenome | biome: Marine sediment; feature: Surficial sediment; material: Deep marine sediment; isolation source: Hadal surficial sediment | place: Pacific Ocean | collected 2014-05 | depth...
CACCGTCGTGGACACCGCCGACGGAACGCTGTCTTTCCAGGACTATTTCGTGCGCCAACAAGCGCGGCCGCGCGCCGTGGCGGTGCGCTTCGAAGGTGCAGCGCAAGCCCCGCCCAGCCCGGCCCTCGACGCCGCCTTCGCGGACCCGGACCTCGCCGCCATCGTGATCTGCCCGTCCAACCCGATCCTCAGCGTGCGCCCGATCCTGGAAGTCGCCGGCGTTCGCGCCCGGCTGGAGGCGCGGCGCGCGCCGCTGGTCGCGGTCTCGCCCCTGGTCGGCGGCAAGGCGCTCAAGGGGCCGGCGGCCAAGCTCATGGCCGAGCTCGGCTTCGAGGCGACCGCCGCCGGCGTCGCCGCCTATTACGGCGATCTTCTCGACGGTTTCGTTATCGACACCATCGACGCCGCGTTGGCGCCGGCCATCGAAGACGCGGGACCGCGCGTGCTGGTGACGCAGACCGTCATGCGATCGCCCGCGGACCAGGCCGCCCTGGCCCAAGAGGTTCTTGCCTTTGCCCGCGACGTGGAACCAATCGCGGCGGGCCGATGACGCTGTGGGTGGTGGTCCCAGTGCGGCCGCTGGCCGAAGGCAAGTCGCGGCTGGCGCCGGTGCTCGACGCCGACGCGCGGCGCCGCCTCAACGAACGCTTTCTGCTCTCGACCCTCGACCTCGCCAAGGCCGTTGTCGGCCCCGCCCGCGTCCTGGTGGTCAGCCGCTGCGCCGACGCCCTGGCTCTGGCGCGCGCGGCCGGCGTCGCGACGCTGCGGGAACTCGGCGCGGGCGGGCTCAACGCGGCCTTGCGGCAGGGCGCGGTGCACCTGGCGCGGCGCGGCGCGACAGCCCTGATGGTGCTGCCGGTGGACCTGCCCCTGGCGCGCCCGGCCGACCTGGAGGCCTTGATCCGTCTGTCCGGCCGGCGGCCCGGCGTGGTTATCGCCGGGGACCGGGCCGACACGGGCACCAACGCCCTGGTGGTCCGCCCGCCACGCGGCATCCGGTTCCGCTTCGGACCCCATAGCCGCGCCGCGCATCTGCGCGAAACCCGGCGCCAGGGCCTTCGCGCCGTACTTGTCAGCCGGCCGGCGCTGGCCTTCGACGTGGACACGCCGGCCGACTACGCTGCCTTGGAATCGCCGCGCGGCGCCGTATGATGCGGCGGCGCGCGCAAGAAAATAGGGGAGATGGGCGATGAACGAGGCATGCCCGCTGATCGGCACCTGGCGGCTCACCGACGTGGCCAGGCTCGACGATTCCGGCGGCCGCCACCCGCCCAGCGCCGGTTGGGACGCGCCGTCGGGCTATCTGATCTATACGCCCGAGGGCCGCATGATGGCGATCCTGAGCACCGGCGCGCGCGACGCCATCGGGTATCCGGACATCGACGACGCCAAACGCGTCGCCGCCCACAAATCCATGGTCGCCTATACCGGCGAACACGAGTTTCACGGCGATCACGTGCTGCACCATGTCGACATCGCCTGGATTCCGGATTGGCAAGGCGACACCCAAAAGCGCTTCGTGGAACTGGCCGGCGACCGCCTGACCCTGACCACGCCGTTCGGCCGCCGCCCCGACGGCAGCATGGCCCGCTTCCAGCTCGAATGGGAGCGCGCCTGACGGAAACCTCGGTCGGCCATGACGTGATCAAGGCGACGCCCCGGCTGGCGGTGCTCCGGAATGCCCGCCAGGACATGTCCGGGGCCCATCATTTCGTGGCAGGCATGGAGCCCGGCTCGGCCGACGCCGTCCGGGGTGGCGGGGAGAGGGGTCGCGCCTTGTGGTATTCGCCAGCCGGCAGGGCCGCGCAGGCGTCGTAAAGACGCGCGTTGGCCCAGGCGTTGTAGCGCGCGAGGACGCGGAAACGATCTACGCGGTGAACTCCGCTTCGGTGCGGGCGCGGATTTCGTCCGCCGTGACGCCGTCGGTCATATTAAGGGGACACAATACTTAATTAAAATGCATACAAATATTGTGTCGCGTTCCCATAGATAAGTATTGTGTCCCCTTATTGTCCTGTCCCCTTATTGTCCAGCGTTGTAGCGCGCGAGGACGGGGAGGCGATCTATGCTGCGAACTCCGCTTCGGTGCGGGCGCGGATTTCGTCCGCCGTGACGCCGTCGGCGGTCTCGGCGAGGCGCATGGCGCCGTCCGCGATCTCGAACACGCCCAAGTCGGTGATCACCAGATCGACCACGGCCTGGCCGGTGAGTGGCAGGGTGCATTGCTTGAGCAGCTTGGCGCCGCCGTCCTTGGCGTTGTGGTCCATCAGCACGACCACGCGCTTGACGCCGGCGACCAGGTCCATGGCGCCGCCCATGCCCTTGACCATCTTGCCAGGGATCATCCAGTTGGCGAGATCGCCGTTCTGGGCCACCTGCAAGGCGCCCAGAATGGACAGATCGATATGGCCGCCGCGGATCATGGCAAACGAGTCCGTGCTGTCGAAATAGACCGATTCGGGCAGTTCCGAGACCGTCTGCTTGCCGGCGTTGATAAGGTCGGCGTCGACCTCGTTCTCGGTCGGGAACGGGCCCATGCCAAGCATGCCGTTTTCGCTTTGCAGATTGACGTGAACTTCGTCGGGCACGAAGTTCGCCACCAGGGTCGGCATGCCGATGCCGAGATTGACGTAGAAGCCGTCTTTCAACTCCTCGGCGGCGCGCGCGCACATCCGGTCTCTGGTCCAGGCCATGGTTTTCTCCCTCAGTCGCGAACGGTGCGCCGCTCGATGCGTTTTTCGAAAGTCGCGCCCTGGAAGACGCGGTCCACGAAGACGCCGGGCGTGTGGATTTGGTCGGGGTCGAGCTGGCCGACCGCGACCAGTTGCTCGACCTCGGCCACGGTGGTGCGTCCCGCCGTGGCCATGGGCGGATTGAAGTTGCGCGCGGTCTTGCGGTAAATCAAATTTCCGTCCGCGTCGCCCTTCCACGCCTTGACGATGGCGAGATCGCCTCTCAGGCCGGTTTCCATGACGTAGGCGTGGCCGTCGAAGTCGCGGGTCTCCTTGCCCTCGGCGATTACCGTGCCTACCCCGGCGCGGGTATAGAACGCCGGAATCCCGGCGCCGCCGGCGCGGATGCGTTCGGCCAGGGTGCCTTGCGGATTGAATTCCAGTTCCAGATCGCCGTCGAGATATTGCTTTTCGAACAGCTTGTTCTCGCCGACATAGGACGAGATCATCTTCTTGATCTGGCGCGTTTGCAGCAGCAGACCGAGGCCGAAATCGTCGATCCCGCAATTGTTGCTGACCACCGTGAGCCCGCCGACGCCGGATTCGCGAATCGCCAGGATCAGGTTCTCGGGAATGCCGCACAGGCCGAAGCCACCGGCCAGGATCGTCATGCCGTCGTGCAGCAGGCCGTCCAAGGCGGCCGCCGCGTCGGGATAGGTCTTGTTCATGAAGGGTATCGCCGGGAAGAAAGATTTCGGGTCGGGCCGATACGCTCAATCGGCATCGGGCTGCTTTTCCTGGTACTGGTCGATCATGTCCTGGGCGTTGGTCAGGACAGCCCGCAGTTCGTCCAGGAAATCGATCTGCTGCTGCAGCGCGTCCTTGTAGGTCGCCAGGCTTTCGCCATCGAGGACGAAAAACGTCACCAGATCGACCTTGTTCTCGCCGTCTTCCCACCATGTGGTGAAATCGCCGAGCTTGATCAGGTTCTCGTGGAACCTGTGCCACTGGTTGAAGGCGTCGATGGTCTGTTTTTCGACATCTTCGAAATTTTCGCCGTCGGAACCGTTTGAATTGTCGCTCACTGCATCGCTCCTTGTCGGGAACAAGCCCACCGGCCCGGCCGCGCCCATCGTCCCCTGGGCGCGCCGGCCGTTCGCGCGATTATAGTATGTACGAGGGCCGTACAAATGCCCAGACGCTTACGCCCGAGCCGGTGATCCGGTCTAGCGCTGAGTGGCGATGCGCAGCCGCGCCGGGCCGCCGGTGCGCCGTTGCGCCTTGCCGCGGCCGGACAGGCTGGGATTGGTCATGAAATAGATGTGGGCGCTGAACGAATCCTCGCTTTCCGAGACGCGGCTATAGCCGCCGTCGGCGTGCATCTCCCAGCTTTGCGCCTCGTCCTTCAGGTTGGCGACCATGATCTGATCGAGTATCTGCTCGTGCACGGTGGGGTTCTCCACCGGCACCATGATCTCGCAGCGCCGGTCGAAATTGCGCGGCATCCAGTCGGCCGACGAAATGAACACCTTGGCCTCGGGCGAGGGCAAGCTCTCGCCGTTGCCGAAGCACAGGATGCGCGAATGCTCGAGGAAGCGGCCGATGATGCTCTTGACCCGGATATTGTCGGACAGACCGGGCACGCCGGGGCGCAGGCAGCACACCCCGCGCACCACCAGATCGATCTGCACGCCGGCCTGGCTCGCCGTGTACAACGCCTCGATCACTTCCGGGTCGACCAGGGCATTGAGCTTGGCCCAGATGCTCGCGGGACGATCGGCCTTGGCGTGCGCCACCTCCTCGTCGATCAGGCGCAGCACGTCGCGGCGCATCCAATCGGGCGCCACCGATATTTTCTCGCACGAATCGGGTTGCGTGTAGCCGGTCAGGAAATTGAAGATGCGCGCCGCGTCGCGCCCGATCGCCGGATCGCAGGTAAAGAACGACAAATCCGTATAGGTCTTGGCGGTGACCGGATGGTAGTTGCCGGTTCCGATATGCGTATACGAACGAAGCGTGTCCCCTTCGCGGCGCACCACCAACGACACCTTGGCATGGGTCTTCAGGCGCATGAAGCCGAACACCACCTGCACGCCGACGCGCTCCAGGTCCGCCGACAGTTTCAAATTGGCTTCCTCGTCGAAGCGCGCCTTGAGCTCGATCAGCGCGGCCACGGTTTTGCCCGCTTCCGCCGCCGCGATCAGCGCCTTGACGATGGGCGAATCCGGCGTGGTCCGGTACAGGGTCTGCTTGATCGCCAAAACGTCCGGATCGGCGGCCGCCTGCTTGAGGAACTGGACCACCACGTCGAAGCTTTCATACGGGTGATGGACGACGATGTCCTTGCGTCGGATGGCCGCGAAGCAGTCATTGCCCGATTCCGCGATGCGCTCGGGAAACCGCGCGCTGAACGGCGGGTAGATCAGGTCCGGCCGGCCGCAGTCGATCAGTTCCTCGATCTGGGCGAGACCGAGAATGCCGTCAACCGTCACCACGTCCTCTTGCTGTGCGTCGAGTTCGTCCACCACCAGTTCGCGCAGGTCGTCGGGCATGTCGCCATTGACCTTGAGCCGCACCACGTTGCCGCGCCGGCGTTGCTTGAGCGCGGTTTCGAACAACAGCACCAAGTCCTCGGCCTCCTCCTCCACCTCCACGTCGCTGTCGCGGATCAGGCGCAGCAGGCCGTGGCCGATCACGGTGTAACCGGGGAACAGGTCGTCGATGAATAGCTCGACAAGGTTCTCGAGCGCGAGGAAACGGATGGTCTCGCCGGGCAACCGGATGAAGCGGCGGATCAGCGCCGGCAGCAGCACATGCGCGCGCATGGTCTTGCCGTCGCTTTCGCGGCGCAAATGCAAGGCCATCGCGAAGCCCAGATTGGGCAGGAACGGGAACGGGTGCGCCGGGTCGATGGCCAGCGGCGTGAGGATCGGGAACACCTGCTCGAGGAAATAATCGTGCAGCCATGAACGATCCGCGTCGTCCAACTCGTCGCGCTCAAGCACCGCGACGCCGGCCTGGCGCAACTCGCCCAGCAACGCGCGCCAGCACGCCTGTTGCGCGACCATCAGCGCGTTGGTCTCGGTGTTGATGGCGACAAGCTGTTCCGCCGGCGTGCGCCCGTCCTGACTGGGCCGGGTGATACCGGCCGCCACCTGCCCCTTGAGGCCGGCCACGCGGACCATGTAGAACTCGTCGAGGTTGCTGCTGGAGATCGACAGGAAGCGCACGCGCTCAAGCAGGGGCTGACGCGGGCTCTCGGCCTCACCCAAAACCCGCCGATTGAACGCCAACCACGACAATTCCCGGTTCAGAAACCGCCCCGCCGGTTCGTTCTTGTCGTCCTCGGTCGGTGTCGCGGCTATGTCGGTCATGACTCTCAATACCCCGTTACCCCGTCGTCGAGGTCACACGTTACGCCATAATAATGTAATGCGATTGAGTCGCATTATTCGCTGGAAGTCGCCAAATGGCAAACTGGCGGCCGATCAAAACGTTCCGGGATAGGCACCGCCGTCCATCAAGTAGTGCTGGCCGGTGACGTAACCCATCTGCGCGCTGCACAGAAAAGCGCAGGCGTCGCCAAATTCCGCCGGGTCGCCGAACCGCCCGGACGGGTTTGCGGCGGCGCGTTCGGCGCGAATCTCGTCGTAGTCGCGCCCGCTCTTTTCGGCGGCGAACGCGAGGCCGGAGCGCAACCGGTCGGTATCGAACGGGCCGGGCAGCAGATTGTTGATGGTGACATTGTGCTTGACGGTCTGGCGCGCCAGCCCCGCGACAAATCCGGCCAGTCCGGTGCGCGCGCCGTTGGACAGGCCCAGCACGTCGATCGGCATTTTGGTCGAAACGGATGTGATGTTGACGATGCGCCCGAAACGACGTTCGATCATGCCGTCGACCGTGGCCTTGATCAGCTCGATCGGCGTGAGCATGTTGCCGATCAAGGCGTCGATCCAGACTTGGCGGTCCCATTCGCGAAAGTCGCCCGGCGGCGGTCCGCCCGCGTTGTTGACCAGGATGTCCGGTCGCGGGCAGGCGGCCAGTATCTCCGCCTGACCCTCGGCGGTGGTCACGTCGCACGCCACGGCGGTGACGGCGACGCCGGTTTCGCGGCGAATCTCATCGGCCGTGGCTTCCAGCGCCTCGGCGCCGCGCGCGTTGATAACCAGTTCCACGCCCTCGCGCGCCAGCGACATGGCGCAGCCCTTGCCCAGCCCCTTGCTGGACGCGCAGACGATGGCCTTGCGGCCGGTGAGTCCAAGATCCACGGTCGTATCTCCCTATCGAGTGTCATCCAGTTGCGCCAAGACCTCCCGCGCCAAGGGGACGGTGATCTTGCGCCGGCGGCTCAGCGCCGCCTCGTCGATCGCCGCGACCGTGTCGCGGGCGGCGGCGAACGAGCGTTCCATTCGCGCGATCAGAAAATCGATAACCGGCGGCGCCACGCGCAACTGGCGATCGGCGAACTGCTTGACCAGGACCGCCGCCAGCAGCGCGTCGTCGGGCGGCGCCACGGCGACCGCGGGCAAGGCGACAAGCCGCGAGCGCAAGTCCGCCAGTCCGATGGCCCATCGCGCCGGCGCGTCCACGCCGGTCACCAGCAAGTGCCCGCCGCCACCGGCCAGCGCGTTGTACAGATGCAGGAGCGCGCGCTCGTCGACGCCACGGTCGACATCCTCGACCACCACCGCGCGGGACTCCCCGTCAAGCGCCGCGGCGACCAGGGCGGCGGACCGTGACGTCACGTCGGCCGGGCCCAGCACCGGCGCGTCCGAGCGCGCGCGCCACACCTGCGCCAGATGGGACTTGCCGCACGCCCGCGGCCCGTGGATCGCCAGGCCGCCGCCGGGCCAGTCGGGCCAGCGGTCGAGCCACGCCACGGCGTCGGCGTTGCCCGGCGCCACCAGAAAATCGTCCGCGCCAAGGGCGGGCCGGAAGGCGAACGGGATAGGTAGCTGGCGCGAACCGGCGTCGATCATTCGTCGCCCTTGCCGCCCTCGCCGCCAATGAAAAGCGCGCTTTGCAAGTACCGGCCCAAGGCGAAACGGATCAGCACGCCGATCACCGCCGCCACCGGGACCGCGAGCAAAACGCCCGTGAATCCAAACAGCGAGCCACCCGCGAGCAGGGCGAAGAGAATCCACACCGCGTGCAGACCGACCCGTTCGCCGACCAGCTTCGGGGTCAGGAAATTGCCCTCGATCGCCTGGCCGGCGACGAAGATCGCGCCGACCACGGCCATCAGCGCCACCTCGCCGGTCTGCGCATAGGCCAGCCCGACGCTGGCCACCAGGCCGACGATGGCGCCGATATAGGGAATGAACGAGATCAGCCCGGCGACCAGCCCGACCACCAGCCCGTAGTCGAGCCCGGCCAGCTCCAGCGCGACCGCGTAGACCGCGCCCAGGATCAGGCAAACCATTGCCTGGCCGCGCACGAAGCCGGCCAGGGTGCGGTCGATGATGCGCGCCTGTTCGCGAATGACGGGGGCATGGTCGCGCGGCAGCCAGCCGTCCACGGCCTCTACGATGCGGTCCCAATCGCGCAGCAAATACCAGGCCACCACCGGCGTCACCACCACCAGGCCGATCAGGTTGACCAGCGCCAGGCCCGACGACCACACGCCCTGGATCACGGCCAACGCGCCGCCGATCACTTTTTCCGAGGCGCCCATGACCGCTGCGCGCGCCTCGTCCACCTCATCGGGCGCGAATTGCGACGAGATCCGCGCCGCCGTCGCGCTCAGGCTTGCCCACAGCCGCTCGATGATCTCGGGCAACTGCGTGAAAAGACGCGCCAGTTGGGCTTCGAGCACGGGCACGATCAAAAACACCGCCCCGACGAGGACCATCAGGGCCGCCGCCAGGGCCACGCTGGTCGCCAGCGCGCGCGGCAGGCCCCAGGCGCACAGCCGGTCGGCCACGGGATCGAGAAGATAGGCCAGCGCCATGCCGGCGACGAACGGCAGCAGCACGTCGTTGAACAACACCAGGGCGAGGATGAAAAGGGCCACGGCCGCGGCCCAGAACAACGTTTTCTGGATTGCCGTCACCGGGGCGTCTCCAGGCTGGCGCCGACGCGACGCAGACGCACCATATAGGCCGTCCCCGAGGCCACCGTGGTCGCGGCGGTGGCATAGACCAGAGCCAGGATCAGCGGCGCGTCCACCATTGCGAACGCCAGATCGCCCAACACCACGGCGGCGAGCACGATTTGCGCCACGGTATTGACCTTGCTGATCCACAGCGGCGTGATCGGGCGGCGGCGCGCCGCGCCGTTCAGCCACAGCCAGCCGAACATGATCGCGACATCGCGAACCACCACCAGCGCCACCAGCCAGCCCGGCAGGTCGCCGGTCAGCGCCAGCGCCACATAGGCGCCACCCAGCAACGCCTTGTCGGCGATCGGATCAAGCAGGCCGCCGAGTACGGTGACCGTGTTGAAACGTTTGGCGATATAGCCGTCCACCGCGTCCGACAAACCGGCGGCGATGAACAGCCAGAACGCCGCCGCGTGCTGATCGAACAGGATCAGCGGCACCAGCGCCGGCGCGGAGGCGAAGCGGCCGATACTGATGGCGTTGGGCAGGTTCACGCGCGCGCTATTCGACCAGCATGTCGTCGACCGGCGGCGGCTCGCTTCTCTCGGGCGGCGGCGAGTCGACGTCGTCGAGCTCGGGCAGACTTTGCACGTCGATCGCCGTCGCGTCCCTGAAGCGTCGCGTTTCGCGCAGCACCCAGCGGCCGTTTTCGGCCGTCAGCGCCAGCTTGCGCAGCGCCAGGGCGCGGATGAGCTGATTCTGGTTGCCCAGATAGCGCACGTTCAGCCACGCGTTTCGCCGGGTCATTTGAATCACCGACACGCGCTGAATCCGCGACAGCTTTTCCAGCCGCCCCCGAAGCGCCACGAAATTCTCCAAGCTGTCCAAGGTCACGGCGAAATTGATCTCGTTCTGGTTATCGTAGGACAGCAGGTTTTCCATCTTCCAGTCGCGTTCGATACGCGCCGCGACGGCCGCCGCGGCCGCGGCAAGCGCTTCTTCCCGGGTCGCGCCGGCCGGGCCGGGAAACCGGTCGACCATGGTCGCCACGCCCGAGGCGCCGAAGCGGCGCACCGTGACATCGACCACCAGCGCGCCGGTGGCGTCCTCCGAAACCCGCGCGGACGCGACCAGGGCGTCCACCGAATCGTACTGCTCGGCGATCCGCCGCAACCGCTCGCGGTCGCCGGCCAGCGCTTGCGCGGCGTCGATCGCCGCGATGTCGGCAAGTTCACCGAACGGGATCACCAGTTCGACCAAACCGCGCCGCCGGTCCAGATCGCGCCACGCCCCGCGCCACGGATTGGGGTCGGCCCACAACCGCGCCTCTTCGCCGATCTCATAGATCGGCAGGATGACCACCGGCGCGCTGGTGCTTTCGGCGAAGGGAATACGGGCGCGCCGCAACAGATCGCGCACCGCGTCCGGCTTGAAGCGCACCGTCAGCCGGGCAAGGTAGCGCTTGGCGGAACGGCGCTCGTCCGCCACTTCGTATCCCTGCACCAACTCGGTGACCAAACTCTTGCTGATCACCGGCAGACGGCCGTGATCGCTTTTCAGGGTGAGTTTCTCGAGCAACAGCCTGAGCGCGCGCCGCTGGCCCTCGGCGAGCGCCCTTTCGCGCGCGACCTGCGCGCTGGCGGCGGTGGAATCGACCTCGACGTCACCGACCGTGAATAATTGCGCGGCGCCCGCCGGGGCCATGACAAGGGCCGCCGCGCCGACCACCGCCATCGCGGCAAGCACCGCTGAAAACAATTTGGCAGTCATTGCAAACCTTCGCCGTTAAAGTATGTTTTGCACCCCACCCGCCGGTTTCGGCGGGGCCCCCTTACGCGTTTCATCATATCATGAGCACGACACGCGGCCACAAGTATAGCTACCGGCGGGCCGGGGTGGACATCGACGCCGGCGAGGCGTTGGTGGCGCGCCTCAAGCCCCTGGCGGCGTCGACCGCGCGGCCCGGAACCGACGCGGCGTTGGGCGGCTTCGGCGGGCTGTTCGACCTCGCCGCGTGCGGTTTCCGCGACCCGGTCCTGGTCGCCGCGACCGACGGTGTCGGCACCAAGCTGCTCATCGCTAACGCGGTCGGCCGGCATGACACGGTAGGCATCGATCTCGTCGCGATGTGCGTCAACGACCTGGCGGCGCAAGGCGCCGAACCGTTGTTCTTTCTCGACTATTTCGCCACCGGCAAACTCGACGTGGACGCGGCCGAAGCGGTGGTGGCGGGAATCGCCGCCGGCTGCCGCGCCGCCGGTTGCGCCCTGATCGGCGGCGAGACCGCCGAGCTGCCGGGACTTTATCGGCCCGGCGAATACGACCTGGCCGGCTTCGCGGTCGGCGCGGTGGAGCGGGACCGGATCTTGCCGCGCGCCGATATCGAACCGGGCGATGTGTTGCTCGGCCTCGCCTCCAGCGGCATTCATTCGAACG
>SMVA01139750.1_pt1 | contig 11148 bp, 19 predicted proteins | sample 2456451 | NCBI WGS metagenome assembly SMVA01 (sample SAMN11095933, study PRJNA526329) | marine sediment metagenome | biome: Marine sediment; feature: Surficial sediment; material: Deep marine sediment; isolation source: Hadal surficial sediment | place: Pacific Ocean | collected 2014-05 | depth...
CAGAGACATGATGGGCGGTTCTTCGGGCATTGTCTAGCTCCTATCGGGCATTCTGCGGGGCGGCGGGCTGCGTCTGCGGCCCTTGGGGACCGCCCCGTGTCAATGTGTTCTCTTGCGGCACGCCATTGTCGGTCGGGGGGACTGTTCCGGCAGCCGTGCCGGGATCCTGCTTGATCCTGAAGTAGATCCCATCGACATCCATCAACATCGTCTCGGCAAAGCGGTCGAGGATGGCGATGCCATCGGCACCCACTGTCGGGTCGATGGACTGGGCGAAGGGGATGGCGACCGTCACGAACTGTGTGAAGGTCCGCTGCTTCTCCAATGCGTTGATGCCGGTGATGACAGTGATCTTCAGTTTGTCGCCCAGTAGTGCGTCCGTCTCCGGGTCGAACATTGGGTTCGTCTCTTCCAGCAGCGACATCTGCGACCTGAACAGCGGTCGCTGAAGCGTCTCCTCCAAGGCTGAGAGAAGGTCCTGCGTCTGGCTGTTCAACTCGTCGATCATCTGGATGACCAACGTGGCCGAGGCGTCGGCTGCCATCGCCCGGTCCTTGAGCCCCTTGGCGGAGATCGCGGCAAGCTCGTCCTTGTCGTGCTCAAGGATCCCGCCGATGAAGCCCCACTCGCCCAGCTTGTTCTGGTTGATCACCGCCGGGAAGGCGTCGCCCTCCTGCATGATCACCGGCTGGCCGGTCTTCTTCGATGTGATCTGCTTGGTGTCGTCAGCGAGTGCCGACCCCTCTCTGATACCCAGTGGGTTCCAGCTTGCCAGACTCATGGCGTCGGCAAGGCTGGCCTCCGCGTGGTTGATCGAAGCGATGAGCCGGATGAAGTTGTAGAAGTAGCCGACAGGATAATTGTCCACGTCGGGCAGTTCGCCCACCATGACGATGTACCGGTCGGTCGGCTCCTCGGTCTTCTCGATGGTGTCTTCTCCACCTTCCACCGGATCCTGCTGCCAGACGTTCCCTTCGGTGAAGTCCACCAGCGTGTAGCTGGTCTGGGTGCCAGTCTCGCGGCTGCCCTCGGTCTGCATCTCCTCAGGCAGGGGCTCACGCTCCTGCTTCAGGACGATCAGTTCGACCTCTCCGAACTCGTCACGCCTGACCACCAGTGAGCGGAGCGGGAAGATCCGCATGCCTCTGGCTGTGTTGTGGGCGACCGTGGTGCCCTCTACGAGGTTTCGGGTCAGGGCCATGCCGAGACGGGAGCGGATGTTCTTCTGCTTCAGAGCGGCATGCACCTCGCCCGTACGCTTCTTCAGGGTGGCATGCAGATCCTCGATCTGCTTGTGGGTGACCTTGCTGCTCTCGTCCTCGGCCAACTCCTCCAGTTGCGTCCATGTGTGGACTGGCAGGTCGATCCTCGCCCACTCCACACCGGCAGGGAACATGAGCTTGGTGGTGGCTGACGACAGGTTGCGGACGGCTGAGGTGCCTTGGCTGGTCCATGGCTGCTCCTCGATGTTCTCGCCATCAGGTTTCAGCCATGGCATGGTCAGCGTGGCCACGTCCACCGCGTAGTTGATGTAGTCCTCGCGGTCGGTGACCAACTCGTCGTAGACGATCTTGGGTTTCATTTCTTAGGCGATCCTGTCGTCTGGCTTGGTCTGTAGGATGGCGAAACGACGATTGATAGGACGATTGGACTGGGAGTTCGGTCGTCCCTTTCCTCTTGGACCGAGTGATCCTTTGCTGGCGACCAGCGGCCTGCCTTGCAAGGTGACCTGCTCTCGCCCAATTCTGGCAGTGGCGTCGGCCAGACTTTCGCCCGGCTGTCGCTCTCTCCCCGCCATCAGTAACTGGCCGCGAAGGGACATCTTGTTGCGGTCGATGTCTGGGTGCTCAGCCATGTCTTATATCTTGAGTGTCGGGGCTTGCAACTGGATCGGACCCTGTGCCCCCTGCCTCTGGATGAATTGCTCGCGGCTGGCTTGGATGGTGGCCTGCTGCTCAGCGGCCTTTGCGGCGGCATCCGCAGGGTCAGGCCCGGCGGAAGGGTTGATTGCGTCCTTTTTCAGGGCCACGCTGGCTACTGTTCCAGCGATTGCGATGATGGCTGGGATGGCTGCGACCATGCTATGTCCTTTCCAGAAGCCGCTCGTACAGGTGGCTCGGTGTGCGTGCGATGTTCGGCAGTCCCAGTAGGCGGCAGGTCATCGTCACACAATTCATAGCCGAATCCTGCTGTGGAAGCAAGTGCCACCGCCAAAGCAACGACCGAACCATCTGGAACTTCAGGGTGTCATCCCACACGTCGGGCATGAGCCGGTGCGGCCAGAGAATCTTTGCCGTGTGTGGCATCACCTGCTCGGCGGCCAGATGGAGCACTGAATAGACGTTGCGGTGCGGCGAGCAGTGGTACTGGTACCTGCCCACCCTGAGGCAGACGTGCTGGAACCGACGCATCATGGTGAACGCACCGATGGCGGTGACCCAGTACCCGAAGGAGCGGTTGGCTTTGGTGGCGGCGAGAGGCTTGTAGAACAGGACCTCTGCTATCCGCCTGCCTTGAGCTTCGTCTTGATCTTGGAGATGAACATCGCCTCCGACGACCACTGCTTCCACTTGTTGAACTCCTTGTCCTGATCAGCCACCGGCTGCCACTTCGGACACGACCCCAAGTGCTGCTCTAAAAACGCTATCAACTCGTTCACATCCATCGAACTCTCCATGACAGGCAGTCGCCATTGGCGACCCTGACGGGTTCCAGTTGAGCCACACAAACCCCTTCGACAGGGCCAACGGTGCCCACGCCTTGATCTGGGCCAGTTCCTTCCGGTGGTTGGAGTTCTGTGTGTTGACCTGATTCGGTTTCATGTTGCCCTCGTAGACGTACGGCTTCTTCATGTCGGTGTGTTGGTCCATGCCGCAGAAGATGGCACAGTTGTAGTGATGGAACGTCCACTGGATAGCGAAGGTCATCGACCGGTTGAACGCCCGCAGCACACCATTGCCGCCGTCAAAGAACCGCCGCTTGTTCTTGGTGTACCGGTCGTGGTGGTTCTCTCGATAGATGTTGACGAACTGCACGTTTGGAAACTTGTCCCAGAAGTACCTCCGCGTGGATGGCACCACCTTCTTCACGTCAGGATCCCGTGCCGACGCGTACGCATCATGACCACCGTGGTGCATGTTGATGTCGTCAACCACCACCCAGATGTCAGGCTTCGGGATCGCCCTGATCGCTGTCGAGACGGCGAGGACTGGGATGCTGATGGACTCTAGCTCTTGGAGTCTGTCTGCCAGACAGGGGCCGCTACCGCAGATGATGACGGGGCGGCATTCCACACCCCCGTCACGTCGATCACTGTGCATCGTGGACTCCTGCTGAACCAGTTCGTTGCGAGGCAGGTCCCCACCAGCCCGGCGTCGATCAGAACGAGGGTACCACGCGGGAACGTCATCCGCCTGAGCCGCTCCCAAGCGTCCCACCCGTCGTATAGCTCCACCCACTCATCGACCACGATGTCGCTTGGTGCTTCCTTTGGGCTGACCCAGACCACCTTGGTCTTCAAGTTGGCCAGCAGGTGATCGACCAGACGCCGCCCGAACTGCGACGTGATCAGTGCGTCCTGATCCATCACCTGCCGGTACCGCCTGCTGACCAGCCTGTCGAACAGCTTGGCATGGACGGGGTCCGCTGGCGTGCCGATCCAGTAGCCCAACTGTCGGTGCTTCAGCCCACTCAACAGGCACCGCCTCAGCCCGTGCTGGTCGTTGGAGGCGATGACACCCATCGCCTCGTCGCCGTACCGGGCGAACCCGAAATGGGTGTCGTTGGTTATCATCCTCATCAGGTCTGTCATGCCTTCTCCAATTCCACTGGGTACCCCAGTGCTTCGCATTCTTCGGTGACCCCATACTCTACGGCAAGGGTCAATGCTTCGCTCGTGTAGTAGTCCTTGATTGGCTTGTCGCCCGTGTCGCTTGTGTTCGCCCGGCCAAGGCACCCCTCGTTCACGACCACGACGAATGGCAGCATGGCGAAGTCCTCGTCGAAGTGCTCCAGCCTGACGAACCTGACGCAGGGCTGTCTTGCTGTGAAGACATGCTGAGGCTGCCGCTGGTCGCACTGACCGGCCTCAAGATCCCATCCGCTCTGGTACTGGACCATGAACGCCAAGAAGGCTTCAAACGTCTTACAGGGCGGCCTCTGCTCTCCAGCGGGCAGCGGCTGGTGTCCCCCCTCCCGCTGGTTCCGCACCAGTGCCCGCCACCAACTGGCCAGCCGGGTGTACGGGTTGCGGACGGTGGCCCATGCCGTGTAGTCGAGGGGCACGTCGTGGCGTGACCCATGGTATCGACCGACAGAATGACCAACGTACGACCTCCTGAGCAGTCTGGTGACTGAGTGTGTGCCCGTCTTGGGAACACCGATGTACAGGAACTTGTGGACATGGGAGATGATCACGGCTTGCTCCTTGGCCGGGCCGAGAAACCCGTTGGCATCCGCTGGACGCGTATGATCTCTTTGAGGGGTATGGGCAGCCACCCGTAGTCGATCTCCCCGGCGACGTGCAGCTTGTCGATGGCGTACTGCATGAGACGGTGGTCACCCAGCTTCCTGCCCTGCTCGTTGGAACACTCCTCACACCACTGCTCAAGAAGCCTGATGGACGCCGGGCTGCCACTCCATGCGTGCACATAGCCGAACATTCGCAGCAGCACATCGACTGGATCCTTGCACACATTTGTCGGGTATGGCCGATTCTTCCAGTTCTGGTATCCAACGAACGCAGCGTCGTGATCGGCCAGCCCATTGTCGCACTGGGCCATGGGATTCCCACAGAGCACTGAGTCGATGTCCACCCAGAGGCAGGGGCCGTGAAGCCGGACCTCTGACAGGATGAACAGTGGCTTCAGACGCGTGTTGCCCAGCCATGTGCCGGTGCTCTCCAGCTTCGTCAGCCGGTGAGGGATGCTGAACTCCTCGCACTTCGCCTTGAATGTGGTGGCGTGCTTGGTGTAATCGTCGGTGTAGAAGCTGATCAAGGTCAGGCCCATGGACGAACCTCCCATAGTTTGTCGAGGTCGATGTTCAACTCGACCGGGATGAAGTCGTCGCTGTCCGGCCACACTGGGTCGTAGAGATCCATGCCCACCGACAGCAGGTAGTCGCGGAACTTCAGGCCATTGCCGAACACCCGGTCACTGACCTTCACCCACCGTGCCGGTATCCCGTAGGCGTGGGCGATGATCAGCCCATGGAGCGAGCTTGTTACGATCCGTTCGCACTCGCAGATCCTGTCGATAAAGTCGGGCACCGGCATCACCGGAGTGATCAGGGTGCCCTTGTCAGGAACCTTCTTCTCGATGTAGTGCCACACCGCACCCAGCTTGTGCTTCTTGTTGACCTTGGGCTGGTAGAACCGGGGCAAGAGCATGGCCGGGTCGCCGTACACCTCTGGGCATTCCTCGCCCTCGGCCAGCAGCCTGTCCCTCGTCAGTGGGCCACGCACTGCCAATACATTCAGGTTCCTGCCTATCATCTTGTCGCTGAGTACGCCTTGGCTGTTGCCCGTGCCCCAGATCGTGTCACCGTTCTGTGCCCACACCAAGATCGACCCGCACATCAGGTGCTTGCCGACCTCAGTCCTCTTCGCACGGACGTGGGTCACGCCTGCAGCCTTCAGGATGTACGGGGTGACCTGATCGCCCACGTTGCCGCAGCCCGGTCCTTGGCCCCAGCAGACCCTCATCTGCCCACGGCCCCTTTCAGCCTGCGGCTGGCCTGCATGTGCTCGATGATCACGTTGTGGTCCTCCGCCTTGCTGAACCACGGCACGTCGAACACCTTGCAGTACGCCTGCGGCAGCCGGTAGGTCTTCGGCCCCCTCTTCGCGGCCTGTCTTCTGTACCACAGGTCGCCCATGTCTTGCTGCTCCCACTTGCTGGGGTACTTCTCGCATTCACCTGACATGAGGTTGGCCTCGTAGTCCACCCACGCCTCCAGCCAGTCGATGCCCTGTGGTGTGTAGTTGAACCACATCGTGCCGCTTGCCAGACCGTTGTTGTTGCGGTCGTCGCCGGGGACGTTCACCGGCAGCATCTTGTGGTTCGGGATGAACCAGATGGCGAAGTCGTACTCCTGTGCCAGCCATCCGCCGATGCTGAACGTCGAGCGGAACCGCCCGTCGATGTCTACCCAGAGCACGGGCTGCTTGTGCTTCTGCAGTATGGTCAGGATGTAGCTGGGCTTGATGCCGCAGTTCGCACGCCACGTCCCACGGTCGGTCACCTCATTCACGTCGATGGTGTCACCAACGCCGACGTGAGCGGTGGCTGCATCGACGAACGGCTCCACCTCGCCCCGGTACGTCGGCGTGAACGCACTGGTCACGATCATGATCGGTCCACCTTCTGCTCGACCGACGCGAGCCTGTGCGTGATGACTGGCTTGCCTTCGCACCTGCCCTTGATGGCACAGTACGACTGAGGCAGCCAGAGCGTGATGGGATGCACGTCGCACCACGCCTGCTGCAGCGTCCACTGATCCCACTGCCCGTCGTCTACCCGGCACAGTTCAGCCCACCGGGCGAGCATGTCGAGGCCGCCGGTGGTGTTGTTGAAGTAGATCGTGCCGCTGTTGAACCACTTCGGTGGGTCGTGGAACTCGTCGGGCAGGTTGATCACCCGGCCACACGCTGTCCGGCGGCGAGGCCCGGCGAAGGCGTACACCCCGAAGTCTGCACCGCAGTCGCGGAGTATGGTGGGCCGCTCATTCAGCGTGGCGTCGGCATCTATCCAGAGCAGGGGGCGTGCCATGATTCTCATGACCTGCTCCATGAAGATGCCCTTGGTCGCACAGTTGGCCACCCACGACCCTTGGTCCTTGACCTCGATGGACATGCACGGCACCTTGAGCCGCTTGCATGAATCTCGTAGTCCCTGAGCGTACTTCGGATACGGCCCGTTGGGTGTGTAGAAGTTGGCCACCGTCACCGGCGGGCCATCTCTTGTCGCCATTGGCGACTAGCTCCTCAGACAATCTGGTGATGAGACACAGTGAACCCCGGAGTCCCTGCAATGACCAGTATGTCCACCCACGACCGCACCCACCTCATCCCGATGTCGTACTCGTTGCCGTTGCTGATCGGGTCGCCACTGTCGAACTGTGCCACCAGCGGTATCAGCAGGCTGGCCTTGGATGTGATCACGACTGGGACGGACTGACCGTTGGTGAGCACGCCGCTCTTCTGGGTGAGCACCCACGTTACGCCGTCCATTGACATCTGCACACCAACAAAGAAGGCTGACGTATCGTCCGGCACCGTCGTCAACTTGTAGGCGAAGATCAACGACCTTGACCGGATGATTGCTCTGGGCGTGCCAGTGAAGACAGCGACCGATGCGTACAGAGTGGCCGGGCTGATCTCGACCGACCGCATCCGCTCTGTTGGTGCTGATTGCATCAGAGTGCCGTCGCGTCGATCCTGATGGTGCAGTCCACCGACGCCGCCCCGTCAAGTACTGCCCGGACTTGGGGCAGCATCATGTGCTGCTCGTTGTCCTCTGTCACCGAGTCGTCTGAGTCCCGCTGGCCCTCCACTTCAGGCCCAAGCACCTTGGCGTAGGCAGCGACACCAGCACTCTCAGTACCGAACGTCGTCGGGAAGACGACGAGGTCGGTCCAGATGACGCCGTCCATACTCGTCTCGATCCTCACCTCGTCAAGGGCGATGCCCCCGGCGTTGACCAGCATGGTCGCAGCGAAGACCCACCCCGCCTCCGACCGAGGCATGTTGACGGGGCTGCCGGTGAGGATGCCCGTCCCGCATACGAACGTGCCCAGTGCGATCTGTCTCATTCTCTCGGCCATGATCAGGCTCCGTTCTTCTGGAACTTCTGTAGTGCCTTCCAAGCCCCGGCGTTCTCCATCAGCTTCAGCTTGGCTGCCTGTGGGTTAGCCACGCCGCCGCCTGCATCGACCGCTCTGAATATCTGCTTCCGCTGCCGGAAGAGCCGGACGAACGGGATGCCAAGCAGGGACAGGCCGCCGGTCAGGCCAGCGGCAGCACCGAGGATGCCCTCGATGGCTTGGGCCTCGGTGGCGGCAGCCGCCGGGTCATCGACCACGCTGACGCCGGACAGTGTGGTGGTGAACGCGTTGGCGATCTCCTCCATCTTCGCCAGCTTGGCCTCGATGCCAGCACGCTGGATCGGGTCGGTCACCAAGTGCAACTGCTCCTTGGTGTCCGCGATGTTCTGTTCCATCTGCTCGCCCAGTGCCACCCACTGGTCAAGCTGCTGCTGCTGCTGGGACTCACTGCACTCGCTGCCAAGCATGGGGACGAGGCAAAGGACGGCGATGATCAGGGTACGCTTCATGCTCTTGCTCCTATGGCCAACTTCTCAAGCGTGGGAATTAGCCGTCTCATTAGGCCATGGTGCTCACGCATCAGGGCGTGGTGCTCAATCTGCAGTTTGTTGTGGTCTTCCATCAGCTTGAGCATACGCGAGTTCTTCCACGTCTGCTCACCATGATCGTCGGGTGCGTGCCACTGGTGCAGGTCCTTGACCATGCTGAACACGCTGCCCCCATTGCCGCGTCTCTCCTTGACGAAGTCAAAGACCATCCGCAGGATCAGGAGGCAGAAGATGCCGCCGACGCCAAGCTGTGTCCATGTGTCATTCATCGCGTGAGGAAATCCTCAGGGGTGAGCCGGACTCTATGGTATTTCTCGAAGTCGTACCACCCCCAGATTTCGATGGCCCTGCCGGGTGCGTTGATCCACCGCCTTGCGATGGGGCTGGCGATGATCTTCTTATGGCGGCGACTCACGTCGCCGCGTGCAGTGTACTGGACCAGCAGGATCTCGTCCGCGTCGAACGCGATGAGGTCACCGAAGCCGAACAGGTCCTTGGTCCACTGGGTGCCGGGGATCTTCCGCTCCCCGTCGTCCACGTCGTAGCCCAGCCGGATGAGTTGGGCCGTGGAGCATGACTTGAACGACCGCTTCTTCTTGGCCTTGGGCATCGGGTGTTCCGCTCAATCTCCGGGCAGCGTCGGCCCGTTCAATGCTGATGTGTCGTCAGTGAGCCGACGCAGCCCGTCGATGTCGTCGATGATAGCGGCGATGGTCTTCCGCCACCATTGGTTGTCGATGTCCATGTGCTCCGCCAGCGTCTGGCTCAGTGCGACGTGCCGCTCAGCGATGGCCTCGATCTTGCGGCCCATGTCACCGAGGATCTTCTCGTACCGGAGGGTGTGATCTCTGACCTGCTTGCACTCGGTGTCGAGCAGATCGACCAGCTTCTCCACAGCAGCCAGCCGCTGGGCGTTGGACTGTTGGTCTACCATGGCGTGTCAGTGACGCCCGGACTGGGCTGTCCTCTGGTCTGGTCCACGGGGTCGGCACCCTCGCCGCCGGTACGCTCAGCCTCGCGGCGGGCCTCGCCCTCAGCGACGATCACCTCAAAGGTCTTCCAACCTCTGGCACCGCCGTCCTCACGCTTGTTCTTCGGCCACAGTTCATCGGCTCCCTTCTGGCCAAAGACGAGGATCAGTTGGCAGTCGTTGCAGACGGCGGAGTAGTTCTTGAACTCCACGCCCTTCCTGTTCTTGCCGCTACTGATCTTCAGCTTGACATTGACGCCGTTGCAACCTCCACAGGTGAGGCAGCCGAACACCTCTTGGGCAGCCGCAACGGCTGCGAACAACCCCTTGATGTTGTCCGACTCCACCTCGATGGTGGTCATCTTGTTGGGTGCCAGTACTCGTGCGATCATGTCGTTGCCTCTTCCTGTTGTGCCGCGAAGTGAGCACGCAACTCGCGGTCGAAGTCGTTGAGTTGCTGGAGCACGTTCGGCTCCAGCAGTATCTTGGTGATAGGCATGGTCGGGGCCTGTGCTCGCAGGTCCAGCATGATGCCGTAGCCGTCGAACGAGGCGTACACCCCGTCTCCAATGTACCGCTCCATCTCCATGGCTACCTCACTTCCTTGGTGGAGGTCTTCGACCTCCTGCTCCTGTCCGAAAGCCTCTTTACAACGTCCCTATAGTCCGGTGCGGGCGTCCCGCAGCGGGTCGATCTTTGTACAGTACTGCACCGTCAACTCACCGGTCCTAGCTGAACGCCAGTTTCCGATCATCCTCGGCGGCGGGGGTGCCAGCCTTGTAGCCCTGTGTTCCAGCATCGTTATGCAGGGCTTGCGTCTCCGGGCGGTTCTGCCGCCGGGATTGGCCGATGAGTTGAGAGGGTGAAGCTGTCGAGACAAAGGCCCCGGCGGCTGGAATGCCACCGGGGTCGATACCGTGCTCCGCCAACAAGGAGGAGCGAGACGAAAGGACACGAAGACACACCGACCCCCTGTGCCCACTACAAGCGTGGGGGTCGGCGTAAAGATTGGTCTGTCGGTGTGTAGTGGACACATGGGCATGGTACCAGATAGGGCCAGCCTGTCAAGCCGGGTCAGGGCGACGCCATCCGTTGTTGGCGATCCGGGTGATGAGGGCCGACGCCTCGGTGAACGTCATGTCCTTGCCCTCGTACTGGTGCTTGGACAGCAGCTTGCACTGCTTGAACGTGCACAGCTTCTTCTCCCGCCGGTCCTGTAGCTCACCGATCACGGTGCTGCACTCCGCGAACGTCATCTGGTCCACGTCCTCGACGCCAGCCCGGCGGAGGTACCCGACCATCTTGTCGGTGGCCGGGCGGCCACGGTTCCAGTTCCGCTCACGGCGGGGCCGGATGTCGAACAGTTCAAAGGGGCTGACCTTCGACTGGCGGAACTCCGCCTTGCCTTGGATCTGGCGGCGACGCTCGGCCTCCTCCTCGGCCACCTGCTGGGCGGCCTTCGGCAGGATGACCTGCATGTCCACCGGGCCGTCAGCCGCCACACCAAGCTCACGGGCACGCTCGATGACATCGTCCTCGTAGCGACCGCCGAGGATGTCGGCGGTGCAGACCAGCTTGTGCCGTCCGCTGTTGCCGACGAAGTCGATGATGGTCATCTTCGGCTTGGACGAGGCAGCGATCATGGCCTTGCGTTCGTCGGATGTCTCGCAGGCACCCAGCCCCTCGACGATCTGCTCCGCCGGGCGGGTGCCACGGCCAGACATCTGGGCGTAGAGGCACCGGCTCTTGGTCGGGCGGGCCATGACGATGACCTCCACGCCGGGGCAGTCGAAGCCCTCGGTGGCG
>SMVA01437614.1_pt1 | contig 11148 bp, 8 predicted proteins | sample 2456451 | NCBI WGS metagenome assembly SMVA01 (sample SAMN11095933, study PRJNA526329) | marine sediment metagenome | biome: Marine sediment; feature: Surficial sediment; material: Deep marine sediment; isolation source: Hadal surficial sediment | place: Pacific Ocean | collected 2014-05 | depth 0-1...
ACCAATACATCATTTACACTGCCCATTTCGATCACGTCGGCATCGGGCTGCCCGATGAGTCGGGCGACTCGATCTATAACGGGGCCGACGACGACGCGTCTGGTACGTCCGTCTTGCTGGCAGCGGCCGCCGCCTTCGGCGCGCTCGAAGTACGTCCCGCTAGGTCGGTGCTCTTCTTGGCCGTGAGCGGGGAAGAAAAAGGGCTACTGGGCTCGAAGTACTTCTCCGAGAATCCCACGGTGCCGCTGGAAGGGATCATCATGAACATCAACCTGGACATGGTGGGACGGAATCACCCGGACACACTGATCGGCGTCGGACGCCAATACACGAACCTCGGCCCCTTGACCGACCGTATCCTCATGGAGCATCCGGAACTCGGCTTTACGGTCATCGAGGATCCCAAGCCCGAAGACCAGGCCTTCTTCCGCAGTGATCACCTTCACTTCGTGAACAAAGACATTCCGGCGATTTTCTTCACAACATGGGATCACGAGGATTACCACAAACCCTCGGACGAGGTCGAACTCATCGACTCCGAGAAAGCGGCTCGCGTGGCCAAAATGGTGTTTTACCTGGGTGCCCGAATCGCCGAAGGCAAGGTAGACCCCGAATGGACAGAGACCGGCCTCGCGGAGGTACGCCGGATTCTCGCGGGTGGAACGGCTGGGAACTGACGCGGTCTCTACCCAACCCGTCGGTCGCTCGTAGACGGCGAGTTCCGTCACTCCCCCGACGTGGGGGCTCTCGGAACGATGAGCCAGCGGCCGATCTGTAAGAACCGAGGCTGGACAGTCGGGTTGGCGGCGCGAAGGACATCGACGGGCACGCCATACCGTAGGGCGATATGCCCGAAAGTCTCCCCGGAGACCACCTCGTGCTCGAGAAAGCTGACACGCTCCTCCGCAGGAATGAGCGTGTAGTTTCTTCGAAATACCGCCCCTCGACCGGGCGGGACTCGCACAAGGGTTTCCTGGTTGGCCGGAGTGAATCCGCGGAGGAGCTGAGGGTTCAGCGCCTCGATCAGGTCCTGGGAAACTTCGGCCGCACGCGCGATCACGTCGACCGATGTGGCATCGGGAACGGTGACCTCCTCGAAGCGAAACAGTGGGCCCGACACGGGTCGGAACCCATACCGCTCCGGTGAACGAGCGAGCGTAGAGGCGGCAAGGAGCTTCGGGATGAAGTCTCGCGTCTCCCTAGGCAAGACTCCATGCAGCACCACGTACAGACTGTCTCCACGTGGTGCCAGGGCCGCGTGTCTCCGAAGGAGCTCCGATATGCGAGCCGGGCCCGCATTATATGCGGCCAACGCCAAGAACCACGACCCGAATCGCCGTCGGTGGCTCGACAAGACGCGCAACGCCTTCGGAGTAGCACGGACCGGATCGCGCCGTTCGTCGATGAGCGGACCCACGGCGAGGCCCACCTCTCGAGCCGTGCCACTCATGAACTGCCAAAGCCCTACTGCACCCGCAGAACTCCGCGCCGTAGGGGAGTATCCGCTCTCCACGATCGGCAAGTAGCGGAGTGATCTCGGCAATTCCCCCGCGGAGATCTCTGCGTCGATCAGGCTCGCGTAGCTCGTCATGCGAGTGAGATAGCGCGCAAAGTCATCGGCACCTGCGCCGGTCCAAAAGTCGATCCAGCGATGAGTACGTTCAGCGATCACGGGATGACGGGCCCACCTCGAGTCCAAGATCGCATCGCGTGGGGCCTCCCGGGGTGCTGTCAGAAACGGGCTCTGACCGGAATCCAGCGCCGGGCCCATGGACAGCGCGACCTGGGGATCCAGCAAGAGCTGGGGGGAATCGGGGATCGTCACCGCACACGCAGTCGTAAGCACGAACACCGCCAACACCGCGAACGCTGTTCCACCTCGGATCCACCTGACGGTGCCGTTCACTGGGCCTCTCACTCGCCCACAGGCGTCAGGGGACGATCTGCCCATCGAGCGGATCCCTCCCCGAATCACATGTGATAGTTGGGGGCTTCCCGCGTGATCGTGACGTCGTGCGGGTGGGACTCTCGGAGCCCCCCTGATGTGACCCGCACGAAGGTCGCCTTCTTTCTGAGCTCGTCGAGGTTGGGCGCCCCGCAGTACCCCATACCGCTCTGAAGTCCGCCGACCAATTGGAACACCGTGTCCGCCATCGCACCCTTGTACGGAACCCGTGCCTCGATTCCCTCCGGAACCAACTTGTTGCTGTCCTCCTCCGCGTCCTGAAAGTAGCGATCGGCCGAGCCCTCTTGCATAGCCGACAGAGAGCCCATCCCCCGCACCACCTTGAACCGCCTACCCTCCATGAGAAAGCTTTCCCCTGGCGCTTCCTCGGTACCCGCAAACATGGACCCCATCATCACCGAGTTGGCACCGGCGGCGAGAGCCTTCACGATATCGCCCGAGTACCGCACTCCGCCGTCTGCAATGATCGGAATCTCGCCCTGAACCCCCTCCACCGCGTCGATGATGGCGGTGAGTTGGGGAAGGCCAACTCCCGTTACCACACGTGTCGTGCAAATCGAGCCAGGTCCGACCCCCACCTTGACCGCGTTCGCACCGCGCTCCAAAAGAGCTGCAGCGCCTTCACTGGTGCCAATGTTACCCGCAATGATCTGCACCTCGGGATACTTGTCTCGAGTGCGCGCCACAGCCTGAAGAACTCCCTCGGAATGGCCATGCGCGGTATCCACGACCAACACGTCTACGCCGGCATCGATCAGCGCTCCAGCCCGATCGAGATCGGCTCGAGAAGCACCGATGGCCGCACCGACTCGGAGACGTCCATGCTCATCCTTGCAAGCCGACGGATATTGCCGCCGCTTGAAGATGTCCTTGACGGTAATGAGCCCTCTCAGCCGACCGGCCTCATCCACCACAGGAAGCTTTTCGATCCTGTGCTTGTGGAGAATCTCCTCCGCGGCATCCAAGCTCGTGCCCTCTGGGGCCGTGATCAGACCGTCCTTGGTCATGACGTCCAGGAGCGTCCGATTCATGTCCGACTCGAACTGGAGATCGCGGTTCGTGGCGATACCTACCAACAGCCCATCTTCCTCGACGATCAGGACTCCGGATACCGAAAAGCGAGCCATGAGCTCACGGGCATCCTGTAGTGTCTGGTCCGGCGTCAACGTGATGGGGTTGACGATCATGCCACTCTCTGACCGCTTGACCCTCTCGACCTCCGCCGCCTGACGCTCGATGGACAGGTTCTTGTGGATCACCCCCAACCCCCCCTCCCTCGCGATGGCGATAGCCATCAGCGACTCCGTCACGGTATCCATGGCGGCGGTCAACAGCGGGATCTGCAGCTGGATGGTGGCCGTCAGAGAAGAGACGAGCGACGTGTCCTTCGGGTGAACGGCGGAATGCCCCGGCACCAGAAGCACATCGTCGAAGGTGAGAGACTCCTTGAGAATCACCGGCATTCAGTACTCCGATCGCCCATATAAGAAGCGTCCGCCCACCCGGAGCAGAACCCCCGGCGAACAGACGCGTTTTCGACTACCATAGCAGATATTATCCGGAGCGATCCGGAAGTGTCAACCCTCCTGCTCAGAGGTTTGGCCGTTGTCGTCTTCCGGCTCGACCGGCGAACCCTTCAAAGGGTCTTGCTCAGCGGAGGGTCGCTCCCCGGTACCTGCACTGGTACCTGCACTTGTACCTGCACTTGTACCCGCACTTGTACCTGCACTGGTACCCGCCGTGAACTCCTCCATGAGTTGCTTTCCGGCGGAGGACACGTTCGAGAGCACACGGTCGGCCGCCGAGATGAGCTGGAAAGCCTCACGCAGCGTTGCCGGACTCATGGCCTTCTTGCGGAGCTTGTCCTCCATGGCTTCCGCAAAGCGCTGGAGGCCGGAGGCTTCCGCCTGGAGATCGCTGCCGTACTTGCTCTCCAAGAACTCGATATAATCCAAGATCTGGTAGACCTGCTCCTCAGGCAGGCTTTCGATCTTCCTCATCAGGCGCTGTCGAAGAATGTCGTGCATGGCCTTCGTCCCCGATCCATGGAAATCGCCCTGAAGTCCCAAGAAAGTTAACACCGCCGTCCGAACTGGGGCGACCGCTTGCCGGACCGACGAAAGGGCCTATCGTTCGAAGGGCCCCTACCACGCCCCTACCACGCCCCTACCACGCTCCTCCGAAAGGACATTGTCGACCGCCATGGTCTTTCTCCCTAATCGAATCGTCGACGTCGCACCCGATGCGGACCTGCTCTACGACGACTGGCTCACGTCAATCGCCGAGCGACTCGACACTCCCGATTGTGACCGTCGATCCCTCTGCCGGACGCTCCTGACCGAGATCCACTTTCCGCACCTCACAGGGGTGGATCCCACGACGTTGCCACACGCCACCCGCGTCGCCCTCGCTCACATGGATCCCGAAAACGTGACGCTGGAGCCGGAGTACTACTCCGACATCGACCTCGAGCAGTACCAGCATGTGAAACCGCTCATCTGGCTCTGGGAGATGTTCGACCGGAGTACGCTTGGCGAGAACGTTCACCTGGGCGTCAAGTTTCGCCGGATGCTCGCGAATCGCATCTTCCGACGTTGTGGAAGGAACTTCAAGGCGTTTCACCATGTGAAGTTTTCCTTCGGCTATAACATGGAGGTCGGTGACGATGTCGTGGTGCATCGCCACGTTCTCCTCGACGATCGCGGGGGAATCCAACTCGGCGATGGCGTCTCAGTGTCGGATTTCGCAAACATCTATAGCCACGCACACGATGTCGTCGAAGGGCGAAACATCACGACGCCCGTGACGGTCATCGGAGACGGGGTACGCATCACCTACCACGCCACCGTCATGTCAGGCGTACACGTCGCGGAAGACACGATGCTCGGATCCTTCGGAATGGCGACCAAGGACACGGACCCGCACGCGATCTACGCGGGAATACCGGCGAAGAAGATCAAAGACAAGCCGACCGCGGAAAAAGGCCCATCGATATCGGACCCACTTGCGGAAGAGTCTTCCTGATCCGACCTCTCAGCCCCCGTCGGCCTCGTACTGGGACTTCAGTTGTTCCACCACAGCCGGGTCGGCCAGCGTCGTCGTATCGCCCAGGGCCTTCCCTTCTGCCACGTCTTTCAGCAGCCGCCGCATGATCTTTCCGGACCGCGTCTTGGGCAGGTCGGCCGCAAAGATGATCACCTCCGGGCGCGCGATGGCGCCGATGGTGTGGTCCACGTGCTTCTTGAGCTCCCTTACGAGGTCTTCGTCACCCTCGAGACCATCCTTCAGCGTGACGAAAGCCGCGATCGACTGACCCTTGATCTCGTGGGACTTGCCCACCACCGCCGCCTCCGCCACCGAGGCGTGCGCTACGAGGGCACTTTCCACCTCCATGGTACCGATGCGGTGCCCGGCCACGTTGAGCACGTCGTCGATACGACCCAGGATCCACAGAAATCCGTCGTCGTCCAGTTTCGCGCCGTCACCCGGAAAGTAGATACCGTCCCACTTGGACCAGTAGGTGTCCCGATACCTCTGGTCGTCACCGTAGATCGTGCGGAGCATCGCCGGCCAGGGTTCCGTGATCGCCAAGTACCCGGCATCCACCGAGTTTCCGTCATCGTCGAGGAGCGCGACCGACACACCGGGAAAAGCCTCCGTGGCGCTGCCGGGACGAGTCACGGTGACGGCCGGGAGCGGTGTGATCATGATCGCGCCGGTCTCGGTCTGCCACCACGTATCGATTATGGGACATCGCTCTCCTCCGATAACCCGATGGTACCACATCCATGCCTCCGGATTGATCGGCTCACCCACCGAACCCAGAAGTCGTAGCTTGGTCAGGTTCCGTTTGGCCGGCCACTCGTCTCCCCATTTCATGAAGGCGCGGATAGCCGTGGGAGCCGTGTAGAAGAGCGTCACGCCGTACTTCTCGCAGAGATCCCAAAACCGGTCCTTCTCGGGCCAGTCTGGTGATCCCTCGTACATGATTTGGGTGGCGCCATTCGCTAGGGGTCCGTACACGATGTAGCTGTGCCCGGTAACCCAACCGACATCCGCAGTGCACCAATAGACGTCGTCCTCCTGAAGATCGAAGACGCATTCGGTGGTCGCGGCGACTTGTGTCAGGTATCCTCCAGTCGTGTGAACCACGCCCTTGGGTTTGCCGGTGGTCCCCGACGTGTAGAGAATGAAGAGGATATCCTCGGCGTCCATGACTTCGGCGGGGCACTCCGAACTGGAGTCTGTGATCAACTCGTGATACCAGTGGTCGCGACCGCTCTGCATATCGGCGTTGACCTCCTCGGTGAGGGCGCCACCTCTCGCGACCACCACCACGTTTTCGATCGTCGGACAGGACTCCAGAGCCTTGTCCGCATTCACCTTGAGGGGGACGATCCCACCCCTGCGGTAACCCCCGTCCGCCGTGATGAGGACCCTCGCCTCGGCGTCGTTGATGCGATCGGACAACGACGCGGGGCTGAAGCCCCCGAATACCACCGAATGGGGTGCCCCTATGCGGGCGCATGCGAGCATCGCGATGGCGGCCTCCGGGATCATCGGCAGATAGATCGCGACGCGATCGCCCTTTTTCACGCCCAAGCCCTTGAGGGCATTGGCGAACTGGCATACCTCCCGATGAAGACTCCAGTACGTGTAGACTCGGGTGTCCCCCGGCTCTCCTTCCCAGATCAGCGCCGCCTTGTTTCGCCGAGGACCGTCGAGATGTCGGTCGAGACAGTTGTGACACACGTTGAGCTTGCCCCCGACGAACCACTTCGCGTGGGGTGGATTCCAATCGAGGACCGTGTGCCATCTCTCGAACCAGTCCAGTTTCTCCGCCCATGACTCCCAAAAAGCGAGACGGTCGTGAGCTGCGCGATCATAGATCGCGCGATCCGACACCACGGCCCTCTTCACGAAGTCTGCGGGCGGAGGAAAGCGGCGGTCCTCGGTCAGCAGCACATCCAGCACGTCCAGCCCTCCCCCCTCAGCACTCATTGAGCCTCCTCCCAGAGTCGAATCGGCAGTGATCCGTCAGAGTACGGGAGCCCTGCAGATCCGGGCAAGCGTGAGATCGCCAGCCGATTACTCTCCATCGATCAAGAGGGGCACAAAGGCGGAGTGTTCTATGGCTCGCTCGAAGGCTGCCACAGTGGACGAAGCGAGAGCCGAGACAGCACCCGCGCCCGCATCAACTGCATTGGACGGGATGCGGAGCTTCAGACGAATCTCGGAATCCGCGTCGGATGGATCCTCCTCAGGACCATCCATCCGCAAGCGCACGGTCAGCGGCGTCCTGTAACCCTTCGGAAGACTTTCCCTAGACGCCTGGGCCAGCCGAGAGAGAAACTCGCCCATGGGTGGCAGCGTCGCCAACGCCGGCCCCTCCACGACCAAAGCGATATTCCCCTGCAGCCCCTTGGACGTCTCATCCAGAAATACGTCGATACTCACGAAGTCGGGCATCTCTTCACGATGGAAGAAGAGGTACGCGCTCCTCGAGCTTTCTCCCTGCCACCGACCTTCAAACTGGTGGCTCGTCGTCTTCTGGAAGCCCGACAGCGCCCAGCCAGCTTGCACGATGCCATACTGGACCGCCTCGATCAACGGCTCCAGGGTCAACAGCGGTGGTGGCGCTTTGGGCATGGATCACCGACCTTTGTTACAGGGTATGGGAGCAAGTATGTCTATACTACGGTCTAATCCTAATGATCTCGTCTTGCGGCGGGCTCTCGGGGAGCGGGGACACCGCTTCACGGAGCAGCGCGCCGCCGTGTTTCGGCACGTGTCGGATACGACGGATCACCCCACCGCCGATGAGATCCTTCTGTCGGTCCGGGATGACATGCCCGGAATATCGATGGCGACCGTATACAAGAGCCTCGAAACTCTGGTGTCGTGCGGCCTCGCCAAGAAGGTCAACCACGCGGACGGTTCGGCGCGCTATTGCTGCCGCAGTGATCCCCATCACCATGCACGGTGTCTCTCGTGTGGGGCCGTTTCCGATGTGCCAGGTCGTCTGGATGACGCCCAGGTTGCTCGCGTCCGCGCCGAGGCGGACGGTTTTCGGGTGGTGGGATATGAACTGGAGCTGACCGGCTACTGCCCAGAGTGCGCATCCCAGATGGAAGACCGCGCGTCCCCCTCGATCCGCTGAAGTCAGTCCTGGGCCCGTCTCTCGCTCTCCCGCGCCTGAGGGGTGAAACCCTCTCTGAGTTCGACTCGCGAACTCCTTACGGCAACGCCTCGGGCCCCATAAGCATTTGCCCCGCTGCCGTCGCCAAGCCCTTGGACCCGGACGACGTTTCCACCCTTCTGTCCTGGGCGTCGGAAAAGGGTCAGGCCGTCGTGCCCCGCGGGGCCGGCACCGGGATGCCCGGTGGCAACGTCGGACCCGGTATTGCGCTGGACCTCAGTGCCCATTTCACCGACATCGAAAAGGTAGACGTATCGACCAGGACGGTCCGAGCGGGAGCGGGGGCGTTGGCTGCCGATGTAGAGGCCGCAGCCCGTGGTGCCGGGCTGTTCCTTCCTCCCCTCCCCTCCAGTGCCGAGAGATGTACGGTCGGAGGCATGGTCGCGAACAATGCAGCGGGAGCGCGAAGCTTCAGGTATGGAGCGGTGCGTGACTGGGTGCGTACCCTCGATGTGGTCATGGCCGACGGCACTCAACACCGCCTAGCGAGAGGAAGCGAGGGACCCGCCGAATTCGGGAGGCTGCGTAGCGACCTTGTGCACGATATAGGCACGAGACCGCGAGGATGGCCCAACGTGAGGAAGAACTCCAGCGGCTACGCCCTGGACCGCTTCCTGCCGGACGGCGATCCGGTAGAACTCATTGTGGGGAGCGAGGGAACCCTCGCCGTGGTCACTTCCGTCACTTTCGACCTAGCACCAATCCCCGAACATCGCGCCGTCGTGATTCTGGGGCTCAGGGATCGCCACGATCTCCCGACGTTGGTGGAGAGTATTCCAGAGATGGGAGCCTCCGCCTGCGAGTTCTTCGGGCTTCGGTTTCTGCAAATCGCCGCCCTCGCAGATCACCCGATCGTCGGAGCCGCAGCCCTGGACGCCGAGTTCGTCTTCCTCGTGGAGTTCGATGGCACTCCTGGGGATGTTTCAGAACGGGTCGTTGCGCTGCGCCGGTTGGCGAGTGAACTCGGTGCAAGGACCGTCTTCGCGGAGACGGAGTCCGCACGAAAATCCTTATGGGACATTCGCCACGCAGCGAGTCCACTCATTGCCGCAGCCGCGGAGGAGGGCCGGGTCTCGACGCAGATTATCGAAGATTCGGTGGTGCCGCCGGATGTGCTCGACCAGTACCTCGCCGGCCTGGACCGAATCCTCGAGGCAAACCAGACGGACGCCGTGATCTTTGGTCATGCCGGTGATGGCAATGTCCACGTGAACCCACTCTTGGACGTCCGGCGGCCCTCTTGGAGGAAGAGTGCCCGAACCATTTTGAACGAGACCGTCGATCTTGTGGCGGGCCTGGGTGGCACACTTTCCGGGGAGCATGGAGACGGGCGCATACGAGCGCCTTTCTTGGAGTCTATCTGGGGGCCGACGCTGACAGATTGCTTTCGTAGGACGAAGGAAGCCATCGATCCTGTCGGCATTCTGAACCCCGGCGTGATCCTGCCTCGGCCGGGCCAGGACCCGCTTGAGGGCCTGTGGCCTCAGCACGGAATCGCCACGTGACCCGGGGCGGGAGTTGGATACCGGGCCTTGCCGCCCTCTCGATCGTGTCCGTCCTGGGCCTACCTCGACCGGACAAGATCGTGGCCGAGGCACCGGCTCCTCCGGATTCCACGGTGGTGGTGCCCGCTGCCCCGGCGCCCCCGACGCCCAGCGTCATGGATCTCCGCCGGGACCTCTCAGAGTTCCTGAACACCGGCTCGCTCCGGCGAGCCAAGTGGAGTGTCCTCGTCGTTTCACTAGACCGTGGTGACACGCTCTTCTCCCGGGATCCACATCGCCCGCTGGCTCCGGCGTCGAACATGAAGATCGTGACTGCCGCCGCCGCTCTTCACGTTCTCGGGCCTAGATTTCAGTATCAAACCTTCGTCTTCGCCGACGGTCCCATCGTGGACGGACATCTGCGGGGCGACTTGATCCTGTACGGTACGGGGGATCCTGGAATTTCAGACCGGTTCTTCAGAAACCGTTCGGGCGCGTTCGAACACCTGGCAGACCAGGTGGCGGCCGAGGGCATCACCCATGTCGACGGCGCGGTCGTCGGTGACGCCACGTATTTCTCTGGACCGGATCTAGGGCCTGAGTGGAATCCCCGTGATCTCAACGAATGGTTCGCGGCCGCCGCGCCCTCACTCTCCTTCAACGAAAATATGGTCACGCTACAAATCCTTCCGGCAGCGCAACTCGGATCCCCACCCCGAGTCGTAACGATCCCGGCCGACTTTCCGTTGGCGATGAACAACGGCGCCGAGACGGTCGCGGGACGCCCGAGGCCCCGCCTCTGGTTGGACCGAGTAACGCCGACCGCGGTCATTCGGATGGACGGAGAGATCCGCCAGGGGGGCCCGGACATCTGGCGGCGCCTGACCGTGCCAGACCCCGCGCTCTTCGCCGCCCGTGCGTTCAGGGAGACGCTGGATTCCGTGGGTGTCAGGGTACGAGACCCCGAGAGCGCTGTCCACTTTCCCAGCCCCTCTCGGATCACCGGGCGTAAGTCCTGGGCTCCAGGACTCATCGGAACGGAGGAGCCGCGTCTCATCGCACAGCACACGTCTCCCGAGATGATCGAGTACCTCACCATCATGAATCACGAGAGTCACAACCTTTTCGCGGAGACGATTCTCAAGACGGTGGGCAAGATTTCGCAAGGAGAAGGGTCCTTCGAGGGGGGTGCTAGAGCCATCCGATCGTTCGCTACTGGACAACTCGGGTTGGCCAGCGATCAGATCCAAGCCACCGATGGCTCGGGCCTGTCGGAGGGGAATCGAGCTTCGGCCGGAGCTTTTGTCCAACTCCTGTCTTACGTCGCCAAATCGCCCTATTGGGAGCCGTTCATGTCGACGCTCCCTGAGGCAGGGCGTTCCCTCCGACGAATGTACCGCACACCTGCCGCGCGAAACTTGAGGGCGAAAACCGGCACGATCGATGGGGTCTCCGCTCTCACAGGGGTTGTCCGGACCAGGGACGGTGAGACGCTACTC
>SMVA01448627.1_pt1 | contig 11147 bp, 12 predicted proteins | sample 2456451 | NCBI WGS metagenome assembly SMVA01 (sample SAMN11095933, study PRJNA526329) | marine sediment metagenome | biome: Marine sediment; feature: Surficial sediment; material: Deep marine sediment; isolation source: Hadal surficial sediment | place: Pacific Ocean | collected 2014-05 | depth...
GAGTACTCCTCACCACGGGGCGCCGGCACGATGCGCGGCTACATGGTGCGACCGGCGGACTCCGACGGCGACCTGCCAGGTGTCGTGGTAGTCCATGAGAATCGCGGCCTCAACCCACATATCGAGGATGTCGCACGCCGGACAGCCCTCGCCGGATTCTTGGCGTTCGCGCCCGACGCCCTCACACCGCTCGGCGGCTACCCCGGGAACGATGACGACGGACGCGACCTTCAGCGTCAGCGGGATCGGGATGAGATGGGGGAGGATTTCGTCGCCGCGGGGGGATTCTTGAAATCTCATGCGGAGTGCAGCGGGGCCGTGGGCGTGGTGGGTTTTTGCTACGGTGGAGGGATCTGCAACATGATGGCCGTACGCGTCCCGGATCTGAGGGCCTCCGTTCCCTTCTACGGAGGTCAGCCTGCCGAGGAGGACGTATCCAGAATCAACGCGCCCCTGCTGATCCATTATGCGGGGCTAGACACGAGGATCAACGCCGGTTGGCCAGCCTACGAGGCCGCCCTGACATCGAACGACAAGAGTTACACGATGCACATGTACGAGGGCGCCAATCACGGCTTCCACAACGACACCACGCCTCGCTACGATGAGGCGGCAGCCAAGTTGGCCTGGCAACGAACCATCGACTTCTTCAACAGGACGTTGCGCTGATTCAATAGGACGTTGCCCTGGATTTCTTGGCTTCAGAGCTGTCGCGCTTGCGCATGAGCGGGTCGGGGAGCGACAATGCTTGACGGATCCACGGTCCCGCTCGAGTGGGCCGTTTGGCCGGCACGTTATATGGAGGCAGTTATGAACAGGATCAGAGGGTTGTCTCGGAGGGGCTTCGTGGGTGGAGCGGCCACCGCTCTAGGATATCTGGGACTCAAGCCGGGCGCCGACCTGTGGGGTGCGACCACGTCGACACGCAGATTCTCTGCGTTCGGCCAGCAGACCTACGACTACGACTCCTACGCCAAGTTGGCGTCCAACGAGAATCCGTACGGTCCCACTGACGTGATGATGGACGCCATGAACATGGCTTGGAAATATTCGATGCGGTACGGCTATCCGGATGGGGACATCCAGGAGAAGATCGCGGAGAGTCACGGTGTGGAGCCGGAAAATATCCTGCTCGGCGCTGGCTCCGGCGAGATTCTACGGGCCATGGGGCTGACCTACCTGGAGCCCCGCAAGAAGGTGGTCGGGGTCGAGCCGTCATATAGCTCGGTGTATCGCCATGCCTCCGGCCTCAAGGCGGAACCGCTCCTTTTGCCGTTGAATGAAGACTACACTCAGAACATCCCGGCGATGATCCGCGCCACGAATCGGAACCGTAGGGATCTCGGCTTCGTCTACCTGTGCAATCCCAACAACCCGACGGGTCTCGCGGTGCCTCAAAACGAGGTCCGACAACTGCTCGACGGGATTCCCGAGGATATGCCGGTATTGATCGACGAGGCGTACCATCACTTCGTGCAGGATCCCCGGTACGCCACCGCCGAGCCCTACGTAAAAGAAGGCCGCAGGGTAGTCATAGCACGGACTTTCTCGAAGATCTACGGTATGGCAGCGCTCAGAATCGGCTATGCCCTCGCACCTGCGGACATGATCCGAGAGATGCGCAACTACACCACGGGCAGCGTAAACTGCCTCGCGCGCTGGGGAGCCTCGGCGGCTCTGGGCGACCCCGATTCGGAGACGCGGGTTCTCGACATCACGACGAGGCTTCGCAATAATACGTCGACTGCCCTTCAGAACATGGGCTACGACGTGATTCCGTCCGAGACCAACTTCTTCATGGTCCACACTGGACGCCCGGTTCGGGAGGTTCAGGCTGCGTTCCGCGAAAAGGGCGTGCTCGTCGGGCGTCCCTTCCCGCCGATGCTCGATCACCTGCGGGTGTCCATCGGTACGGAAGAAGAGATGGATCGCTTCATGACGGCCTGGAAGGAAATCTTCCCCGGAATGGCCGCGACTGGAAACAACGGCTGATCCTAGCTGACGTCGCCTGAAAAAGGCCGCACTCTGACCGCTGTCGACGGGTCAGAGTGCGGTCTTTTTTCTTCTTCAGCTCTCTACCGGGCTGTCGGCATTGTTGCCGTACTCGATCCAAGAGCCGTCGAAGTTGCGTACGTCGGGAAACCCGAGAAGCTCCCTGAGGACGAACCAGGTGTGCGCGGCCCGAGTGCCACTGTGACAATACGTGACGATCTGCTTGTCGGGCGTGAATCCAGCCCCCTCGTACAGGGCGGCCAACACGTCCGCTGACTTGAACGTTCCGTCCGAGTTGACGGCTGAGCTCCACTCGACATTGATCGAGCCCGGAACGTGGCCGCCCCTATCCGCCCTGACGTCTCGGCCCAGGTGTTCGTCCGGACTCCTCGCATCGCAGAACATCGTGGACGGATCGTCGATATGGTCGACGACATACTGCCACGACGTACGGATTTCCGGATCCGGCGGACCCGCTTCGTAGTCGGACGACGAGAAGTCGGCGACGTCCACGGTGAGATCGCGACCATCCGCGACCCATTTCCCGCTACCACCGTTATACACCCGCACGTTCTCGTGCTGATAGTACTTCAACACCCAGTAAGCCCGGGCCGCACGTAGGTTGCTGGCATTGTCGTACAGAACCACGGTCTGATCTCGCTCGACACCGATGTTCGAGAGAGCCTGTGACACGCCGGCGGCCGTGGCGATCTGCGCCCGGATGGGATCGTCGGGATTCGACAATTGCCCCAACGTGAGGAACGCGGCTCCCCGGACATGTCCCTCATTGAAGGCGTCGAGGTTCGTGCCCACCTCCACCAATCGAACATTGGGGTCGGCCATGTGCTGCTCCACCCACTCCGTGTCGACCAAGACATCCTTCGCGTAGGTGGCCTCCGAGCCTGCGCTCCCACTATCGCCACATGCCGCGGCGGCCAGTCCGGTGAACGCCGCGAATAGAAATGGTCCACGTAAGGTCCAGGTGATCCGTGGCGATGTCATGATGCTACCTCCGCTTTCTTGCGTGTGATGAGGAGGCGCCATTCGGAGGCACCACTTTCCTCGATCTCGGTCTCGTAGCCCAAGCGAGCCGCCTGGGTCGGAATCGTCTCCAACGTCGGTGCGTGATCGGTCAGGACCTCCAAGCCCTCGTCCTCCACCGACAGTTTCTTCAGGGCAGTGACGGTCCGCATCATCGGATACGGGCAGATTTCACCTCTAACGTCCAGCGTTGTCATGTCGCCTCCATGGCAGGTCACGAGCCGGCCCAGCCCGGTCCTACGCAATCCTTTGTATCGCGTGAGTACCGATCCAGGCGCCCAGCCCGAGAAAGATCGCGAACACCCATCCGTTCAGAGCCAACGAAGGGATGGCGGAAAAGAATGCACCGATAGTGCAGCCCATGGCAATCCCGGAGCCGTATCCCATGATGACGCCTCCACCGAGGGACTGCACGTAGCGGACGGCACGCTTGGGTGCACGAATTTTGAACTCTCCGGCCCCCACGGCGGCGGCGAAGGAGCCGAAGAACATCCCTAACACGAGGAACAGCATATGAGTGACGAAGACCCCCTCCGCCGACACCATGACGCACCCCGGTAGCGCCCCCACACCGGCGAGCGGCCCCGGTGACGCACCCACGACCGAGGCCACGCGAATCGACCACCGCGAGATTTCACCGGTGAAGCCCCACGGCTCGGCGGCCGCAAAGAGCAGCACGTTCAGACCTCCGAGAACACCCCCGGCGACCATCACGGGCCAGCCGTCCACGAAAATCCGCCCCGCCACCGCTCGGAGGTGCTCCGAGGGGCCCGCGGGAATCTCGGCAGATCGGGCTCGCCCGGGCACGACCACCCCGGCTCGATGTTCCCACCAAACGAGTGCGACATATATGAGCAGGAGAGCCACCAGCGTGGAGACCACGGCGCCCGCATGACCGATCCAGTGTGGAAGCCATACTCGGGGCGCCGAAGCGATGTGCACACGCCACCACCAATTCCACGTATGGGCCGATGCGAGCAAACCCCCCATCACCCCTAGGAACGCGACCCAGGAAGCGACGTAACCCTCCCCCATCCGGTAGAGGCTGCCCGACACACAGCCACCGGCCAGGACCATGCCCACACCGAAGAGCAACCCACCCAGAGCGGTATGGATCCCCACGGGGAGGACGTTGGCGGTGGACGGATAGATCGAGAGAGACGTGTTGGGGATCTGCTGGCTCATGAGAAGCCCGAAGCCCACCGCGCCGACGGCCAGCCCCAGAAGAACACCCTTCATGTTCCTGGCGTGGCCAAGAAGGAAGATGTCCCGAAACGCCGAGGCGAAGCAGAAACGCGCCCGCTGCAGCACGAATCCGAAGGCGAGCCCAAACGCCCAGAACATCGCGAATTCACTATCCCGGCCCCTAGCGACGACGTACACGATGCCCGCAACCACCCACGCCGCCAACGCGATCAAGACGTTTCTCGGCAGAGGGCGACCTGCCGCGTTCGGGGCTCCCTCAGCTGTCATCGGATCCACTCCGTGAACTCCAGTCTTGCCAGGAGCCGTCGTACAACCGAACGCGGGGGAAACCCAAGTGCCGCAACACGACATAAGTGTGGGCGGCGCGCATGCCGGTGGCACAGTAGGTCACGACCTCGCTAGACTCGGTGACTCCGATCCGTGCTAGCTCCGTGACTAACTCGTCCCGACCCCGCGAAGTTCGCCACGAGTCTTCCGGGACCGCACGAAACCAGTCCCAACTGACGGCCCCCGGCACATGTCCCTGATCGAACTCGGAGCGCGAGCGGGTGTCGAGCAAGATGACGTTGTCCTGCTGCATGTGTGCCATGAGCCAATCGTGGTCGGCGATCACTTCCGTTTCCGCCCCCGCGCTATAGGTCGTCGAAATGACGGTCGCGGCCCCCTTGTCGACCGGCTTCAAGTCCTCCTGCCAGAGGTCCCAGCCCCCATCCAGCACCGCCGCAGCCGCGTGGCCGTAGCGGTGTAGCGCCCATACGAGACGAGACGCCGGCAGTCCACAGTTGTCGTCATATGCAACCACGCTGTCCCCGGACGAGATTCCACACCGAGCCATCCGCGCCTCGAACTCTTCTGCCGGCAGCAGCACGTTGTCGAGACCGGCCTTACTGTAGCCGAGGTCCTTCAAGTCGACCTGGACAGCGCCTGGAAGGTGTCCCTTCGCGTACCCATCTCGATCCCGAAGGTCCACGATCCGCAGACGATCATGACCGAGATGGGCCTCCAGCCACTCCGGTTCGACGAGCAAGCCCGGCAGCACAATGCTCGGCAACACTTTGGGTGTCCGCTTACTTCGCGATCTGAAGATCCCATCCGTCGGGATCTAACACATGGTAGCTATCGTAACTGTCGCCACCGGCTTGGTCCCGGCGAGGATTCAGGCCTCGACGCTCCAGCTCCTCCCGTACCTCGTCGGTGTCGAAATTCGCGATCCGCCAAGAGATATGATTGACGACACCGGTCAAGGGCGGCCGGTCCGGCCGGCTTTGGTTCATCGGCCGGCGATTGTTACGGATAATGATGTTCCCCACGTCTCCGATCGCGAGCGAAGCCTGTCTCTCTCCATCGTCCCTGAGCACCTCCCAACCCATCAGGTCCGAATAGAAGTCGCGGCTCTTTCCATAGTCGGCGACGGCAAAGGATATGTGATCCAAGCTCGTCGTCTTCCCGAGTGGGGCTGCGCTGCTCGGAGTGGTCGCCGCCGCCGCGGGGGTCGCCGAACTCAACGAATGCGTCCCGACTGCCGCCAAGGCCAAGCTGCTGATGAGCTGACGGCGGTTCATCCTTCCGTTTTCGAAGTCACGGATCAGGTTGGAGATGATCGTTTCCATGGTATTGTTCTCCTACACAAGGCGGTCGGACGCCTCAGCTCCAGTGGGCGGGGCCGCGGCGAATTGGGCAAGGTACCGGGGGGATGCCGAGAAATTCAAGCTCACACCGACTAGCCGACTACGACTTCGACCGCCTTGATCGCTACATCCGCCACTTTCCCCTCGGGGTCGCACCCCGGATCGTAGGCCGTGAGCGCGATGGCTGCGATTTCCACCTGGGCTCGAAGCGCTTGTAACAGGCCGTAGAGTTCGTCCGCATGGAGCCCATTCGGTGCCGCCAACGCGTTGGCTCTTCCCTCGGTCGGATCGAGCACGTCCAGATCGAGGTGCACATAAACACGCTCCATCGACTTCGCCAGGGAGGCGACCCCCACGATATCCCCCCTCACTCGCTCGGGTGACAACACCGAGATATTCGAGCGTTCGATCACATCGATCTCCGGGGAATCGAGGTCCCTGATACCGAGCATGAGGAGCCTTTCATCCGGGATCGGATGAAAATCCGGAATCTTGGCGAGAATCGTTCTCCAGCAACGTCCCGTGAGCATCGAGACGGCCATGCCGTCCATGAAACCCGACTCGGTGGTCTCCGGTGTATTGAGGTCCCCGTGGCTATCGAACCAGACCACCCCGGGGTGGGGTGGAGACAGTCCAGCCACGGTTCCGACCGCCGAATAACATGAGCCGGCCAGCACGATGGGAAAGCGATTGTCCCCCACCGCAGAAGAGACACCGTAGGAGAGTCCGGTAAGTACGGACGCCGCCGTATCGACCTCACTTGGCACCTCGGCAGAGGCAGCGAGGATCTCACCGACAGACACGTCGTGTCCCGAGGTGACCAGTCGCTCTCGAAGTCCGCATGCGAGGAGCCTTTCCGGACCGGTTCCCATACGAACACCGTACATGCCGGAGTCGTACGGGACGGTGAGGATGTGGATGTTCACGACCTCTCCTCAGCCTTTTGGCACTTCTCCCACGCGAACCCGCCAGTGGTCCAGCGAGATGCGATCATCGGACGGGCCCATGGTCAGCAGATACAGCAATAGGGCGGTGCGAGGGATCACGTGCGTGTTGAACTCGTAGAGCGGTACCGCGAGCAGATGGCCGAAAGTGACCAGGATGAGGACTGCGCCGAGTGCCAGAAGCGCCGGACGAATCCACAGTCCGATCAACAGGAGGGCGCCGGCCGTCAACTCGACCCACGGAACGACCGTGCCCGTGGTCCAAAGTGACCACGAGGGAAGAAAGGTGTCGCCGTAAGGCTCGACGAACCAGCGGAGCGCGTGTTCTACGGGTCCGAGCGTGAACACCTTCCACACTCCAGACATGAAGAAGATGAGGCCAAGGATCATGCGGGCCACGAAGATCGCCCAAGTACGACCGAATCTATCGTCCGAGAATATCCCCATCACAAACCGTGTCCGATCGTGGGAGTCGCGTGTGTAGCGCGGTGTGTAGCGCGGTGTGTAGCTTTTGTGTGTGGAGCCATGTACGGAGCCGTGTATGGACCAAAGCTCGCTGACCGTCACAGCGAGGACCAGACCGCCCCATATGTGTTACGCAGCAGGACCATACATCCACCGGGCAACGTCCATGAGAGCGAAGCCAAACACGGGTTGCAGCCAGTGCATCCCACGGCTAGTGTCCTGAGTCTGAAGTTCAGGGAGCCCACCCCGGTCCGTCGTCCGACAGGCCGGGGTGTTTTGCCATGCCCCGGCCGGACAGTCCCGGGGCGAACAGGAGGAGTACTAGATGGCTGAATCAGGCGCCGCGGCCTCAGGCGCCGCGGCCTCGGGCGCTCCCGTGGACAAGGGCAACGACATTGCCATCCTGGGAGGCGGCAATCTCGGTCGCGCCCTCGCCCGTGGATGGATGGAGACAGGCCTTCGGCTTCCCGAGCAGATTATTATCACGCGTCGAAACCCGGACGCCCTTAAGGACCTCGCGGACGAAGGCCTCACGGTTACCGCTGACAACGCCGCTGCCGTCCGGCGGGCGGACACGGTCATCCTCTCAGTACAGCCACAACAGCTGAAGGGGTTGATCGATGACATCCGCGACTCCCTCGACGAGGACTCTCTCGTCGTGTCGGTGGTTTCGGGTGTCTCCATTCGGACGATCCGCGACCACATCGGCAGGGACATCCCCTTGGTGCGCGCGATGCCGAACACTGGCGTCGGGATCGGTCAGTCGATGACGTGCCTCGCGGAGGCCGACGAAGGCAGGCAGCTCATCGATCGCGTCCGCCCACTCTTCGACGCCGTCGGTCGAACGCTCGTGATACGTGAGGACATGATGGTGAGCGCCACGGCACTCTGTGCCTGCGGGATCGCCTTCTTCCTACGGGCCATCAGGGCCGCGACCCAAGGCGGCATCGAAATCGGGTTTCATCCCGACGAAGCGCTCCTGCTCGCCGCCCAGACCGCCTACGGTGCGGCTGCACTACTCGCGGACGGAGACACACACCCCGAAGCCGAGATCGACCGCGTGACGACACCCCGTGGATGCACCATCTCCGGCCTGAACGAAATGGAGCATCGAGGGTTCAGCTCGGCCATGATCAAGGCGATTCTGACCTCTGCGGACAGCGCCGTCCAACTTCTCGGGGAGGACAGCTAGCGAGCCACCTCGAGGGTCGGGGCGTTCTAGACGTCCCTCTCGAGCGTCCGCGTCAAGCAGGTCGGTCCTCCAGAGCCCGCCACGCAGATCTCGGAGGCCTGGAAGGTGTGCACCTCGATTCCCTGGGCCTCCATCCGGCGCCTGGTCTCCGGAGCACCCTCGGCCACGACGCAGACGCGCGGCGACACCGTGAGCACGTTGCACCCCAGGGCGTCGTATTCGGCTTCCGGTACCTCCACGAGCGTGATACGCCGTTCGAGCAGCAGTTCCCGGAACGGCACCGGCATCAGAGGTGAGTAGACGACTGCCACATCGTCGTCGACCGGGCTGACGATCGACATGAGGTGGAAGACGTCGGACGGTCCGCGAAAGTGCGGCAGCGGGACCGTCACGACCTCCACCTCCGGACCCAGCAACTGCGAGAGCTGCCGGATACCCTCGGCGTTGCTGCGGTACCCTCGGCCCACCGCTAGCGTCCGCTCGTCGAGCCACAAGACGTCCCCACCCTCTACACGCCCCTCTCCACCGATCTCGCCACGCACGGAGACGCCCCAGCCCTCATACGCCGACCGCTGAGCCGTCGGCTCTCCCCTCCGGGCGTCCTTTCCCATGTTGCACAGGATTACCCCTCCGTCCGTGACGACAGCAGCGTCTCGGGCATAGATCGAGTCGAGCCCTACTCCATCGGATCGCGGTAGAAAAAGTGGCTCGATCCCGAAGCCCTGGAGTAGATCTACGAACGCGTCGTACTCCTTCAGAGCCAGGGCAAAGTCAGGACGGTGCAAATAGCCAAGCGCCTCCCACTCGGCGTCGATCACGCTCTCGTCCACGAAGGCGTCTCGCACGTGCTTCAGGACGACCCGCTTCAAAACGCCGGCCTCGGACTGGCATGACGGGCTCATCCGAGCGGCCTCGAAGAGGTCGACTCGTCAACGTGGACCATCAGGAGCCCTCGCGAGGGTCTCCTTCGTCGAGAACCTTTTGCGTGCGGTCGGCCCGGTAACTGCGGACCGCCTCTCTGATGTCGGGATACTTGTTCCCCAACATTGCGCCGGCCAGGAGCGCTGCGTTGGTCGCACCGGCGTTCCCGATCGCGAGTGTGCCCACCGGAATGCCCGCGGGCATCTGTACGATCGACAGAAGCGAGTCGAGGCCGTCGAGGGCCCAAGCCTTCATGGGGACACCCAAAACCGGAATGACGGTCTTCGCGGCCATCATCCCACCCAGGTGGGCAGCCCCCCCGGCTCCAGTGATGATCACCTCCAGGCCACGCTCCTCAGCAGTGGAGGCATATTCGATGCAAAGATCCGGTGTTCGATGTCCCGAAATCACACGAACCTCGCAAGGGATCCCTAGAGTGTCGAGTGTGTCCGAGGCGCGACGCATGGTCTCCCAATCCGACTTCGATCCCATGACGACACCCACGAGGGGCTTGGAATGGTTCATGGCAGGAGCTTGTGGCAACGGCTCACTCGGGTCAAGTGAATCGGACCCCCGGCCGCGGCACCGCAAAGAAACACTTGTTCCTCAGCCGCGGCGTCCGCATCTTCCAGTGAGAGAAACGTATCTTCGAATCGGCGAGGAAGTTACACATGGTTCGTAAGACAGCATCCGCCGGCGTGCTACTGGCCTGCCTTCTGACTACAGCACCTGCTCTGGCTCAAGACATCACCCCGTGGACATCAGATCGTCCCGACGGGCACGCGCCTGCCGGAGTTCTGGTAGACTTCCTTCTGCCGAAAGGCGGCACCTACTTCGCTGTCCGCCTGTACCAGGAGCAGTTCAGGGGTACACGACTGGGTACGGAGCCATTCTTGTTCGACGACGTCTTGGACTTCTTCTCCGTCGCTCCCTTGAGCCTGGACAAGGAGATCGCAGAGGTGGAGTTCCGGTGGGGCGTGGCCAACTGGTTGACCTTAGCGGGGTCGATGCCGGGTGCTCGGGCCGAGATGTTCAGCGCCACCGATGCCCTCTTCTTCGAGACGACTTCTGAGACCATCGGCGATATCAAGATTCGGGGGCTTGTCGATCTGTTGGCCATGGACGATTACCGCATGAGTTTGACCCTCGGAGGCACGATCCCGACCGGACAGACCAGCAGAAGCGGAGCGACCCCGTTTACGCCTTCTGGCACGCTTCCTTACGCGATGCAGGGCGGCTCCGGCACCTATGACTTTCTGGCCGGCATGACCTTCCTGACGCAGAACGATCTCGCCTCTCTCGGCGCTCAGTTCAACTCGGTCATCCGCGTGTTCACCAACTCCCGGGGCTACCGCCTCGGGGACGAGTTCGAATTTTCGGTGTGGGGTGGCTATCAACTCAGCGATTGGGTGAGCCTCTCGATGCGGGGCCTCTACCAGACATGGGGCGACGTGGCAGGATCCGACCCGGGAACGGACGGTACGATCGATCCCGGCGCCAACTCTTTCGCACAAGGAGGGGAGCGAATTTTCATCCCCTTCGGTGTCAACCTCATGTTTCGAGAGGGACCCATTGCGGGCAATCGGCTCTCCTTGGAATGGTACTATCCCATCCACCAGGAGCTGCATGGCCCCCAGCTATCGGCTCATCGATCGCTCGTGATGTCCTGGCAGTACCAGTTCTAGGCCAACTCGCGAGACGGGCACGCTCCTTCGCCTGGACGGCGTTGCCGCTCTAGGGCAGGCGCACGAGATGGTA
>SMVA01392217.1_pt1 | contig 11146 bp, 8 predicted proteins | sample 2456451 | NCBI WGS metagenome assembly SMVA01 (sample SAMN11095933, study PRJNA526329) | marine sediment metagenome | biome: Marine sediment; feature: Surficial sediment; material: Deep marine sediment; isolation source: Hadal surficial sediment | place: Pacific Ocean | collected 2014-05 | depth 0-1...
AAGGGAATTGGTTTTACCAAATAATCTATCACATCCAAGTCAAAACTTTCTACGGCAAATTCCCTATACGCTGTTGTTATAATGGTATAGGGTTTATTTGAGAGTGAACGCAAAAACTCTAAACCATTCATTTTGGGCATATTAATGTCTAAAAAAAGAAGATCAATATCTCCCTTTTCGATAGTTGCTATAGCTTGAATAGGGTTGTTAAAAGTCTCAATCAATTCAAGGTTCTGAATTTCCTTTAAATAATTTTTAATCACCTGTACGGCCAAGGGTTCATCATCAATAATAATACATTTAATTTTCATTGAATAGGAATTTTGAGTTCTACACAATACTTCTGATCATTTATAGATGTTTTCAAATAAAATTCTTTTTTAAATAAAAGTTCCAGTCTTCTCTTTACATTTTCAATACCAATACCATGTTTAAAGTCCATTTTATCTTTATGGCTAATTGGATTTTCAACTTTAAAAATAAGCTTTTTATTATTAACATTCTCAAAACTTATATCAACCTTAATATGATCGTTTTCCTTAACACCATGTTTAAAACAATTTTCTATAAAAGGTAAAAAAAGAAGTGGCGGGACCATAACATCATCAATATTACCAATAATATCGGTATTTACTTCCATTCTATCGCCATATCGTAATCGCTCTAAGTCGATATAACTTTGAATATAATTCAGCACATCATACAATCTAATTTCTGGTTCGCTGGCATCATATAAAATATGTTGCATGATGTCGGATAACTTCAACACTACACTCGGAGCCACATCTGATTTTTCCAAGGTCAATGCATATAAATTATTTAAAGTATTAAAGAAAAAATGAGGTTGGATTTGAGATTTTAAAAAATTTAATTCTGTTCTCAATTGTATTTCTTGCAATTGCTCAGATCTTTTTCTTTCGGCAATCCAATCCGCAGTCAATTTTATGGTTGTTACAAGACCGACTTCATAAATTCCAATTAAAAAAACAACTACAATATGATTAAATGAATATGCCTTTTGAGGTGATTCAGATTCAGGCCAAACATTTTCATTAATTAAGGAGTAAATAAGTTCTGTTCTAACTACGTAAAAAACACATAAAACTATAATCAAGTAAAAGATATACCTTTTAAATTTTTTCGTTATAATAAATTTAGGAACCAGAATATATATATTTATATAGACCAAAATCATTGCCATTGGAAAGGTGACCAAATTTGATTTTAGCGAATACCAATAATCATTATAATAACTACCCCATCTTATGACATTAAAAATAAAATATATCACCCAAAACAAGATATGATATCTCCTAGGAATCGATCTACTTGTATTTTCTAACCATTTGAACATGAATAAAACTAATTTTGTAAAGAAATTTAGATTTAAATTTTGCGAAAAATATATGTTTTTTTTATCAATTCAAAATTTTTCACTTCAATTAATCCTTCAAAAAATCAAATCTCATTTGTGATTGGAAAACTGCTTTTCATTGTTACTTTGGGGTTATTCATAGATTTTATTATTCAAACCCTCTGAATATATTTATCTTTACAGCTATTAAGTCAATTAATACATGCATAAGCTTATAAGTTCATTATTATTTCTTTAGTTTTTATGAGCTGTATGGAGCAAAAAACCCATTAGAAACTAATACAAATAAATTAAATGGGACATGGAAGTTGGTTTATGGTGAGATTAGAGAAAATGATTCAATTCAAATAAAAGATTTGAAAGAGTCTAATTTTATTAAAATAATTGACAAGAGTCGTTTTGCTTTTTTTTAATTTAAGCAAAAACGATGAAGAAGGGTTTTAAGAAGGTGCCGGAACATATATTAGACGGCGATAAATATGTTGAAATATTGGATTATATAAAAAATAAAAACATAAGAGGGCATCGCTTTCCTTTTACTATTCAAATCAAAGGAGATTCACTGATTCAAAATGGTTTGGAAGAAGTTAAAGAAGCCAATATTAAATGATATATAATTGAAAAATATAATAGATTTGATAATTAATTTATCATTATTATCGATAAATTCTTTATAATAAATAAAAAACAAAATAAAATGGTCGCTACAAACATAACATACAAACCGGCAGGGCAATTTGAAGATACTCGATTTGAAAAAATACATAATGTTATATTTTCTAACTCAAATGAAGGTTCAATTTGTGTTGCAGAAGAAATAGCAGATCTTATAAAATCCAAACAGTCCCAAAACAAATTATGTATTCTTGGTCTTGCTACCGGATCCTCTCCGATAAAAGTATATGAAGAATTGGTACGTATGCATAGAGAAGAAGGCTTAAGTTTCTCCAATGTCGTAACATTTAACTTGGATGAATATTATCCAATGGAAATCAACAGTGTGCATAGTTATTATTACTTTATGCATGAACATTTATTCAACCATATTGATATAGATTCTGAAAATATAAATATTCCTAGTGGTACAGTCTCTCCAGAAGAGCTTCATCAATACTGCATTGATTACGATTTAAAAATTAAAGATTATGGAGGCTTAGATTTTCAGTTATTAGGAATTGGCAGAACCGGTCATATTGGTTTTAATGAACCCGGTTCTCATTACAATTCGGGCACCAGAAGTATAACTTTAGATCATATAACGAGAGTTGATGCAGCCCCTTCGTTTTTGGGAATAGACAATGTTCCGAAAAAAGCCATAACAATGGGGATCGGAACGGTTAAAAAAGCAAAGCGAATTGTATTATTGGCCTGGGGACATAATAAAGCATCCATAATTAAAGAAACTATTGAAGGAGGTATAACCTCTGAGGTTCCGGCTACATATTTACAAGATCATAACAACACTACTTTTATTTTAAATGATGAGGCTTCTCAAGAGCTTACCAGAATAAAAACACCATGGCTCGTTGGACCTTGTATTTGGACTGAAGAATTGTCTAGTAAAGCAATTGTATGGTTATGTCAATTAACCAATATATCCATTTTAAAATTGACAGATAAAGATTACAATAATAATGGAATGTCCAATTTGTTGGCAGAGGAAGGATCTGCATATGACTTAAACATCAAAATGTTTAATAAATTACAACATACCATTACCGGATGGCCAGGAGGAAAACCTAATGCCGATGATTCATCCAGACCTGAAAGAGCAGAGCCCAATAAAAAAAGAGTTATTATTTTCAGTCCTCATCCGGATGATGATGTTATTTCTATGGGAGGAACCTTTGATAGATTGGTGGAACAGGGACATGAAGTTCATGTTGCCTATCAGACTTCAGGCAATATAGCCGTATCAGACCATGAAGCCTTAAAATTTGCAGAAGTATTAAAAGATATCAATTCAGATAACGCAAATATTGATACAATAATCGACAATATCAATTCCAAAAAAGAAGATGTTGAAGATCATATTGATGTTAGAAAATTAAAAGGATTGATAAGAAAAAGAGAATCGTTGGCGGCAACTCGTTTTGTAGGAGTTCCTGATTCTAATATTCACTTTTTGAATATGCCTTTTTATGAGACAGGCACCGTAAAAAAGAATCCTATCGAACAAGAAGATATTGATATAGTCACCGATTTAATTGCACAAATAAAACCCCATCAAATTTATGCCGCTGGTGATTTAGCCGATCCACATGGTACACACAAAGTGTGTTTGGATGCTATATTTGAAGCTATCGAAAACTTAAAACACAATGATTATATGGATAATTGTTGGGTTTGGCTTTATAGAGGTGCTTGGCACGAATGGGATATACACGAAATTGAAATGGCTGTGCCGATGAGTCCGGATCAGGTTTTGAAAAAACGTAAAGCTATATTCTACCACCAATCTCAAAAAGATGGTGTTATGTTTCAAGGAAATGACACAAGAGAATTTTGGGTAAGAGCTGAAGAGAGAAATAACGAAACAGCACGAAAATATCACGATCTAGGATTGTCTGATTATGCTGCGCTAGAAGCTTTTAAAAGGTATCATTTCTAGAAGCAATTTTTTATGTTGAAAAATTATTTCTTATCCCGGTAATTCTGTTTTCTATTTCCTCTTTAGGTCAAACGCGCGATTTAAATTTAATGGCCCAGCCTCAAATATTGAAGTATTTAAAAACTGACAAAGGTTTATGAACCCTTAAATATTTACAAGGAATAAAGAAGGTGCAGAATACAAACCATACGCTCCGTTCATGTTTTTTATTGATGCTCGTTCTTATGATGCATCGATGCTATTGGGTTTAACAATCTTGTAACAAGCTATAATATTGAATCAAAGAAAAAAATAGTTGCTCTGTTACAAGTCTGGGTGTCAAATCATCAACTATTTATGGAGATTAAAAATACCAATCACATTTTAAAAAGTGTGGAGCCCTTATCTCTCAATTTAACGGATATTTCAAAAACTCTAATTTCAATATTAGAAACAGAAAATATAAAAACAACTGATGGCCAAAATATTGTTTTTCAATTTCTACGAATAAAAGAATCCCGTTGTTAATGTTAAGCCAGTATCCTTAAATTCAATCAAAAAAATTATTGAATATTTTTCGCAAGATAATGGGCTTAATATTGAATTGAATAATACTTTTTAACCATAATAATCGGTTTTTACTTCTAAAGTATTTCCTATATTTGCATAACTTTTAAAAAAAATATGGCATATAAAAGAATTCTTTTAAAACTAAGTGGTGAAGCATTAATGGGGGAACGACAATATGGAATTGACCCTAATCGATTATCAGATTACGCCAAAGAGATTAAAAAATTAGTTGATCGAAATATTGAAATTGCCATTGTCATTGGAGGTGGAAATATTTTTAGAGGTATGGCTGGTGCAAGCAATGGAATGGACAGGGTTCAGGGAGATTATATGGGCATGCTTGCCACAGTAATCAATGGTCTTGCTTTACAAAGTGCTTTGGAGGAACAAGAACTTCAAACAAGACTTTTAACCTCCATTGAAATGAAACAAATAGCCGAACCTTTTATAAGACGTCGTGCTGTTAGGCATTTGGAAAAAGGCAGGGTGGTAATTTTTGGAGGAGGAACAGGGAATCCATATTTTACTACAGATACTGCTGCAGTTTTAAGGGCCATTGAAATAAATGCTGAAGTTATTTTAAAAGGAACCCGTGTAGATGGAATATATAGTTCTGATCCTGAAAAAGACAAAACAGCCACCAAATTTGAAAACATCAGTTTTAAAGATGTTTTAAATAAAGGCTTGAAAGTTATGGATATGACAGCTTTTACACTTAGTGAAGAAAACAATCTCCCGATAATAGTTTTTGATATGAATAAAGATGGTAATCTATTAAAAGTTGTTTCTGGAGAAAAAGTTGGAACGCTGGTATATGGATAACACTTTTAATCTTTTGATTATAAAATAAATATATTATTATGAACGAAGAAATTGAGTTTATTTTAGATGCTGTTAAAGAGCAGATGGAGTCTGCAATTACACATCTTATAAGAGAACTTTCAAATATAAGAGCGGGAAAAGCTTCACCTTCCATGTTGAGAGGTGTTATGGTTGATTATTACGGTTCGAGCACTCCATTAAGCCAAGTTTCAAATATTAATACTATTGATGCCCATACAATAACAGTTCAGCCATGGGAAAAGTCTTTAATTCCTGAAATAGAAAAAGGAATTCAGCTTGCTAATCTGGGATTTAACCCGATGAATAATGGTGAAAGTATTATAATTAATGTTCCTGTTTTAACAGAAGAAAGAAGAATAGAATTAACTAAAACAGCTAAAAACGAAACTGAAAACGCTAAGGTTAGTGTTAGAAACGATAGAAAAGACGCAAACTCGGATCTTAAAAAAATTGAAATTTCTGAAGATCAATTAAAAAACTCTGAAATGGACATTCAAAATTTAACGGATCATTTTATCAAAAAAATTGATGAATTATATGCTGTTAAAGAAAAAGAGATCATGACCATATAAATAGATAATTCTATAATTCCTCTTTCAATTAAATTAACTTTATAAATGGCTTAGGCTACATACTTTACTTTTTCTGATGAATTTTTGGCTGGTTGTATCACGGATTATACTAAAACAACGAATCCTTATTTTGTTGATTTTAGCTGCAATAACAATTTTTTTAGGGTCTAAAATTGAAAACATTCAGTTTTCGCGTACGGAAGCTAATTTGTTACCGGAAGACCATGAAGAAAACCTTACTTATAACAGATTTTTAGACATTTTTGGCGATGAGGGGAACCTTATTATTTTGGCTGTACAAGATGATAATGTGTATACGGCTGAAAATTTTAATAAATGGAATGCGCTTTCAAAAAAACTGGATTCGTTTGTTGAAGTTGATTATAGTGTCTCCATTGGCGATATCCAAAAACTTAAAAAAGATAAAGAAAACAAAAAGTTTTTTGTTGAACCCCTTTATAAAAATGAACCAACAACAGATGAAGAGGTCTTAAAAATAAAAAATGACTTGTTCAATAACTTACCTTTTTTTGATAACTTTTTGTTTAATAAAAAAACCGGTACCGTTAGAACAGCTGTTTATATTGATAAAAAAATATTAAATACCAAAATAAGAGAGCGTTTTGTATTTGATAAATTAAATCCTGCTATTGAGCAATTTGAACAAGAAACGGGATTGGATGTAAGGGTTTCGGGAATGCCATTTATAAGAACGATGAACGCCCAAAATATTATCGATGAAATTGGCCTTTTTGTTGGTTTGGCATTATTGGTAACTTCATTAATTTTCTTTTTCTTTTTTCGTTCTTACCGAGCCACGTCTATTACATTGACCGTAGTGTGTATAGGTGTAGTATGGGCATTAGGATTTATAGGCTGGTTTCAATACGAAATATCCATATTAATGGCGTTAATACCTCCTTTAACCATAGTAATTGGAGTTCCAAATGCCATTTTTTTAATAAATAAATACCAGCAAGAAGTTAAAAATCATGGTAATCAAGCAAAATCATTACAACGTGTTATCTCTAAGATAGGCAATGCCACTTTGATGACTAACCTTACCACAGCATCTGGTTTTGCCACCTTTATATTTATTAATAGTCAACTTTTAAGAGAGTTTGGTATTATCGCATCTATAAATATAATGACCATCTTTATTCTTTCCATTTTAATCATTCCCATTATTTATAGCTTTATGCACAAACCTAAAATAAAGCATTTAGAGCATCTGGAAAGAAAATGGATTGATGCCATTATTAACTGGATGGAAAGAATGGTAAGGCATCATAGAATTGGCATTTATATTTCAACGGTAATAATTATAATTATAAGTATTTTGGGTGTCAATATGATACGTGTTTCAGGTAGCATTATTGAAGACATTCCAAAGGGTAAAACGTTTAGTGAAGACATTGTGTTTTTTGAAAAAGAATTTGGGGGAATTATGCCCTTGGAAGTGCTCATTGATACCAAAAAGAAAAAAGGTGTTATGAAATTATCAACCTTGAAGAAAATGGAAAAATTAGAGGAAGAAATCGAAGATATTCCTGAACTCTCAAAACCCATTTCAATTTTAAGTCTGGTTAAATATTCCAAACAGGCCTTTTATAATGGCAATCCTAAATATTACCAACTGCCAACCGAACAAGAAAAAAACTTCATTTTATCTTATACCAAAAATTCGGATACCGATTCTAATTTACTTGATAATTTTGTTGATTCTACAGGTCGATATGCCAGAATCACAACTTTTATGAAGGATATTGGCACTGAAAAAATGGAACAAATAGAAAAACGGCTACAAAATAAAATCGACAAAGAGTTTCCTGAAAAAGACTTTGAGGTTACCCTAACGGGTAAGGCCTTGGTTTTTATTAAAGGAACAAACTATTTAATTAAAAACTTAGTTATTTCATTATCATTGGCTATACTTTTAATATCGATATTTATGGCATGGATGTTTCGATCCTATAAAATGATACTTATATCATTGATACCAAATATTTTACCCCTATTGATTACGGCAGGATTGATGGGGTATTTGGGTGTACCCATTAAACCATCAACAATTTTAGTTTTCAGTATTGCCTTTGGAATATCGGTTGATGATACCATTCATTTCCTGGCAAAATACCGACAAGAACTTATTGCTCATAAATGGAATGTAAGAAAATCTGTTTATGCCGCTTTACGTGAAACGGGAATTAGCATGTTTTATACTTCCATCGTTCTGTTTTTTGGATTTTTGGTATTTACTGTTTCAAGCTTTGGAGGCACAAAAGCTTTAGGTGGGCTCGTTTCGGTGACCTTATTGTTTGCAATGATCTCCAATTTATTACTGTTACCGGCATTATTATTATCTTTAGAATCGACTATTGCAAACAAAAAAACGTTTAAAAAACCTACAATTACCATCATACCAAAAGAAGATGACAAATAAATAATTTAAAGCATGAAAGGAATCATATTAGCAGGTGGAAGTGGAACAAGATTGCACCCGATAACATTATCTATAAGCAAGCAATTAATGCCTATCTATGATAAACCAATGATTTATTATCCCCTATCCGTTTTAATGCTTGCGGGGATTAGAGAAATATTAATTATTACAACTCCTAACGACTTACCCTTATTTGAACGATTATTAGGTGATGGTAAACGCTTGGGATGTAATTTTAAATATGAGGCTCAGGAAGTTCCTAACGGGCTGGCACAGGCATTTGTTATTGGTGAAAAATTTATTGGAGATGATCATGTTGCTTTAATATTAGGAGATAATATATTTTATGGGGCTGATTTTGAAAAACGATTAAATGAAGCCCGTAATCCGGAGGGAGGCGTCGTATTTGCCTATCATGTTAGAGATCCACAACGGTATGGTGTTGTTGAATTTGACGATAACAGGAATGTAATTTCTATTGAAGAAAAACCAAATAATCCTAAATCTAATTTTGCTGTTCCGGGTATCTATTTTTATAATAATAGTGTTGTGGAAATTGCGAAAAAACTTAGTCCTTCAGCTCGAGGTGAATATGAAATTACTGATATTAACAAAGCTTATTTGGAACAGGGAAAACTAAAAGTCGGGTTTTTAGGGCGCGGTACTGCCTGGTTAGATACAGGTACTTTTACATCCCTTATTCAAGCCCAACAATTTGTACAAGTAATTGAAGATCGTCAAGGTTTAAAAATAGGTTGTATAGAAGAAGTTGCCTTTAGAAAAGGGTTTATTAGTGCTGTTGAACTCAAAGAAGCTGCACAACCCTTGCTCAAAAGTGGTTATGGTCAATATCTTCTGAATATAATAAAATAAATCTACTTTCTCAATTCAACAATATCATAGCAATTCTTATCTTTGCACCTTAAATTTTAGAGGATGAAAAGATATTCCGTAGCCGACATATTACGATCAGAAAATTATTTACAAGAATTAACTATAAAAGGTTGGGTAAGAACTTTTCGAAGTAATCGATTTATTGCTTTAAATGACGGCTCAACAATTAAAAATATACAGTGCGTTATTGATTTTGAAAGCACCAATCAAGAATTATTAAAACGTATTACAACCGGTGCTGCTGTAGCTATAAAAGGTACACTTGTTGAAAGTCAAGGAAAGGGTCAAACTGTTGAAATAAAAGTTTCTGAAATTGAAATTTTAGGAGATTCCAACCCCGAAGAATATCCTATACAACCAAAAAAACATAGTTTAGAATTTTTACGTGAAAATGCTCATTTAAGAATTCGCACCAATACCTTCAGTGCTGTTATGCGGGTGCGTTCTGCATTGTCATTTGCGGTGCATAAATATTTTACAGAAAATGGTTTTTATAACTTCCATGCGCCCATTATTACCGGATCTGATGCAGAAGGAGCTGGAGAAATGTTTCGAGTATCTACCTTAGATCAAAAAAACCCGGCATTGAATGAAGCCGGTGAAATTGATCATAGTAAAGATTTTTTTGGAAAGGAAACAAACTTGACAGTTTCAGGCCAATTAGAGGCAGAGACCTACGCCATGGCTTTAGGTAAAGTTTATACTTTTGGTCCAACTTTCAGAGCTGAGAATTCAAATACTTCCAGGCATTTGGCAGAATTTTGGATGATAGAACCCGAAGTTGCATTTAACGATTTAGATGCCAATATGGATTTAAGCGAAGATTTTATAAAAAGTATTTTAAAAAATGTTTTAGAAAATTGTAAAGATGATTTAGAATTCTTGGAACAACGCTTAATTCAAGAAGAAAAATCAAAACCAGCTAACCAAAGAAGTGAAATGCCCCTTCTTGATAAGTTACAATTTGTCATTGAAAACAATTTTAAAAGAGTTACTTATACAGAGGCTATTGATATATTGAGAAATTCTAAACCTAACAAGAAAAAGAAATTTAAATTTCCAATCAATGAGTGGGGTGTGGATTTACAAAGTGAACATGAACGCTTTTTGGTGGAAAAACATTTTAAATGCCCTGTAATTTTATATGATTATCCGGCAAATATCAAGGCTTTTTATATGCGTTTAAATGATGATGGAAAAACAGTAAGAGCCATGGATGTTCTTTTTCCGGGAATTGGTGAAATTGTTGGTGGTAGCCAGAGAGAAGAGCGCTTAGATATTTTAAAAGAAAAAATTAAAGCCTTAGATATTGATGAAAAAGAGTTGTGGTGGTATATCGATACCCGAAAGTTTGGTACGGCGGTGCATTCGGGTTTTGGCTTAGGTTTTGAAAGGTTGGTGCAATTTACAACGGGTATGGGTAATATTCGGGATGTAATACCATTTCCAAGAACACCACAAAGTGCTGATTTTTAATAATATAATCTAAAAATAATTATATATCTGATAAAATTTACATTAAATGATTTTTTGTAATTTTATATTCATATTTATTTCAAATGCTTAAACAAAATTTTCAACAAAAATTACAGCAAAAATTATCTCCTCTTCAAATTCAGTTGATGAAGTTAATTCAATTGCCAACGCAGGCATTTGAACAGAAACTTGCTCAGGAAGTTGATGAAAACCCTGCATTAGAAAAAGGGAAAGAAACCGACGATGAATTATCATATGAAGATGAATATGATGATACGGGTAATGAAACCATTGAAACTGACATCAATATTGATGAATATTTAAGTGATGATGACATCCCAAGTTATAAATTACAAGCGAATAATTACAGCCCTGATGACGAA
>SMVA01119976.1_pt1 | contig 11145 bp, 14 predicted proteins | sample 2456451 | NCBI WGS metagenome assembly SMVA01 (sample SAMN11095933, study PRJNA526329) | marine sediment metagenome | biome: Marine sediment; feature: Surficial sediment; material: Deep marine sediment; isolation source: Hadal surficial sediment | place: Pacific Ocean | collected 2014-05 | depth...
CAACTGCCCGGCGCAATTGCCAGAATTATCGATGGTGGTGACTAAAGAGCCGGGGATCGCCCGGCTCTTATAGAGGACTTACTTGTTCTTCAGAATTTGCTTCTTGGTCGAGTTGTATTCTTTTTCATTGATGACACCCTTGTCATAGGCCTCTTTCAGGTCCATCAATTGCTGCCCCTGGGTCTCAGTTTGCTTGACGGTTGTGGTGCTACCGCCGCAGGCGCTAAGGGTCAGTGTCATTGCGATCAGGGCTGCACCCAGTAATGTCTTATGCATCATGGTAGTTCCTTTCAGTTTGATTTTTATGAACGCCTAAATAGCGTCTTCGCCAGTTTCGCCGGTGCGAATCCGTATGACCTGTTCGAGCGAGGAGATGAAGATCTTGCCGTCACCGATCTTGCCGGTATTAGCGGCCTGGATTATGGCATCAATGGTAGCGTCCACTTGCGCATCACCCACTGCGATCTCGAGCTTTAGCTTGGGCAGGAAATCCACGACGTACTCGGCCCCACGATACAACTCGGTGTGCCCACGCTGCCGGCCAAAGCCCTTCACTTCGGTGACGGTTATTCCTTGAACACCAATATCAGACAACGCCGCGCGCACGTCATCCATCTTGAATGGCTTGATAATGGCAGTAACCAGTTTCATCGTCGTTAAGCTCCAAAATAGAACAGGCCGCTAGTGTACCCCGCGCGTCGACCAAAATAAATAAATCCGTCCCCAATAAAAAAGGGGCCCGAAGGCCCCTATCAAGTGCGAAATGTGCGCTATCTCATCGAATCACAAACTCGGGATAAGCTTCCATGCCGCATTCGGAGAGGTCGACACCTGCGTATTCTTCCTCTTCGCTGACGCGAATACCCATGACAGCCTTGATGATGCTCCAGGTAATGAAACTCGCGCCAAACACCCAGCCGAAGATGGTTGCAGCGCCGATCAGCTGCCCGCTAAAAGAGACACCGTCGTTAGTCAAAGGCACCAGCATCAGGCCCAGGAAACCCACCACGCCGTGGACAGAAATCGCACCAACGGGATCGTCGATCTTCAATTTATCCAACGTCAGGATTGAAAATACCACCAGAACACCGCCGACCGCACCAAACAAGGTGGCCTGCAGCGCCGTCGGCGTATCGGGTCCGGCGGTAATGGCAACCAGACCGGCCAGTGCGCCGTTCAAAGCCATGGTGAGGTCAGCTTTGCCGAACAGGGCGCGGGCGGTCAGCAGTGCGGCAATCAGGCCACCGGCCGCCGCGGCGTTGGTGTTCATGAACACAATGGCAACCAGATTTGCCGATTCAACACTGGCGGTTGCCAGTACTGAACCACCGTTAAAGCCGAACCAACCCATCCACAGGATGAACATACCGAGGGTCGCAATGGGCAGGTTGGCACCGGGGATTGCGTTAATGGAGCCATCGGCGCCATATTTTCCCTTGCGTGCACCCAACAGCAATACACCGGCCAAGGCCGCAGCGCCGCCCGCCATGTGTACGATACCGGAACCGGCGAAGTCGGAGAATCCGAGGTCACCCAGGGTGTACATGCCAAAGACCGCTTCGCCGTTCCAGGTCCAGCTACCTTCCATGGGGTATATGAAGCCGGTCATCACAACGGCAAATACCAGGAATGCCCAGAGCTTCATACGCTCGGCCACCGCACCGGAGACGATTGACATCGCCGTCGCTACGAATACCACCTGGAAGAAGAAGTCCGCCGAGGGTGCGTAAGTCGCGGCCTCGTCGGCACCGGCCACACCGTCGCCGGTAATGGTGGATAACAGGATATCGCCGCCGTACATGATCGCGTAGCCGCACACCATATACATAATGCAGGAAATCGCATACAGCGCGACGTTTTTGGTCAAGATTTCAACGGTGTTCTTGGAGCGGACCAGGCCTGCTTCCAGCATTGAGAAGCCGGCCGCCATCCACATGACGAAGGCACCGCAAATCAAGAAATAAAATGTGTCCAGGGCGTACTGAAGTTGAAAAATGCCGTCCTGTATTTGAACTATGTCGTTTTCCATGGGAATAACTCTCTGTTATTGAAACTCGAGGATTTCGGTTTAGATGGCTTCTTCGCCGGTCTCACCGGTGCGAATCCGGATGACCTGTTCCAGCGAGGAAACAAACACCTTGCCATCGCCAATTTTTCCGGTGTTAGCCGCCTTGATGATCGACTCGATAGTCTGGTCGGCAAGCGCTGCGGCCACAGCGACTTCGATTTTTACCTTGGGCAAAAAGTCGACCACGTATTCCGCACCGCGATACAACTCGGTATGCCCTTTCTGGCGACCAAAACCTTTTACCTCGGTTACGGTGATGCCCTGAACGCCAATGTCAGACAATGCCTCGCGCACATCGTCCAATTTGAATGGTTTAACAATAGCCGTGATCAGTTTCATTGCTTTCTCCTGGTATTTATTTGTCTTGTGCGGAGTCTTTAATCGACTCCGACGGTCCCGGCCGGTCAATCGCGGGTAACATGACTGGCCGGCCAGGGCGCTATTCAGCGGTTAAAGATCAAAAGATTTACCGATGGTGAAAATGAGCGCTTCACTGCTGCCGTCCTGGTCGGACAGCTCTTTGCTGCTGAAGATGCCCGCTATGCCCAGATCGAAACCGCCAACCTCAGTGCCATAGCCCACTTCGAAGTAATCGCCATCGAAGTCCTTGCCAAAGGTGCCGTACTTGCCATAAAAACCGTTGTGCTCAGCGGTAATTTCGAAGAAATCGTAGTCCTGGCCACCATCGCCGTCCCACTCGCCAACGCTGTAGCCGACGCTCAAGAAACTCCAACCGGCCGACAGATTAATTTCCTCGTAAGTCTCATCGAAGTCACCGCTATAGTAGTAACCCGTGAACCCGGCGCCGACGGTGAACTCACCCAACTCGAGGTTGTAACCGCCGTACACGTCGGTTTCAAGACCATCACCTACGTCGGCCGCCCAGGTGCCTACGTAAAAGCCGCCCGCTTCGAAATCGAGCCCCGCGCTGGCAGAGGAGCTTTTTTGCAAAATGCCACGATAGTAGTATTCAGATGCAAAGCCGACGTTGGCCGACAGATCCGCCATCGCAGGGGCAGCAAAACCGGCTGCAGCGACTACGGCAATTGCACTTGAGGCTAATAATTTTTTCATTGTTCTATATCTCCATTGGTTAACAAGTTGGATCACGAGTACCTTCTACGGGTACGTCGGATGCAAAATTAAAGGCTTGCCCATTCAATGCTGCACTCCCCGTGCCAGTATGAGTAAACCTGTTAATTATCAATTAGATAGAGATATTATGAAGGTATCAATGCCACCCTGCGCGCCCAATTGGCTCACCGAATACGCACCAATATAGTGCCGCGCACCAATATAAAGCACTGCGATGATCTGTGCTTGGGCGGGCATTTCCATTAGAATTCAGGCTGCGGGTCAGATGCTACGACTCTCAAGGCAATCATCAACTACAGGTAGAGCACAATGCCATTCAAACCACCACCCCTGGGTGACGTCCTACAACAAATATCCGGTGTCTTGGGAGACAAGGGCCTGAAGGGAGAAGTCGACAAGAACTTGAGGACTCTCGTGCAATCGGCTCTGGCCAAACTGGATGTGGTCAATCGGGACGAGTTCGACTCGCAGGCCGAAATCCTCAAACGCACCCGCGGCCAGGTGTTGACCCTGGAAGCAGAACTTGAAGAATTAACCCGGGAACTGGAAGCCCTGACCGCACAGAAATAACGTCGACCCAGCACTCAAGGATGAGAGCGCCATGGAACTATCTGTTATCTACAGCCGGGCAGTAGCCGGCATACAAGCACCGCTGGTTCGAGTTGAGACGCACCTGTCCAACGGCCTCCCCGCGTTTAATATTGTTGGCATGCCCGAAACCGCGGTACGCGAGAGTAAGGATCGTGTGCGCAGCGCCCTCCTCAACTCCTATTTCGAATTCCCCGACCGCCGTATAACGATAAACCTGTCACCCGCCGACCTGCCCAAGGAGGGCGGGCGCTTCGATTTACCCATTGCGTTGGGCATACTGGCCGCCTCAAATCAGCTACCCCAGGGGCACTTCAACGACCACGAATTTCTTGGCGAATTGGCGCTGGACGGCACCCTGCGTGCGATTCCGGGCGTCATACCGGCGGCCCGCGCGGCCACCGACCAGCAACGCAAACTGGTGGTACCCGCCGCCTGCGCCCCGCTGGCGGCACATACCCCCGCCAGCACTATCATTCCCGCCGAGGACCTGCTGACCCTGTGCGCACACCTGAATGGCAGCGAGCCCATTGCACCCGCTGGCGCCACTGCACAAGCTCCGGAGCAGCAATACCCGGACCTCGACGTGGTGGTCGGCCAGGAACTCGCCCGGCGGGCACTGGAGATCGCGGCTAGCGGCGGTCATAACCTGCTGCTTTTCGGTCCCCCCGGTACCGGCAAGACGCTATTGGCCAGTCGTTTACCCGGTATTTTACCACCACCGTCGCCAGAGGATGCCTTGACCGGGCTGGCGCTGCGCAGCTTTTACGACAGCACCGACGGCGGCGCTTTTTTCAACCGACCGTTCCGCAACCCGCACCACAACGCCACCCCCGCCGCACTCACGGGCGGTGGTAGTAAACCCCGGCCCGGGGAGGTTTCACTGGCCCACGGCGGTGTCCTGTTTCTCGATGAATTACCCGAATTCACCCGACACACTTTGGAGGCATTGCGAGAGCCCATGGAATCCGGCGAAGTGACGATCTCCCGGGCCAATCACAAAATCACCTATCCCGCGCGCTTTCAACTGGTGGCGGCGATGAACCCCTGCCCCTGCGGCTTCGATGGCGACCTCGAACAAAACTGTCGCTGCACCCGAGACCAAATACTGCGCTATCGCCAACGCATATCCGGCCCGCTGCTGGACCGTATTGACCTGTCGGTGGCAATGACCCGGATACCCGCCGCGGATTTATTGAACGAAAACGTAAAATCAGAAAGCTCGGGCGCGGTGCGGGCGAGAGTAGAGCGGGCTAATGCCCTACAGAGCCATCGGCAGGGCTGCGCCAATGCCCTGCTGACGGGTTCGGCGCTGGCAAAGTTCTGTCCACTCGAAAAATCGGAAAAACGGTTTTTGGAATCGGCAATGGAGAAGATGAAGCTATCCGCCCGGGGCTTGCATCGCACGTTGCGAGTGGCGAGGACCATTGCGGATCTGGCGGGGGCTACAGCGCTCACCACCGACCACCTCAGCGAGGCGCTGGCCTACCGCAACCTCGATTTGAAACAATGAAGTAAATATGCCGGGGAATCCCCGGCGGGCAAAGTAGAGTTCATCCGGCCATCTTGTTCCTCCTTGCACAAATCATGGCTTGCGGCATGGACTAGAAGGGACTATCACTAATAGACGGGGAGTTGTTACTCTGACCCCGTATATAAAAAGAAGATTGGCTATAATTTCAGAGCGGACGTGCAAGGGGCCCAGTACCACCAACAAACACGCGACGCAAGAGGAAACTGCAATGACTAGCCAAGCGAACGGTGCCGTCACCAATGGCGCGCACCACATCGGTCTGACCGTTCCTGACCTAGCCAAAACCCGGAGCTTCTTCATCGATACTCTGGGCTATGACCAGGTCGGCGAGGTTCCTGACTACCCGGCCGTCTTTGTGTCCGACGGTACACTCTGGATCACAATCTGGCAGGCGCAGGATCCCGCCAATGCCACTCCCTTCGACCGCAAGAATAATATCGGACTGCACCATTTGGCTTTGCTCGTCGACAACCATGCGGCTCTCGACTCCCTACATGAGCGCCTGCAGCAGACGGCTGATGTGGAAATCGAGTTCGCGCCTGAGCCGCTCGGTGGAGGAGAGGTTAAGCATATGATGACCTATGTTCCAGGTGGAATCAGGGTGGAGTTCCTCTCACCCAGCGCCTGATCCGCAGCCCCTGAGGCAAGAAGGGAGATCGCGATGAGCGAGCAACCGGTCGTTTCCCCTTTTCACGAAGGCGAACGAGAGATTCAAACCCGTCTGGGGGTCAGGGATCAACTGGAGGACATGGGACAGCGGTTTATCCGCAGCTATATGCCCGACGAACATCGCGAGTTCTATGAGCAGTTGCCCTACCTGCTGATAGGCTCGGTCGATAAGTCGGGGCGGCCCTGGGCTTCGGTGTTGGTTGGACGAAGCGGTTTCGTGCGAACGCCGGATGAATACACCTTGTCGGTCAACGCGACCCGTATTCACGGCGATCCACTGAACCAGAATCTTGTTCCGGGCGCGCAGGTGGGCGTTTTGGGGCTCGACTATCGGGCCCGCCGCCGCAATCGCCTGACGGGCAAGATAACGGCTTTTGATGCTGGCAGCTTAACATTGAAAGTCGATCAGGCTTTTGGTAATTGCCCGCAATATATTCAAGCTCGAGAAGCGGAATTGCTCGACGGAATCGACATGCCCGGCGAGCAACGAGCGCAGCGGCCAATGACACGGCTCGATGACCGTGCTCAGGCCATCGTGGCCAAAGCTGATCACTTTTTTATTGCCACGCACTATATGGGTGATGAGGAAAATGTTGTACACGGCACCGATGTTTCCCATCGCGGTGGCCGGCCCGGTTTTGTGCGCATTGACGATGATCGGACTCTGACCTTTCCCGATTTCACTGGCAACTTTCATTTCAATACCCTGGGTAACATCGCGCTGAATCCGCGCGCCGGCCTATTGTTTATCGATTTTGAGACCGGTGACCTGTTGTATATGACCTGCGCTGCCGAAATTATCTGGGACAGTGAAGAGAAGCGCGCGTTTGATGGTGCCGAGCGGTTGGTTCGATTTCATCTGGAACAGGCCAATCTGGTGGAAAACGCGTTACCGATCCGTTGGAACTTTGTTGATTACTCGCCGAGTCTTGAGAAGACTGGGAGTTGGGAGGAAGTTGAAACTACCATCGCTCAGCGCAAAGCGGCGAATCAGTATTGCAATTACACAGTAACCAAAGTCGAACAAGAGGCTGAGGCGATTACGTCGTTCTATCTTGAACCGGAAAACCAACAACGCATCCATTGCCATAAAGCCGGTCAGTTTCTGCCCATCGAGATTCAGCTGCCCGATCAGGATGAAAAGCTCAAACGCACTTACACCATTTCCAACGCGCCCAACGGATCGTATTACCGGCTATCGATAAAGCGCGAACCGCCAACAAAACCGGATCTGCCGCCCGGTGTTTCGTCCAATTACTTCCACGATCATGTCAAAACCGGTACAAGCGTTCGCGCATTGTCCCCGCGCGGTCACTTTACGCTGGCGGATAGCAGCACCCGCCCGGTAGTGTTGATAAGCGGCGGTGTAGGCATCACCCCGATGATCAGTATGCTGGAGCAATTGGCCTCGGATGGAGCCGGTTGTGGCTGCAACCGTAAAGTTTGGTTTATTCACGGCGCCCGTAACGGCAAGGAGCATGCGTTTCGTGACCGTGTCAGAGCAATCGACGAAAGTTGGTCCAATTTGACAGTGCATCATCGCTATAGCAATCCGGCCGCTGAGGATCGCGAAGGCAAGGATTACCACAGTACCGGTCGTATCGATATCACATTATTGAAATCTCTGTTGTCGTTTGATGATTACGACTTTTACTTCTGTGGACCCCCAGCGTTTATGTCCGCCATATACGAAGGACTGAAGGGGCTGAACGTACCGGACAATCGCATCAACTACGAATTCTTTGGCCCCGGAGCAACCCTGTTGCGAGAAGATCCAGGTCACAGTGAAGGATTGGTTGAGGTGATCGCCGATCAGCCGCCAGTCACAGTGAAGTTTGCCAAGTCCGGCAAAGAAGTCACCTGGGATCCGACGAAAGGCACTCTGCTTGATCTTGCCGAGTCAGTGGGCCTGCGGCCCGCTTATAGTTGCCGTTCGGGCATCTGCGCAACCTGCGAAACGCGGGTCGAGTCAGGTCAGGTAGCTTACACCGATCCACCACTTGCAGATCCACAACCGGGGAACGCGTTGATCTGTTGTTCCTACCCGAGCAAACCAGATCAGGCTCTGGTGCTCGATCTTTAGACCGCAAGTGGGCTGCGTTACTGACGAAACGCGCATCAGGTGATCAGAAAGCGGAAGGATGAGCGGCCGGTTTTGGCCAGTTTCGACCAGAGCGGGTGTAGAATCTACTGAGACGGCTGGCTACAGCTCGGTAAAAAGTAATGCGGATTATCAGCATCAAGCAAAACCGGCGGCTACGGCATTGATCGCTCTGGCCTCGCTGGCGGTTGCCAGATTCTGACCTACAACACTGGAGTTACCTTTCATGAGCCACGAGAATCTTTCTAAGCCCCCACTACCACCTTTTGACACGGAATCTGCTACGGTTAAAGTTCGCCTTGCAGAGGATGCTTGGAATAGCCGAGATCCCATCAAAGTATCCCTTGCGTACACCACTGACAGCGTTTGGCGAAACCGCGCAGAATTCATCACAGGGCGCGAGGGAATCGTTGCGTTTCTGCAGCGTAAATGGGATAAAGAACTGGACTACCGACTCATCAAGGAACTCTGGATTGCGCAAAGAAATCGTATTGCTGTCAGATTTGCCTATGAATGGCATGACGAGACTGGCAATTGGTTCCGATCCTATGGGAATGAGAATTGGGAATTTGATGAGTGCGGGCTGATGAAGCGCCGAATCGCTAGCATTAATGAACTTCCAATCAAAGAGAGCGATCGCATGTATCATTGGCCCCTCGGCCGTCGTCCAGACGATCATCCATCCCTATCCGATCTTAACCTCTAATGCTGAGGCGACTGCCTACCAACTCATTCGAGCGGCTCAAAACCCGGCTGCTGCTCGAAGTGCTCGATACCTGGCTGGCCGATAACGAATATCTCACCGGCGCCTATTCCATTGCCGATATCACTTCGCCTGGGCGCGCACGGCAAACTGGCCCAGCAATCCCTGGCGTTCGAGGCAGCGACCGACCCGCCGACTGATTAGTTGGACGAGCTCGTCCAGTTCGGCCCGGTCTGGCGCTTTGCTTTGACGCGTTGGAAGCGGGGCGGCCGGTCATTGCGAGAAACGTAGATGCCATCCAGAAACAGCAGGTGAAAGTGAATATTCAAGTTGAGAGCAGATCCGAAACGCTGGATCAGCGTCACTGCCCCGGTCGAGCCGCCCTTGAGCTGGTATCCAGCTTTGTGGATCAGGTGTGTAGAAATAGTGCGGTAAACGATACCCCGCACCTTTCCCATCGCCTGGGGGTGGGCGGCAAACAGGTAGCGTAGAGGGAAGGGGAAGCTGATAACCCACTGGCGCAGCGGCACATCGGGAAGCACTTCATCGGCCAGCAGCGCGGCTGTCTCGGCCATGCGTCGGGCCCCACAGCTGGGGCAAAACCCACGCTTTTTGCAGGAAAATGCAACCAACCGCTCGGCTCACCGATGCGAACACAATTTCAGGAAGATAGTCAAACTTTTCGCGAGAGCTTCAGACTCATCAACCAGGGCAGTGGAGAAAATCTGCTCACAACACATCGTTTATCCGCCCTATGCTTAAAGGACTCTCTGTACCTGCGGCGACTGGTACCATGCGGCGCTGGGTTGGGGTATACGCATTTTCAGGCGCAGGTCGTCAGCGTTACCCTTATCCGTTAGGCGCTCCAGTAATTCAAACGCCACTTCCAGCGCAGTGCCCGGCCCCGTTGAAGTGATCAGCTGGCCGTCGGTCACAATGGGTCTATCAATAAAAATAGCGCCGGCTTCTTCAAGCTGGGCTTTGCGTTTTCCGCCAAGCTGGTGATAGGTCGTGGCGTTCCTGCCGCGTAATACACCTGCCGCCCCCAGGCAAACCGAGGAAACACACACGCTGGCAATCACTTTATTGCGTTCGGCAAAGTGGCGAATCACGTTAAGGAATGGCTCGCTTAATGCTTCATCGTAGAAACCGGAGGGCTCGAACCCTCCCGGGATGGCCAGCGCATCAAAATCATCAAGAATGATATCATCCAGTAGTGTATTCGGGCTCATGTTTAAACCAAAGGTGGTTTTGATATTGGCCCTCAAGCCCACATCAATCAGTTCAATTTTCTCGTTCCCGATTAGGTTTGCCCAGCCCAACACATCGCTGAATGCGGCCATTTCAAGGGGTTCGACCCCATTGGCCAGTAACATCAGAACCCGTTTCATGCCTTATTCCTCAGTAGAAATTGTTGTTTCAAATGCCAAAGCCCGGCGACTCGGAGCAACCGGGATTTGGTTGTTTTTCATAGGCCATGTCGATTACTAGCCAAGTAAAGGAGTCGCAACCATTACAATTCCTAGCACACCACCTGCCCAGGCTATGGTACGAACCCAGGGGATACCCGCTACGTATACGATGGCGTGAATCACACGCGAGACCAGGAAAATTTGCGCACCCAGAGCAGTCGTTTCGTTAGTCAACCCCAGTACTTGTACTGCAACGGCTATCGGAACAAAGATGGCGATAGCTTCGATGAGGTTACGAATAGCGCGGTTTAAACGATCATTGGTACCGGTCCAGGGCGCGATATCATGCTGGTTACCTGCCGCGGTAGGCAGACCCAAAAATAGCACGTTACGAGTGCCCTGAATCAGGGTAAGTAGAAGCAGTAAACCACCAATGGCAGCCACGATTTGAATTTCAATTGACATAATAAGTAACTCCAGATTTAGGTTAAGTAGCAGGCAGGCACTTCTGTGGCTGCCTGGGCTTTGAGTATTTAGTATAGGTGAAGTGAATGTTCCTTGGGGTTAAGCGTTCAAGCCCACGGGGGTAGACCCGAATGCCACGAACCCTGGCAGATCTTCAAAGCGCTTTATCCAGCGACGAACGTTTGGATACTCGTCCAGTGATACATCACCCTCTGGCGCGTGGGCGATATAGGCATAGTTCGCGGCGTCTGCAATAGTGGGTAGGCTCGTAGCCAACCACTCACGACCATCAAGATGGGCATCAAGCGTTGCCAGTATCGCGTGGGATGTCGCGATGGCCGCCTGGTGATCCAGGCCAGCACCAAAGACATTAACAAGCCGAGCGGAGGCCGGGCCAAAGGCGATCTTGCCTGCCGCTACTGACAGGAAGCGTTGTACTTCTGCCTGGTCAGCCAGATCGGCCGGGTACCACGTTCTTGCTCCATCATATTTGGTCGCCAGGTAAACCAG
>SMVA01291349.1_pt1 | contig 11141 bp, 11 predicted proteins | sample 2456451 | NCBI WGS metagenome assembly SMVA01 (sample SAMN11095933, study PRJNA526329) | marine sediment metagenome | biome: Marine sediment; feature: Surficial sediment; material: Deep marine sediment; isolation source: Hadal surficial sediment | place: Pacific Ocean | collected 2014-05 | depth...
GGCGGCACCGAGGCCAACAATCTGGCGCTGGCGGGCGTGGGCCGGCCGGCGGTGGTCTCGGCGATCGAACACGATTCCGTATTGCGGGCCGCGCCGGCGGCGCCGCGCGTTCCGGTGCATGCCGACGGCGCCATCGACCTGGACGCGCTCGACGATCTGCTTGGCGCGTGCGCGGAACCGGCCGTGGTGTCGTTGATGCTGGCCAACAACGAGACGGGAGTCATTCAACCGGTCGCCAAGGCGGCGGCGCTGGCGCGCGCCCACGGCGCGCTGGTTCACTGCGACGCGGTTCAGGCGCCGGGCCGGATACGAGTCGATTTCGACGCCCTCGGCGTCGATATGATGAGCCTTTCGGCGCATAAGCTGGGCGGGCCGCTCGGCGTCGGCGCCTTGATCGTCGCCGATGGCGTGATCTTGGCGCCAAGCCTGCGCGGCGGCGGACAGGAACGCCAGCGGCGCGCAGGCACCGAGAACGTCGCCGGGATTGTCGGTTTCGCCGCCGCCGCCGAGGCGGCAATCAATGCGATCGCGGACATGGCGCGCCTGGGCCGGTTACGCGACCGTCTGGAACAAGCGCTTGCCGCGCTGGCCCCCGATCTGGTCGTGTTCGGCGCGCGCGCGCCCAGACTCGCCAATACCAGTTGCCTGACCATGCCCGGCGTGGCGGCGGAGACCCAGGTGATGGCCCTGGACCTGGCCGGTGTCGCGGTCAGCGCCGGCAGCGCGTGTTCTTCGGGCAAGGTGTCGCCCAGCCATGTTCTGGCGGCCATGGGCGCCGGCCGGGAACTTGCCGACCAAGCCATCCGGGTGAGCCTTGGATGGGCCACGGTGGATGCCGATATAGACCTTATGATCGACGCCTGGGGGGCGCTCCATGCGCGCGCCGGCGCCGGTTCAAAAACAAGAACAGCGGCCTGACAGACCGGCCGGTTGAGGAGTAATCCACATGAGCGACCCGCGCCAGCACGCCAACATCAAGCTTCCGGTCTATCTGGATAACCAGGCCACCACGCCCACCGATCCGCGCGTGGTCGACGCCATGCTGCCCTATTTCACCGAGAAGTTCGGCAATCCGCATTCGCGCAGCCACGCCTATGGCTGGGAGGCGGAAGAAGCCGTGGAGACGGCGCGCAAGCAGGTCGCCGATATCATCGGCGCCAACCCCAAGGAGATCATCTTCACCTCCGGCGCGACCGAATCGAACAATCTGGCGATCAAGGGCGTGGCCGGCTTCTACAAGGATAGGAAGAACCACATCGTCACCGTGCGGACCGAGCACAAATGCGTGCTCGACACCTGCCGGCATCTCGAACAGGACGGCTTCGATGTCACCTATCTGCCGGTAAGCAAGACCGGACTGATCGACCTCGACGAATTGCGCGGCGCGATCGGCGAGCGCACGCTGCTGGTCTCGATCATGGGCGCCAGCAACGAGATCGGCATCATCCAGCCGATGGCGGAGATCGGCCGCATCTGCCGCGAACACGGCGTGTTCTTCCACACCGACTGCGCGCAGGCGGTGGGCAAGATACCGCTCGACGTCAATGACATGAACATCGACCTGATGAGCATCTCGGGCCACAAGATCTACGGACCCATGGGAATCGGCGCGCTTTACGTGCGCCGCCGCCCGCGCGTGCGCCTGCACGCCCAAATCAACGGCGGCGGCCAGGAACGCGGCATGCGTTCGGGAACGCTTTCGACGCCGCTTTGCGTCGGAATGGGCGAGGCCTGCCGCATCGCGCAAGAGGAAATGGCCAGCGAATCGGAACGCGTGCGCATGTTGCGCGACAAGCTTTACCGGGGCCTGACCTCGCGCTTCGCCGACCTCCATGTAAACGGCGACCTGGACCGTGGCCTGCCGGGCAATCTGAACCTCAGTTTTGCTTATGTCGAAGGCGAGTCGCTGATGATGGCGATCAAGGACGTGGCGGTGTCGTCGGGCTCGGCCTGCACCTCGTCGTCGCTCGAGCCGTCCTACGTTCTGCGCGCGCTGGGGGTGGACGAGGAAATGGCGCATACCTCGATCCGCTTCGGCATCGGCCGCTTCACCACCGAGGCCGAAATCGACTTCGCCATCGAGACCATCGGCGAACATGTCGACAAGCTGCGCGCCATGAGCCCGCTGTGGGAAATGGTGCAGGAAGGCATCGATCTGAAATCGATCGAGTGGAGCGAACACTGAGCACCGTTGCCGGCGCCGAGCCCGGTCGCGTGTCGCGCGCTGGTGCACACCCGGCAAGAAGACTAAATGATCAAACAAGGCTTCGGCCAACGGCCGAGAAGGGGTTGAAATGGCATATAACGACAAGGTCATCGACCATTACGAAAATCCGCGTAACGTCGGATCGATGGACAAGAACGACGACAGCGTGGGCACCGGCCTGGTCGGCGCGCCGGCCTGTGGCGACGTAATGAAACTGCAGATCAAGGTCGGCCCGGACGGCCTGATCGAGGACGCGAAGTTCAAGACCTTCGGCTGCGGCTCGGCGATCGCGTCGAGTTCGCTGGCCACCGAATGGATCAAGGGCAAATCGCTGGACGAGGCGGCGTCGATCGCCAACACTCAGATCGCCGAATACCTGTCGTTGCCGCCGGTCAAGATCCACTGTTCGGTGCTGGCCGAGGACGCCATCAAGGCGGCGGTTCATGACTACCGCGACAAGCAACAGTCCGACAAGGGAGCGATGGCCGCCGAATAGCGGACACCCGTCGGCATCGAAGGAAAGGTTGGAAAGCGTTGAGCACCCAAACAACCACCGATAAGCCTAAGCCCCGGTCCGCGCCCATCAAGCTGACCGAGGCGGCGGCGGCGCAAATCAAGGCGCTTCTCGCCCAGCGCGGCAAGGAATCGCTGGGCGTGCGCGTCGGCGTGCGCAACGCCGGCTGTTCGGGCCTCGCCTATACGCTGGAATATGTCGACGAGGCGGACCCGTTCGACGAAATGGTCGAGGAAAAGGGCGTCACCGTGCTGATCGACCCCAAGGCGATCATGTTCCTGCTCGGCACCGAAATGGATTACGTCGAGGAGAATCTCAAGTCCGGCTTTACCTTCACCAACCCGAACGAGAAGGGTCGGTGCGGGTGCGGCGAATCGTTCCACGTCTAGTCGCCCGTAGACGGGGAACCCACCGAAAATCAGGAGGTTCATGGGGCGAGGGCCGCGCGGCGGTCTTCGCCCCCATCGATCCAGGCTCGTGCGGACAGAATTCGAAACCATGACGGCGGCGGCGCAAAAGGCGAACCCGGACGGGCTCCAGCCTTGCTGGTCCTGCAAGGGGCCGGTGGCTTCCACCGCCATGTTTTGCGCCACCTGCGGCGCCGTCCAGCCGCCGGGCCAGGGCGATCGCTTCACGCGTCTTGGCCTCGCGCGCGATTTCGACGTCGACAGGGGCGACCTCGACCGGCGCTATTTCGCCTTGCAACGCGACCTCCACCCCGACCGCTTCGCCACGCGCGCGGCGCGCGAGCGGGAAATCTCCCTGCAGCAGTCGACCAGCCTTAATGAGGCCTACGAGACCGTGAAATCCCCGTTGCGCCGCGCCGAATACCTGCTGTCGCTGAACGGCGTCACGGTCAACGCCGAGACCGGCAACCGGCCGGCCGATCCCGACGTGCTGATGGAGGCCATGGAATCCCGCGAGGCCCTGGCCGAGGCCGAGACCGAGGCCGAAATCGCGGCGCTGGCGGAGCAGGCGCGGGACAATCAACGGCACTGCCTTGACGCGCTGACCGTCGCCTTCCGGGCCGACGACCTGGACGCGGCGGCGCGCCTCGCCACGCGGCTCAAATATCTCGCCACGTTCACCGAGGAGGCGCGCGGGCGCGCCCGGGCGAGGCGCGCGCCATGATGGTGATCGACATCCACGAGCCGGGCCAGACGCCGCGACAGCACGCGGCGGTCAGCGCCGTCGGAATCGATCTCGGCACCACCAATTCGGTGGTCGCGATTTCGCAGGACGGCAAGCCGCAGGTGATCCGCGACAGCGACGGCGAGGCCCTGTTGCCGTCCGTGGTGGCGTACGGCGCCGACGGCTCCGTCACGGTCGGCGCGGCGGCGCACCGGCGTCTGCTCGAGGACCCGCGCGACGTGGTGTCCTCGGTCAAGCGCCTGATGGGCCGCGGCCTCGACGACATCAAGACATTGTCCGGCGTCCTGCCGTTCGAGGTGTCCGTTCCGGCTGACGGCGAGAGCGGCGGCATGGTGCGCCTTCATGTCGGTGGGCGCCACGTCAGCCCGGTCGAGATTTCGGCCGAGATTTTGCGCGCCGCGGCCGCGCGCGCCGAGGTCGCCCTGGGCCGTCCCGTGCCCCAGGCGGTGATCACCGTGCCGGCCTATTTCGACGACGCGGCGCGCACCGCGACCCGCGACTCCGCCAAGCTGGCCGGCCTCGACGTGCTGCGCCTGGTCAACGAACCGACCGCGGCGGCGCTGGCCTATGGCCTGGACAAGGGCGCCGAGGGGCTTTACGCGATTTACGACCTGGGCGGCGGCACCTTCGATATTTCCATCCTGCGCATGGAAAGGGGCGTCTTTCAGGTGCTGGCGACGGGCGGCGACGCGGCCCTTGGCGGCGACGATTTCGACCACGCCATCGCCGAGCATTTCCTGGCCGAGCGCGGCCTCGAATCGACCCGCATGGAGCCCGCGACGGTCAAGACCGTGCTCGCCCTGGCGCGCCGCGCCAAGGAGGAACTCTCGAGCCGCGACTCCTCGTCATTCCGCCTCGAATTCGACGGCGAGGCGACCTTCCATCCCCTCGACCACGACACGTTCAACGCCCTGATCGAGCCGTTCATGGCGCGCACCGACGCGATCTGCCGCCAGGTGATCGAGGACGCCGAGATCGCCATGGAAGACATCGAGGGCGTGGTGCTGGTCGGCGGCTCGACCCGCGTGCCCCTGGTGCGCGAACGCGTCGCCGCGCTGTTCGGCGCCGAGCCGCTGGCCGACATCGACCCGGATTCGGTCGTCGCGCTGGGCGCCGCGCTGCAGGCCGAGGCGCTGACCCAGGGCTCGGACACCTTGCTGCTCGACGTGACGCCGTTGTCGCTGGGCATCGAGACCATGGGCGGGCTGGCGGAAAAAGTGATCTACCGCAACACGCCGATCCCGGTGGCCAAGGCGCAGGACTTCACCACCTATCAGGACGGCCAGACCGGCATGATCATCCATGTCGTCCAGGGCGAGCGCGAGACGGTCGACGAATGCCGCTCGCTGGCGCGCTTCGAGCTGACCGGAATCCCGCCCATGACCGCCGGCGCGGCGCGGGTGCGCGTGACCTTCGCGGTGGACGCCGACGGGGTGCTCGCCGTGACGGCGGCCGAACAAACCACCGGCGCGCAAGGCCACGTCGCGGTCAAGCCGTCCTACGGGCTGGCCGAGGGCGAAATCGAGAACATGCTGCGCGCCAGCATGGAGCACGCGCGCGACGACGTGACGCGCCGGCTCCTGGTCGAGGCGCGGGTCGAGGCCGATCGCGTGCTGATGGCGACCCGCGCGGCGCTTACGGCCGACGGCGATCTACTCGACACGGCGGGCCGCGCCGTCATCGTGGACGCCATGGCGCGCCTCGAATCGCATCTCGCCGGCGACGACCGCGAGCGCGTCAACTCAGGCGTCGAAGAGCTCGACAAGATCTGCCAGCCCTTCGCCCAGGCGCGCATGGACCGGGCCTTCGGCGCCGCGTTGAAAGGCGTGGCGGTGGACGCGCTGTTGGAAACCGAAACCGAATGACTCTGGCGGGATTGCTTGGCGAATGCCCAAAATGACTTTCATCCACCCGGACGGATCGCGGATTGAGCTGGACGCGCCGGTCGGCCTGTCGGTGCTCGAGATCGCGCACAACAACAATATCGACCTGGAAGGCGCCTGCGAGGGCGCGCTGGCCTGCTCGACCTGTCACGTGATCGTGGATGGGGCCTATTTCGACCGCCTGAAGGAGCCGACCGAGGACGAGGAGGACATGCTCGACCTCGCCTTTGCCCTGACCCACACCTCGCGCCTGGGCTGCCAGATCATCATGTGCGAGGAATTCGACGGCCTGGTGGTCACCCTGCCGCCGGCGACCCGCAACGTGATGGTCGGTTAGGGGCCCAGGGAGGCATAGCCGATGCGGTGGACCGACATCCATGACATCGCCATCGAACTGGAGGAGCGCCACCCGGACGCCGATAACGTCAACCTGCGCTTCACCGACCTCCACCGATGGGTGATGGAACTGCCCGGTTTCGACGACGACCCCAAGCGCTCCAACGAAAAGATCCTCGAGGCCATTCAAATGGTGTGGATCGAGGAACGCGATTAGGATAGGCCCCGACGCAACACGGCAAGCGGGGGGCATCATGGCCGATTACGAATTTCTGACCGTCGAGCGCGACGGCAGACTCACCATCGTCACCATCGACCGGCCCGACGTGTACAACGCGCTGCACCCGCCCGCGCATTTCGAATTCGCCGCCGTGTTCGACGATTTCGCGGCCGATCCCGAGCAATGGGTGGCGATCATCACCGGCGCCGGGGACAAGGCGTTTTGCGCCGGCAACGATCTCAAATACCAGGCCGCCGGAAGCGGCCCGCGCGAACGGCCCGCCTCGGGCTTCGCCGGGCTGACCCAGCGCTTCGATCTCGACAAGCCGGTGATCGCGGCGGTCAACGGCTTCGCCATGGGCGGCGGTTTCGAAATCGCCCTGGCCTGCGACCTGATCGTCGCCGCCGAGGGCGCGATCTTCGCCCTGCCCGAGCCGCGCGTCGGCCTCGCCGCGCTGGCCGGCGGCCTGCACCGGCTGCCGCGCATGATCCCGCAAAAGCAGGCGCTGGGGATGATCCTGACCGGACGCCGGGTTTCGGCCGCGGAAGGCAAGGAGATGGGCTTCGTCAACGAAGTCACCGGCCCGGCGGAGCTGATGGACGCGGCCCGGCGCTGGGCGGCGCTGATCCTGGAATGCTCGCCGATGTCGGTGCGCGCCTCGAAACAGGCGGTCACCCGGGGCGGCGACATCGCCGATCTACGAGAGGCCATCGCCACGACCTACCCGGCCGTGCAAGCGCTCTACGAAAGCGCCGATTTCATCGAGGGCCCCAAGGCCTTCGCGGAAAAACGAGCGCCGAACTGGACGGCCGAGTAACGAGTCCACGCGCCGCTTAACGACGGTTCGACGAAACGAAGCGTGATGAGTGTAAAACTGAATTATCGCTGCGCGGAGCGTGTCATCGAGGTCGACGATACCGACCGCACCATATTGGACATTTCAATCGCCAACGGCGTGCCGCTGTGGCGCGAATGCGGTGGCCGCGCCCGCTGCACCACGTGTCGCGTGCGAATTCTGGACGGCCTGGGCAACGTGGCGCCGCGCACCCGCGCCGAGGACAAGCTGGCCAAGCTGCGCGGCTGGGATCCGTCGACGCGGCTTGCCTGCCAGACGCGTGTCACCGGCGACATCACCCTGGAACGGTTGATCCGCGGCGGCGCCGACGTGAGCCCGCTGCAGTTGGAGACCATACGCGCCGGCACCGGCGAGGAGCGCGATCTCGCCATCCTGTTCTGCGACGTGCGCGACTTCACGCCGTTCGTCGAATCGCACCTGTCGTATGACGTGGTTCATATCCTCAACCAGCTATTCACCTCGCTCGGCGAGCCGATTCTGCTCAACAACGGCGTGATCTACCAATATGTCGGCGACGAGATCACCGGGCTGTTCGGGCTCGAGGAAAACGACGCCGAACAGACCTGCCGCGCGGCGGTACGCGCCGGGCTGGGTATGCTCGACGCGCTGGAATCCCTCAACGATCTGATCGAAAAAGAGTTCGGCGCGCGCTTCCAGGTCGGCATCGGCGTGCATTACGGCCCGGTCATCATCGGCCAGATCGGCCATCCCAGTCACCAGCAGTTCGGCGTCATCGGCGATACCGTTAACGTGGCCAGTCGCATCGAAACCATGAACAAGACCCTGGGAACCCGCTTTTTGGTGTCCGGGCCGGTGGTCGCGAACCTGCCCCCGGACACCTTGGTGACCGGACAATGCACGTCCACCGTCCTCAAGGGTAAACAGCAGGCAAGTACGCTTTTCGAGATCACCGGTTTCACCGAACCCGACTCCACGCTGTTGGTGCAGCAGACCATCGGCGCCCTGTTGTCCGATACCGATCGCTTTACCGAGATCTTCTATCGCCGTCTGTTCGCCCGCGCTCCCCACATGCGCGCGATGTTCCCCGACGACATGACGGCGCAGGCCAACAAGCTCGCGCAGATGTTGGAGACCCTCGCCTACGCCCTCGGCCGCCCGGCGCAGTTCGCGCTCGGCCTGGAAAATCTCGGCAAGCGGCATATCGACTACGGGATCGAGGCGGTCCATTACGAGGCCTTCCTCCAGCCGTTTCTCGAAACCATCGAGGAAGTCCTCGGCCAAGCCTGCAAGCCGGACGTGGCGGAGGCCTGGCAAGCCTTCATCGATAACATTTTGCATCTCATGCAAAGCGGCGCCAAGGCCCGCAAGAAAAACGGCGCGTCCTGATCCGCCCCAACCGCGCCGTCGACAGGCCGCCCGCGAGCGCCTAGTTTCACCGCCGCCATCACAGGGGAGGGTGTGTCATGGGGCTTGAGCGGTCGCGGCCCGATCCGGCGCCGCCGGTTCGGCCGGTGCACGAATACGTCGCCACGGGCGCGATCCACGACATCTACACCGACATCAAGGCCACGCTACGGGTGCCCTGGGTCGGCGTGCTGATGCTGGCCTACGCGCGTTATCCGACCTTCTTCGAATGCCTGTGGCGCGGGCTGAAGCCGATCGTCGAATCGCGCGCCTTCACCGACGAGGCGGCGGAGATTAGGGGTTTCGTCGAGCGAAGCGCGGCGGCCTTCGCGCCCGCTCCGCTGCGCGCGCCGTTGGCCGACATGGGCTACGCGACGCGCGAGCTTGACCAGATTCGCGCCATCATCGAGGCGTTCAGCCACGGCAACTTCCCCTACATGATGATCGCCGCCATCGCCCGGCTGCTCATCGAGGACGGGGTCTTGGCCGGCGGCGGGCCGGCGGCCAGGCACGAGGGCCGCCACGCGCCCGACGGCGCCGTGCAATTGGTCATGATCGAGGAACACCACGGCCAGGCGGCGCTGCGCGACCTCTACGCCGACATCAAGGCCACGGTGGGCCTGCCCTTCGTCAATTCCGACTACCGCGGCCTGGCGCGCTGGCCGAGCTATTTCGAACTGGCCTGGCGCGACCTCAAGCCTCATGTCGCGACGCCCGAATACGAGGCGCTGTGCCAGGAAATCCACGCCCGCGTGTTCGCCGCGCTCGACCGCCTGCCCAACCCGAACCGGCTCGACGCCGCGTCCCTGCGCGCGGCGGCCGAGACCGACGCCCCCCTCGACGAAATCCGCGACATCTGCCGCCTGTTCCAATACCTGCTGCCCGGCCTCACCGTGAACGTCGCCCATTTCCGCCGCCAACTCGGGTAGTGTCGCGGCTCGAATGCCGCCGATGATTTCCGAAAAGCATCGAGGGTGAAAAATGTCCGTGATCGACCGGATTGAGCTTTACTACGCGACCACGCCGTTGCCGGCGCCGTTCTCGCCGGCCTGGATTCCGGGCGCCTCGCGGGCCGAGACGTCGTTTTATCTTATTCATCTGATTACCGACGGCGGCGTCGAGGGGTGGAGCGCGATGGCGGGCACCGGACCCGAGAAGGCGGGCATCGGCCACCCTATCGCCACTCTCTTCCTCGGCCAGGACCCGACCGATATCCCCGCCATCCGCGAGCGGATCAAGATTCTCGCCACCAACGGCAACCGCAACATGTGGATCGAGCCGGCGTTCTGGGACATCAAGGCCAAGCTGGCCGGCAAGCCCGTCTACGAGCTGCTGGGCGGCGCGGCGGTCCCGATCACGCTGTATGCCTCGGCCGGGGAGGTGAAGGAGCCCGCCGCGCGCATCGAGGAAGCCTGGCAACGCCACGAGGAGGGTTTCCGAACCTTCAAGATCCGAGTGCACGACTGGGACGAGGCCGTCGATATCCGCCAAATTCAGGAAACCGCCCGCGCGCTGGCCGGCAAGATGGATATCGCTGTGGACTGCAACCAGGCGTTCCGCCTGACCCAGTTCGCGCCGGCGCCGATGTGGGACCTGGCGCGCGCGAAGCGCTTCGCGGACGCCGCCGCCGAGGCCGCTCTCGCCTGGATCGAAGAGCCGCTGTACGGCGAATGGTACGCGGACATGGCGGAACTCACCGCCTATTCCAAGGTGCCGATCAGCGGCGGCGAGCTGCACACGGCGGGACTGCCGGAACTCGAATATATGATCGAGAAGAAGTGCTACGCGATCTTCCAGCCCGACGCGATGTGGACCGGCGGCATCGATGATGGCATGGCCATTGCCCGCCTGTGCCGCCGGCACGGCGTCGGCTTCAATCCGCATACCTGGAGCAACGGCATCGGCTTCGCCGTCAACATGAACATCCTGCTGGCGTCGGGTTTCGTCAACGAGCAGCCGTTCGAGTATCCGTACAATCCGCCGTGCTGGACCGTCGAGGCGCGCGACGCCTTGCTGGCCGAGCCGTGGCGCCACGACAACGGGGTCCTCCACCCGCCAACCGCGCCGGGCCTCGGGTTCGACATCGACCGCGCCGCGCTGTCGCGATACGCCAAGTGCTTCTATACAGCCGACCGGGTGAGCCGCCATTGGATGCCGGATGCCTTCAGCGCCTTCGACGTTCCTGGCGACGTTCCTGGCGACGTTCCCGGAGAGCGGCGATAAGCGAGACACGATGCAATCGCATTCCGCCCTCGGTTACGGACCCCCGGCGGCCGAAGCCATCATCCCGATGGACCAAAGGCCCTTCCCGCACTAAACAATCAACCCGGACCAATCACTCTGGACCAATCCTTCCGGGCCAATCGCTGGAACGGCCGGACGGACCGATCTTTGTCGACCCCGGGCTTGTCGGCGGGGCCGACGGTTTCGGAAATCTCATAGTGGGGCGTGGCAATGACTAAAACCGGCGCGATTCATCTGGACGCCTTGCGCGACGGGCGCGAGGTGTTTCTGAAGGGGGAGCGCGTCGCGGATGTCACCAGCCACCCCGCCTTCCGCAATGCGGTGGCGACGTCGGGCCTGTTGTATGATTTTCAGGCGGCGCCGGA
>SMVA01339270.1_pt1 | contig 11140 bp, 10 predicted proteins | sample 2456451 | NCBI WGS metagenome assembly SMVA01 (sample SAMN11095933, study PRJNA526329) | marine sediment metagenome | biome: Marine sediment; feature: Surficial sediment; material: Deep marine sediment; isolation source: Hadal surficial sediment | place: Pacific Ocean | collected 2014-05 | depth...
AGAATTCAGCTATGGCTGAATCCGGTACCGACAACTTAACTGGGCGAAATTGCTAAAATCGGTTCATGAATACTTACAAACGCCACCGATTCCCGCCAGACAAAATCAATTACTTCGCCTGGCTTTAGCTGCCTGAAAAATACCCATATACCCCCCGACTCCTGTCTATAAGGCTCTCGCCAGAGTCGGAAGGTGTGTCCCCCATAACTCTATGATTGCGTTATGAATTTATGCTGCATCGCGATTCCAGCGACACACCTCCCGATTATGAGTCGGATGGTGTGTGGGGGATTGGGGCAGTAAGTTGAAGAAAGGTAACGGGTTTTTCTGGAGTGGCGGGGCAGGGTGACAGAGACCGAACTTATGCCGAGCCTGGTTGGGGGCAATACCGAACTGGGTGGGAGTAAGTTGAAGAATCGTAACAGCTTTTCAAAACCGAACTTTGAGCGTGTGCCGAACCCGGGTTCGACAGGTTCGTCCGATAATACCGTGTAAAGGGCTATCGGGGCCTTATACGCTGTCGCCGTTCCAGCTATCGGTATAAAGGATATCCTCGACGGGCTTGCGCTTCAGTCTCGTCAATTGCTTTGCTGGCTTGCCCAAGGGCATGATAGCTGCCACCGCCCAGTGGGGGGGTATGTCAAGCAGCGCCTTCACTTTTGCTTCCTCGGCAATTCCCCAGGTGGTCATCGTGCCGCCGTACCCCTCATTGCGTGCGGCTAGCAGGACGTTCCACGCTAATGGGTAGATAGATCCGCCACTGACCAGCCCGATACGATCGAGGTCCTTATCCATGCTCGCGATCAGCGCTAGATCAACTGTAATAACCAGCAAGGTCGGTGCGTTATGTATGTGTGCCACTAGCCATTCAGGGGTTTCCGCCTGCATTACCTGATCATCTGTGACAACACTGGGGTGAACGGTGTTGAGCGGGCTTTCACCAGCCTTCATCTGGAGAAGGTAGCGCGTGGCAGTCGCGAGTGACAGGGAGGCAAGCCGCTCTTTCTTCGCAGGATCAGTTATATTGATGATGCGCCATCCCTGGCGATTGCCGCCACTGGGGGCAAAGCGGGCATTGTCGATTATGCGGTGCAGCACATCCTGTGGCACTGGCTCGCCGGTAAACTCCCTGCAGGCGAAAGTGGTACGCATGACATCATAGAGTTCCATGGCTGGTGATTCTCCCTGTCTCTGGTGAACTTCTTAATAAGGCTGCAACCGGCATCCAAATAGACTGCGGCTACGACTAATCCTCCAATACTACGGGAAAATTACTAGACATCCACCTAGAGGTCGGCCTTTACAAAATCTCCCAAAAATTCCCGGCCAGATATATTGTAGGGTGCAGAAAAAGTATGGGGTGCAGGGGGGTAGGAACTCCAGAGATACCCGACGAGGGTGACGAAGTCGACGCGGGAGGTGGGGTGGAGGGCTTGGGGTAGATGCCGGGCGTCGGGTTCGTCGAGTGTGGTGGGTTGGGGGGTGGATTATTGGGCGATCCTTCCTGAGTCAATTTACGATAAGTCACAGTATGCCAACAATTCGGTAGAGCGAGCACATGAGCCCACCACGGTCAGGGAGCGAGTGATGCGAAGGTTCAAATCTGCCCGCCAGGCTCAGGGATTTCTTGGTGTCTATGCTGCTATTGGTAATCTCTTCAACCTGGGGCGCCACTTGGTATCCGCTGGGCACTATCGGAATCTGAGGGATAAGTGCGTTCAATGAACGGAAAACAGTAGTTGCTTGAATGTAGGCGCTGAATTTCCCTGGTTCAGGAAAGTTTATTTGTCAGAACCCCCACAGCGCCACTTTCTAGGTGGAATCGGCTGATTGAACTGCAGCAGCTTATGGTTACGGTGCAGTATGTCTGAAAGTGTCTATAATTTGTCTCAGATGGTAGATAAACACGTATTTTTTTTCCTTAGTATGCGTATTCGGAAATGATAAAAGAGGGGGTGGCTACAAATGATCACACGTCTGTGGATCTGTTGGATTGGTTTCATGGTGGTTGTCGGCCCGGCCATGGCTGCATTGGACAACGAACCCATGTTCATTGTTGAAACGATGCCCGGCCGGGAAGATGGTCATATCGTCGTGCTCGCTGACTTTTCCATTCCTTTCGCGACCGATGGCCGTTCGCACATTATTGATACCGATTCAGGTAATTATCTGGGCGTCGTCAATACCGGTTTCTGGCACAGTGGGGTGATGCTACCTCGTAACAGGGATATTATTGTCTCACCGGAAACCTATTTCTCCCGGGGTACGAGGGGTGAGCGAACAGATGTGGTCGTGTTCTACGACGCAAAGACTCTGCAACCTCTCGGTGAAACCGTAATTCCACCCAAGCGTTTTACTGCGGTCAAAATGCAGGGCACCAGTGCACTTACCGACGACGGAAGGTTTGCTGTTGTGCTCAATCATACGCCGGCCGCCTCCGTATCCGTTGTGGACCTCGAGACCCGCCAGTTTGTCGCTGAGATAGACATTCCCGGCTGTTTCAATATCTACGCCATTGGCGAGCGAACTATCAATGCGATATGCGGCAATGGGGGGTTCATGCGCATCGAGCTCGATGAAAACGGTAATGAGAAAAAAATTACTCGTGGCGATTCGTTGTTCGACGCAATGGCAGACCCTGTCACCGTATCGGGAGTTCGTGTGGGAGACACCTGGTACCACCTATCCATAGGTGGTTATCTCCACGGTTTCCAGTCGACCGATATAGACACCCGCCAGATAGCACACATGTCTCTATTCACTGATCAGGAGCGAGACGACGACTGGCGCATTAGCGGCTTTCAGCATTTGGCTATTCACCGCGAAAGCGGGCGTGTCTTTGTGCTAGTTCACCGAGGAGGTCCGGAGACCTTCGAGGACCCGGGCACTCACGTCTGGATCTACGATCTCGAAAGCGGTGAAAAAATTGAGGAGAGGGAGTTGGAGCGCATGGCACTTTCGATCGAGGTGAGCCAGGACAAAAAGGCTCAGATGTATGCGTTGGCGGCGGATTTACATATCTCAAAGCTAGCCCAATTCTATGTCTACCTTACCCAGGGTGAACACACACTGGAGACGATCATGGATTTTGTATTGGATGTCTATGACGCCGGCGATGGCACGCTGCAGCGCTCTATCCAGCAAGTGGGCAAGTTTCCCACCTACATCCAGGTTTGGCCGGCTACGGGAGCTAAACCACATGGTAGTTGATCCGGTAATTAGCTGGGCCCTCAGTCTGTGCCTGGCGGCCTATTGGTGCACTGCTGCCTTAAGTAAGCTGCGCGAGCCGCAGCGTTTTATGCAGGCCATCGCCGCCTACCGCCTTCTTCCGCAAAGTGTTGTGCGCCCAGCCGCTGCGTTGCTGCCTCTCTTCGAATTGCTTCTGGCGATTTTCTGGCTGCTGGCACCGGTACGCGATATAGCCGCATTGGCGAGTGCTGCCCTATTGTTGCTATTTGCTGTTGCGATAGCCATAAATCTTGCCAGGGGGCGGTCACACATCGACTGTGGCTGCAGCATGAAGAGAAAACAGAGCATCAGTTGGTGGCTGGTGCTACGCATCGCGGTCTTGGCCCTGTTATGCCTGGGGCCACTCATACCCGTCACTGAACGGAATTTATCGGCACCAGATGTTCTGGTCACCCTACTGGTTACTGGCTTCACCTGCATCACTTGCCTGTTGGTGCCGATGATCATTACCAATATGAATAACCTGACAAGAGGATTACGATTATGACATTACTGACTGTTTCGATGATGCTTTCCTGGGTCGCGATTATCGTGCTTGGAGTGATGGTGCTCGCACTTACGCGACAGATCGGCATGTTGCACGAACGGGTTGCTCCCGCAGGCGCACTCTCTATAGAGAAGCGCAATTTGAAAGCGGGCGAAGCTGCGCCGCAATTCCAGCTAACCACGCTTGCGGGACAAGAGATGCGGGTCGGTGGTGAGCAGGAATCCGGGAAGAGCACACTGCTGTTTTTCCTCTCTGAAACTTGCCCCGTATGCAAGATTCTTATACCGGTGCTCAAGTCGGTGCAGAAGGACGAGCAGGACTGGCTGCGTATTGTGCTTGCTAGTGACGGGGAGGAAGCCGAGCACCGAAGTTTTATCGAGAACGCGGGTTTACAGGACTTCGATTACGTTTTGTCAGAGGATTTGGGTAGGGGCTTCGAGGTGGAGAAGCTTCCCTACGGCGTTCTCATTGACCAGAAGGGCATACTTGTGACCCATGGTCTGGTCAATAACCGAGAGCACCTTGACAGTTTTGTTGAAGCCAAGCGCCTGGGCGTTGCAACCGTACAGGAATTCGTGGGTCGCGATGCGGCCTAGGAAAGTGGAATAGAGGAATGATTTGATGAAAAACAACCGACTCGATAAATGGTTTGAGAACGCGGCCCGCGGAAGTGCGCGCAAAACTTCCAGGCGCAGCGTCCTGAGAGGTCTGGGTACGATGCTGGTGGGCGCGGCCGCTTACCCGTTATTGCCGGTATTTCGGAGCACGGCACAAACTGCTGAGGACCCAGGCGATCCAAAGGACTGTAACTACTGGCGCTATTGCGCTATTGACGGTTTTCTCTGCAGTTGCTGCGGTGGCTCGGTGACTACTTGTCCTCCCGGCACGGTAATGTCTCCCGTGACCTGGATCGGCACTTGCCGCAATCCGGCTGATGGCAAGGATTACATCATATCCTACAACGATTGTTGCGGGCGCAGCGCCTGCGGACGTTGCGAGTGCATGCGCAACGAAGGTGATACCCCCGCCTACCTGCCCGCCACCTCGAACAATATCAATTGGTGCGCGGGCAGCCCAGCTGATGTGGTGTACACCTGTTCTACGGCCATCATCGTTGGCGTACGGGACTGAATCTATGCTGCATCTCACTATTCGGGCCCCATTGGTGTTACTAATTCTGCTGTTCTGTGGTGCTGTCTTTGCTGACGATAAAGCAGCCCAAACCAACTATATGTTGCACTGCCAGGGCTGCCACACGCCGGACGGTGCGGGAGCGCCAGGCAAAGTTCCCTCACTGAAAGGCTTCATGGGTTACTTTCTGCACGTAAAAGGCGGGCGGGAATTTCTGATCCAGGTTCCCGGTGCTGCTCAAGCCTCCCTGTCCGATGTCGAGTTGGCGGAGTTGACCAATTGGATGCTCCACAACTTTTCGAGGGCCGAGCTACCAGTAGACTTTCGACCTTATGCAAGTGAGGAAGTAGGTAGATTACGCAAAAATACGCTTATCCGGGTTACTCAAGTTCGCGCTGAATTGCTGCTAAAGATGGCCGATGTGGGCATCGAGGTAGCCCCCTGATTTCATCGCATCGAGCGTCAGTGTATTTGAGACTGCTTGCGATAAGCCAGCGGTGTAATACCCGCGGTGCGTTTAAAGGCGCGCACGAAGGCGCTCGATTCTGAATAACCCAATTTTGCGGTGATCTCGGTAACGCTCGCGTCGGTCTCCAGCAGCAAGCGCCTGGCTGTCTCTGCCACAATATCCTCGCGCAAATCCTTATAGCTTGTGCCCAGGGCACTCAACTTGCGATTCAGTGTGCGCGGTGTAACGCATAGGTTGCCCGCCACCGTATCGACACCTGCCTCCTCCCTTTCCAGCGAGGTTGTAATCAGTAGCTTGACCTGACCCACCAGGTCCTGCCGAGATTCCACCTGCTCCAGCAATGCATCCGCCTGTTGTTTCAGGATGGCCAATAGCTTCGGATCGCTATCGCTCAGAGGTGTGTCGCAAAATGCAGCGTCGAAGACCAGATTGTTTATTGGCGCGTTGAAGGAAACGTGTTTACCGAATACCGCTTCATATCGGCCTAGGGGTTCCCTCGGGGAATGCATGAAGCTGGCCTCGCCTGGAGTCCAGTTTTCCCCCAGCTGCTCGCGTAGCAGGTAGACGATTGCACCCAGGGTGAACTCATATCCTGACGGACAGCTTCGCCTGGCGGGCGGAATATTTGCCACCGCAGTTCCAGCATAGTATTGGCAACGCTGCTGGAAAAATTCATGCCGCGCATGAAGATTTTCTGGTAACGCTCCAGGGCAAGAATGAAGGCGCCCACGGTAGGCGAGTGCTGGACAAGATAGCCGAAGATTCCCAAGTCAGGGGATTCGAGTTTACTGGCAATATCGAGCCCAAGGTGTGGGGCTGCAAGCCTCCGCGTGCCCCAGTCCAGTAACAGGAGGTAGTCGTCGATGGGCAAGAAGATGTCTGATTCGGCGTCGAATGAGCCAGCAATTGCGCTCTCGATCTCAGCTGGGCTGGCCCCTTGAACGCGGAGGTACTTCAGCAACCAGCCGACCTGCAGCCCCCAGTCAAGCCCCGAATGATGATCATCCACTTTGGTCACCGAGCAAACTCAATTGTCCGAGATGATCAATTAATTGTCTGCTTCTGTCAAGAAAGATACCCCCGCCACGCCTATTATGCCCGCCACATTATCGAGACAGTAGCGTAATTGAGGAACCGAAGATGAAAATACCAATGAGATTAGCACTGGCCGCAAAACCTGTTGCTGCAGGAGTCGCGGCTTATTGCCTGGCCATGGCATCGGGCGCCCACGCCCAGCTGCAACTGGAAGAAGTTGTCATCACTGCCCAGAAGCGCACAGAAAGCTTGCAGGATGTGCCGATGTCAGTGTCGGCGATCACTGGCGCCGACCTGGAGACCCTGCGTTTCCGAGACTCCTCTGATATCACCGCCCAGATACCCAACCTGCAGTCTACCAGTACTGCAGGGGATGGCTTTCCTATCTTTGCGCTGCGCGGTGTTGCTATGAGTGACTTCAGCTTCAACCAGGCCAGCCCGGTTGCCAGCTATATCGATGAAGTCTATAAGGGTAACCCGGCGATCCAGGGGGTGCAGATTTTCGACCTGGAGCGTATTGAGGTATTACGGGGCCCGCAGGGCACACTCTATGGCAAAAATTCTACTGGCGGTGCTGTCAATTTCATTACCCGTAAACCAACCTACGAAGAGACCATTGGTAATGTGGCCGTTGGCTACGGAGATTTCAGCCGTATGGAATTGAGTGGTGCTGTCGAGACTCCCATTGTGGAAGATGTGTTGGCGGTGCGCCTGGCGGGCACTTGGACTAAGGCGGATGGCTGGTTTGAAAATAAGCAGCCTGGTCTTGATGATGGCAACGCCATTGACGAATATGGTGCGCGCTTGACTGTAGCCTGGCAACCCACCGATAGCCTGGAAGCGGTTCTGCGCTATACCAAGAGCGAGCAGGACGCGGTCAACTACGGCATCCAGGCCATTAATATTTCCGAAGCGGGTGTAGGTGCAGGCATCTACAGCCTGTATAACGAGCTCGGCGTCACTAATCTACAGGATTACCAGCGCGAGAATCTGGACTACTTTGAGTTCGAATCAGATCAGGATACCAAGCGCGAGTTGTCCAATGATGCACTTGCTCTAACGGTTAACTGGGACTTGACCGACAGCTATACACTGACATCCATTTCTTCCTGGGACGATGGCGAGATTTATAATCCGGAAGATGCCGACGGATCCCCTTTGCTGGTTCTAAGGCCCGTCTATTCCGGCGAAGCGGAGCAATACACGCAGGATCTGCGCATCACTTCCAACCTGGACGGTAACTTTAACTTTATCGGCGGTGTGTATTGGTCCAGGGAAGATGTTGAGAATGCTACCAATATCGGTTTCTACCAGGATCTGGACATGAACGCCGACGGCAACCTTGATTATCTCGATTGCGCCGATGTAATCAGCACCGCTTTCGCTGATGGTCCGGTCACTGAGAGCGGCACAGCGGTAGAAGCGGTTCTCAACGACTTCGGGCTCAGTCTTGCGTCATTCGCCCCGGCCAGTTGCCAGTTTGATAACGAATTCAAGCAGGAGCGCACCAGCTATGCAGGATACTTCGACGGCAACTACGCGCTGAACGATAGTTGGACAGTGCGCTTTGGCTTACGTTATACCGAAGATAAAACCGAACTCACATATTTCTCCGCGCGTATTCTTGCCAGCGACGGCACGCCGATTCTCAACACTATTCCCGGCGATTCCGAGGATCCCAATGCCACGGTCGCAGACGATGAGTTCACCGATCGCGAGTGGACAGGTAAAATCGGCGTCGACTACATGAGTGAAAATGGCATGTTGTTGTACGCCAGCTTTAGCCATGGCTATCGCGCCGGCGCCTATAATGCGCAGGCGTTCTTAGATCCTGCGGAGCTTACCAGCGTGGAGCCGGAGAAACTGGACAGCTATGAAGTCGGCATAAAGCACGAATTGCTTGACGGCAGGGTCCGCCTCAATGGAGCAGCATTTTTCTACACCTACGATAATCAGCAGTTCCTGGACGTGAATTCAGAAACTCTGGCACAGACGCTGATCAACATCGAAGAGTCCGAAATTATGGGTTTGGAAGTCGAGCTGGAAGCGGCTGTACTGGACAACCTGACCATACAGGTTGGACTGGGTGTGCTGGATACGGAGGTGAAGGAGGGCGTCCTCAGCGGGGTTGACCTAAAAGGCAACGAACTGCTGCTGGCTCCTGAGCTGAACTTCAATATGGCGATAAACTGGGATATCGTGGAGATGAAGCTGGGCACGCTCGCCCTTAACGCCAGCACCACCTATGTCGATGACCACTACTTCGATGTGTTCAACACGGAGCGTATCAGCCAGGATGGATACTGGGTGTCCAATGCCAGGCTGAAATTGTCGTCACCGATTGATAGCTGGCAGGTAGCCTTGTGGGTAAAGAATCTGGCTGACGAGGAATACAAAACATCGGCCATTGACCTGTCGAGTTTTGGCTATGACTACGCCCACATCGGAGCGCCGCGTACCTTTGGCGTAGATTTCCGCTACAACTTTTGACGCTATCGGTTTCGCAAGTATAAAGAGCCTCTCCTTCTGTTAGGTTGGAGGGGCTTTTTAATCCCAGCGATATTGAAAATCAATTGCAATAAAACCCTGCTCAGCCCGGTGATAAATAAAGAGAGAAAGGTGCAGGCCATACCCATTACAGGTACAGACGGCTGGGTAGGGTGGGCAGGTAGCTACAGGGGCAGCTCAGCAGGACTGACGACCAGGCAGCGGTGATGGCTTAGCCAGATTTTGCTTTTTGAAGGGAGTTGAACCCCCGTGTACAGAGAGGGTCTATGGCATACCTCCTGAGTAAGTTGTCGGAACCAGCATCAAAACTCAATTTAAAATGATTGACGGCGGCCTCCGTGCTTATTAGGCTTCCCGAAGCTGATTTCATAGATGATAAGGAAGGAAAATCGATAGTCTAGAATGAAGCAGAAAGCTTAGTCGTAAGTAGTCAGAGCTCAAATTAGGTATGCTTATTTTTTTAAAGAAGGAGGATGCTCACGTGCATAAAGTCAAGGGACTTTTCATGCTGATAGTCATGGGTTTCCTGTCGAGCAATGTGGCAGCTCAAGAAAGACCCAACATCGTAATGATTGTCATGGACAATCTTGGTTGGGGAGAAATCGGTGTCTACGGTGGTGGAGTGTTGAGGGGAGCGGAGACACCGCGTCTCGACCAACTTGCTGCCGACGGCATGCAGTTTTTGAACTTCAATGTCGAAACACAATGTACACCAAGCCGCTCAGCACTGATGACCGGGCGTCATCCAATTCGTTCGGGTACGACCAAAGTCGTGTGGGGGCAGCTTTACGGCCTAACGCAGTGGGAGATTACGATTGCTGAGCTACTGTCGGATAGGGGTTACGCGACAGGGATGTTTGGCAAATGGCATTTGGGGGAAGTCGAAGGTCGCTTCCCGACCGATCAGGGCTTCGATGAATGGTATGGCATCGCTAACACGACAGATGAAGCGACTTACTCTACAGGCTTTCAGTTCGACCCGGAGATTGTTGCAACGCCATACATCCTCGCGAGCACCAAGGGAGAAACGCCTCGAGAAGTTAAGGTCTACGATCGGGATGCACGCGCCAAAATAGATTCGGAACTTACTACTCGCGCTATTAAATTCATGAAACAAAGCGTGAAAAACGATAAACTGTTTTTCGCCTACATTCCCTATACTCAAGTCCATTTGCCGACGATTCCACACCCCGAGTTTGCCGGTACTACTGGTAACGGTCGTTGGGCAGACGTTTTAGCCGAAGTGGATAGTCGAGCTGGACAGCTGATGGACGCGATTGATGACCTTGGCGTTCGAGACAACACGGTTTTCATTTGGATGAGTGAAAACGGGCCGGAAGAGATTTATCCGCATCATGGAACGTCCGGGCCGTGGCGTGGCACTTATTTCACAGCACTTGAGGGCTCACTTCGAACACCCTTCCTGATTCGGTGGCCGGGAAAGATTACTGCCGGATCGAAGCACAACGAGATCATGCACATAACCGATCTATATCCGACACTTGCGCGAATTGCGGGAGCAAGAGTGCCCGACGATCGTATAATTGATGGAATGGACCAAGTCGATTTTTTAACGGGTAAAAGCGAAGAATCTCCACGCGAAGGTTTTCCTGTCTATAACGGCGAGACGCTTCAGGCTTACAAGTGGCGAAACTGGAAGCTGCATTTCAAGACGCAAGAAACTATGCGCTCGGTAATCGAACAACCCGGAATGCCACGAGTATATAACTTACTCACCGACCCCAAGGAGTTATATGACCTGGTGGAATATGGTGGACGTGATGGAGAGGACAACTTCTGGGTGATGCCGGCGGTTATGAAACTGGTAATGGAGCACTACCGCACTCTCGCAGTGGAGAAGCCAATTCCTTTGGGTACACCCGATCCATATGAGCCTGAGCAGCATTAGGAATTACAGACAGCTGACCCTGTAGATTGCTGGTTGTTCAATGGCCGTTTTTGGCTTGCAAAAGGGACCTCCTCCCGTCTCTATCATCGGGAGGTACGGTATTGCCAACTTAACTGCGGGTCATGTGTAGAATCGGTGCAAGAGTACCGATAAACGCCACCGATTCCCACCCGAGATTCTCAGCAACCCCTGGCCGACGGCCACAATTTTCTAGCCGGCCTTTATAGAATCGCCTCAAATTTTTCGGGCAGATATATTGCGGAAACGGGATTGAAAAGGGGGTCTACCCCGGGGTAGAAACTCCAGCTATACCCGACGGACCTGACGTACTCGACTGTAGTGGTGAACAGGG